>Ga0302319_10003481_pt1 | contig 32895 bp, 24 predicted proteins | sample Bog_T0_2_FD_203319 | JGI IMG/M metagenome (GOLD analysis project Ga0302319, IMG submission 203319) | Peat permafrost microbial communities from Stordalen Mire near Abisko, Sweden - Bog_T0_2 | ecosystem: Environmental > Terrestrial > Soil > Wetlands > Peat | place: Sweden: Abisko, Stordalen Mire... | reverse complement strand
AAATGTTGATGCTATAGGGGAAATATTAAGTTGCAGATGGTCAAAAGAGGTTTCCTCCTTGCTATATGTAGTCAAATGGCGAGATCCTTATGATGATAGAAGGGGAGGAACCAACGCTTGGCGGGAAAACGAGATAAAACCGTTGCAGCAAGATCTGTTCAAGGAAAGTTCTACGAAATGGAAATTTCGAGTAGGGGATTATGTTGTAAGAAAATATCCCCTACTTGCTATTAGTAAATTTTCTAAACAATGTGTTATACCAGGTGAGATAAAAGAAATTCGATGGGGAAAAAGGTGGGGTTCCTGGGAAGCACAGGTACTATGCCTTGTAACCTGGACAGAACCAGAATTTTATGAAGGTTGGATTGTTGAAGATAGACTAAATCCGGCTCAGCAAGAATTATTCAAGGAAGGCTCCACAAAACATAGATTCCGTAAAGGAGACAAGGTCATAAAATACTTTTCAGATGATCAATTGCTATCTGGGGAAGTAGAAGAGCTTGATATTGATGCTAGGGATATTTGGTACAGAGTGCGATGGTACTGGACAAATGTAGTCACAGGTGCTCTTGAACATTATTATACGGCTTGGGAATTAGATCGTACTTTGATGCCAGCTCAGCAGAGTTTGTTTAAAACCGCTACCGCTAAGTTCAAATTCAGAGTAGGGGATAGAGTTAGACATGTACCTGGCTGGCTATTATCTATAGGAACTATAACAAAACGCAATCACAAAGGTAGGTATGAATACGAAGTTTTGTGGGACGCGATACCAAACGATGATTCCTGTACCAAACCTTTTAGTTTGCCAGCAAAGGAAGTAAATTTACGCTCCGTGCAGTTAGACTTGTTTGACGAAGAATCGGGTAGGGTACAAGCCTCCAGGCGTCATAAGTTTAAAGTGGGGGATAGAGTTCGCTGGTATAACCATTTATTACCACATATTTTATTTTTTGGAACTATAAAAAAACTTATCTTTCAACGCGGATATCAATATATAGTCCTTTGGGATGCCAAACTAGGTCGTTTGGGTATGGAAAAACCAGTAGAACAGCGTGCAATGGAAAAAAGTTTGCGCCCCATGCAATTAGATTTGTTTGATGAAAATCCTCACCAGGCTTCAAAGCGTAATAAAGTATCGGAAGGGGACTTACGCCCTCACCCTCAGCAGATGCAGATGTTTGACGAAGAAAAAACCAGTGCCCGAGCTTACAAATTTCAAGTGGGGGATGAAGTTCAAGATGTAGTTCAAGGGCTTAACAGAAAGGGTACAGTAACCTTTAGACTGCGGGGCAAGGAGAGTAATTACTATAACATTACATGGGACACTCGTAGGATGGATTTTGACGGTAAGTTGGTAAATTCTACATCATTCGCTATTCTAGAAAAATGGTTAAGATCAACGCAGGAAGAACTGCCCTTTGAGAAATCATCCGCTGGATTTAAGTATGCAATTGGGGATAGGGTAATACATACACATTACGGGGATTTGGGTAGGGTACAAAAAAAATATACTCAAATGCGCCAAGAAGGATTTTTTTACCCTGGGGAAAAGATTTATATAATTGAGTGGGACGGCTGGTTAGACTGGGGAAATGGTAAAATCAAATATCATGGGGATAAGTATAAAACTAAGACACCGGAACATAGTTTAGACTTAGCCCAAATAAATATATTCAAAGATGCATCGGGGTGGAAATGGAGGATAGGGGAACATGTCCGGTATAAAGGAATTTTTGGTCCAAACGTTTGGAATGGCGTAGTTATAGGTCGTTACAGAGATAAAAATACCGGGGAAAGACATTACGTAATTCGTTGGCGTAATCCTACAGAGTGGATGAACGGTAGTAGCGATATAGCGGAAGAGGCAGATAAGGAGATAATGGATAAAATTACACCGCAACAAAGTGAACTATTTAAAGAAGCAGCAACTAAGCGAAAATGGGTGCAGGGAGAGCGTATTGTATATCAACCAGATGGAAGGAATGGGGAGATTTACAAAGGTACAGTTGTGAAAGTATATAGGGATACCAGAGGAGTAATCCATTACGTAATTCATTGGGATGATGATAATTGGAAGGATCCAAAGCTTAAGTGGGATGACTCTTATTTGGGAGAAATAGAGTACGCCCAACTATTGCGGGATGCGTTTCCCCCGGTACAAAGAGAGTTGTTTGAAGAGGTTTAAATGTTAGCACAAATTAATGCTCCGTATCCAAATCGTATTCAATTAGAGTTGGCTCCTTATACAGGACCGTTTACACAAAGCGGACCTTTAGGATCATTTGATCCAGCTAGGGATTTGCAAATCTTCATCAACGGTGTACTTACTTCAGTGCAAACTTCATCATTTGATGGTACAAATAATCGTTATTTGATTTACATGAGTCAAGCATTTGTGCAACCTCAAGTAGTAGTGCAAGTTATTCATCACATGGTCAACCCCCCTTTTGAAGACGCCAATTCTATTTCACTTCGAGGCTTCGCGATCATTGCTGGGTATTCTACAATCGCTGACACTCCCATTCCCCAAATTGCTCTGAGCGCCATACCCACTACAGTTTCGGATTCAAATAATGTTATCACTCCCAACTCAATCACTTTATTGTGGAGCACTATTGATGTAGCACAAATACGGATTACAGGAACCGATGGATTTGATAGCGGATTATTGGTTACCATTGGTTCGGGAATTATACCCATGAATCTATCAGCTTCTCCTCCTTTGACTCCCCAAACCATAATTCTTACCATGACTGGGTACAACGCCAACGGTAGTCCGATTTTAGTGGGAAGTCCCGCTATAGAGTTACAAGTCACAGCAACTGTGACAATTCTAAGTGCAAATAACTATCTGTTACAAGAAAATGGGACTTTCCGTTTCATTTTGGAAGACGGAAGTGGGTTTATTTTACTGGAGTAATTATGTCTGACGAGAAAATTAGTCAACTTACATCGGGGGTTCCTGCACAAGGTGCAGATATTTTGCCTATTGCCCGTCCATCGGCACCGGGAGTTGCCTATTCTGTAACTGCCCAAAGTATCGCCAATTTATCTTCCTCTACGCCTGGGGGCAGCAATAATACTATTCAAGGAAACAAAGCTGGTGTTTTTTTTGGTATTCCAGGCACCGCGGCTGATTTTGTTAACGGATTAATCGCCATTGCACCTACAGGTACAGGCGTAGCTTTAAGTGTTACTGGTGATGCCCATGGTAGCGGTATCATTAACTTGTATTCCAACGGTGTATCTCCTGCGGCTTTTTCCGTAGATACTTTTGGTAACACAACTATCATTAGTCAGGGAACAGGGCTTGTAGACGCTGCTCTGAATGTGACCGGTGATAGTGATGGAGATGATATTTTTAAGTTAAGTTGCGGAAACGGCGGAGAGGGTACACTTGTTGTTCAACAGGGAGATGGAGAAATTGCCTTAAGCATGGAAGATTCCGGTGGTCTAGTATATATTCGCCCTAGTTATTTGTACTATGGTAATCCTGGGGGCACAGCCTTTTTGGGTAGAGTAAGTGGAGGTAGTGGACCGCAGCCCGCTATGTTGTATATTACCAGTGCTACATCAGGATCTTATACTACATACCCATTTGGTATGATTACTGTTTGGGGGGACGCTCAAGGCAACGACATTCAACAATGGAATGTCAATGCAAACGCTCAAGGAGGTTTCGGATATGTTCCGAGTATTCGAATTGACTCCACGGGAAGTTTACATTTATCGAAAGCGATATATGATAGTACGGGTTCCGCTGGTACTGTGGGTCAGATTCTCACCAGTGAAACAAGCGGTTCCCCAGCAGGACCAACCGTTAAATGGGTAACTCCAAGTACAACAACCCGCACTACGGCGATTCAGTATGTAATTGATGGCGGGGGTTCGATTGTAGGTACGGGGTTAAAGGGTCAAATTAATATGCCTATCGGGGGAACTATAACCGGTTGGACTTTAACCGCAGATCAACCTGGCTCAGCTGTAATAGATGTTCTTCGAAGCACATACGCCAATTTTTCTACTACAGTTAGTATTGTGGGGTCAGGGAACGGTCCAAATTTAAGTGGGGTACAAAAAAATCAAAGTTTATCTTTAAGTGGATGGACTAGCATAACATTAAATCAATATGACGAGGTACAATTTAATGTTATAAGTGCTAGCAGTGTAATGCGTTTAAATCTTACAATTAATATGACGGTGAGTGGATAATATGGGATACCAAGCGGCGGACACATTCGATTACTATAATACAACTCAATTACAAGCTGGGATTTATTACGAAAATGTTGGAATTGGCAACGGTAGCACGCCTATAGTTTCTAGTGCATACGCAAGAAATGCTGCTATTGGTAGTTTTCCAAATCAGGGCGTACATCTTGATACTAATGCCTATCTTCGAAAGAATCTCAAATCATCTCAAGGCACGCTAATTGTATTTCGTACCTATGGTTGTGGTGTATTGCCGTTAGGCACTTATGCTACCGTTATTTCATTGTTAGACAGCGGCACCGGACAAATGTCACTTGCTGTAAACCCAGCAGGGGGACTACAATTTGGGTATTATGGTCACTCAGAATATCCTGTATTTACACCAGTTGGTCCAGCAAGTGCCAACGGATTGATTTCTACCAGCTCAGTACCAAACCATGGTATCGAAATTGAAGTTACTATTAGTCCAACTGTAGGAACCGTTCAATGCTGGCTAGATGGCGTGCAAGTAATTCCCTTAACTACAGGGCTATGCACTCAATCTTATTATTCTTCCCATAGCTCAGCCAATCAAGTGCAGTTAGGCTATGCCAGCGGCAGTTGGTCTAATATCGTAGGTTTAGCCGAATACTGTGATTATGTGCGAATATGGGATAACACAGGAACCACACAAAATGCCCCCACACAAAAAGATGCTCGTAAACTGACTAAGATTGCTTCAGGGACTGGCGTATACAGTCAATGGACTGCGAACGGTACAACTCCAAACTATAATTGTACAAATAAAGTTCCTGCACAAACAGTAGATTATGTAAGTGGTGCTACCGTGGGGATCTATGACTCTTACGGCATGGGAAATGCTGGATTAACAGTAAATCCTAATATGGTATTAGCTAGAAGTTATGCTAAGAAAGTGGATTCTGCTGTTCATACAATTGAAATTGGAGTATTGGGGGCAGGAGCAACTATTGGTTTAGGAACTACTTATACTTTAACTAGTGGTTATGTTTATACAGACGCGTGTATTGCAACTGACCCCGCTACGGGAAATCCTCCCCTAGCAGCAGCGGCAGACGCTTTTCAGCATCTTAAATATTTGAGCGAATAATTTTATGAGTGATTACGCTGAGGTTTCACAAGATGTATTAATCATGGATGTACCATCCTTAGGCAATGGATCAGTTGAAGTTGCACAAGATATTTTGATTTTTGAGTTACCTACATTTCCCGAGGGAAAGGCTACTTCTGAAGGTTTTTTGTTCGGATTTTAACAACTACCAAATTCTAAGCAGGAAGATCTTTTCTTCCAGGAGACCCTAATTATGGCTAAAAAAATTGCAAAAATAGACGCAGACGCAATGGACGGATTGTACGCTTCTGAATTTCAACGCATGGCTGGTACAAAAGTTGCCTTTGATCTAAAAGATCAGAATGGAGCCCCTGAAGCTCCCCAGGCATTCAAGGACCACAAAGAATATCTTGAAACTATTCAGGCGGTTCTTAAGGAAGACGCCAGCACGGATCACGACCCTAACGACCCAATACTCGACTGAGGTCTAAATTCCCCTAAGGTAGTTTAATAATGTTAAAGTTCTGCTCGCTTGAAGCCGGACAAATCGTTTCAGATTCGCAGGGAATACAGTATAGAGTTGCTTCAACAAATAGCGGACCTCAGGGGTCTGTTATTAGTTTATCGGATTTACAAGGGAAGCCAGTTCATCTTTCCGCCGCCGCAATTCGCCGTATAGCCTATAACCACCATTTTGATCTTTATATTTTATCTTACATTGAAAGATACAATCAAGCTAATCCAGGTAAAGAACTACCCTATCCCTTGGGCCCCGATGGCCAGCCCTTCCGCTGGTCTCGTTGGTTCCAAAGTGAAATTGCCACAAAGCTAATCACTCAAGTAAAAGGTCCCGCTGGTGATGATCTCAAGGATGAAGCTATTCATGAGATGATTTTTACGGTATTGGGACAACGAAAAATTCTTGACCAGTTCCGAACAAAAATCAAAAGCTTTCATAAAGATATAGGTAAATTAGATGAAGCTAAACAGCTCACCGTTTTCTTATGTAAGTCATTCCAATTTCGCGTCAGCGAAATGAACAAAGAACTACGTCAGCAGAAGATGTATAACTCACCTACTCCAGATCAAGAAATATCCATGTGGCAACCAGTGCGGAATGAAGAACAAGATGACGCCGAACAAAATATACTCGACACGGAAGAGCATGGTAGTGATGTTGATTTTGAAAGTCCTGAAGCTCAAATGGAAGTAGCTAAATTCCGTAAAGGATTCGCTCGTTGGGTTGAAGAGCCAAGATCATTGGGACCCCGTGTTGGAAAAACTTTTATCACATTGTTTGATATTTACTGGGAATTGATTCAACAAGTAGGCAACCGACCGGCCTACAACATCTCTCTGGCTGAACATAAATGGAAATATAATCATGATAAAAATTGTAAACATGAAGAGACTGGTCAATACACCCCTCATTGTAAACACTGTAAAGAAATCAAAGATTGGCGAGCAGAATTAGCCAATCCTCATAAAACTTGGAAAGAACAGGAAGATACCGGTAAAACATCTTGGACTATTAAACGCGGTGAAATCGAAGAGGTATGGAAAGAGCGCACTGGCTTGGGTGTACACGCGATGAAAAGTTACTTGGAGAAACTTCCTTGGTTAATGGAGCGTTATATTACTCTACATGCTGATGAATTGGGTGGAGAAAATAGCACCTTTGTTAGCTTGATGAGTCAAATTGACAAGGAAATTAAAGAACGTGAAGAAAAAGAAGAGACGCAGCCAACAAGGTCTCGTCCGGCAAAAGCATCATCTGTAAAAGATGATATTGCTGAATCTACATCTGAAGTTGTTAGTCCTGTCACTATAGATAATGATATTCAACAGCCCACAGTAAGCGTAGCGGAGGCTGGAAAAACAGCAACTACAAACGATGTTCTGAACCAATATTTTGACAAAACCGCAGATGCCATGAAGTGTAAGAAGTGTGGCAAAGAGACTCCATCAGTCCCCGCCTATTTCAGCACTATAGCTGGTTTCGAGCACCTACGTACGAACCATAAAGATTTATACGATGCTGCTATGGCGCAATCAGGACATAAAACAGCAAAACTCATAGCTGGTAAAGATCTTACCCCAGAGATGCGTAAGCAAGTTGAGAATGCTTTTGTGTATCGTTGGACTTCAGATAATCCTCATCGGATTCAAAATTATTCTTGTTCTCAGTGTGACATTGCTGATCCCTATGTAAATGAAGTTCATGCTGAGGGGCATTCTCACCCTACAGTACCTCTTATCACCGATGACCAGTGGATTGCTGAGCACGCTTTTCATTTTACAAATAGAGAGAAATTACGCCCTAGAGAATTTGCTGAACCAGCCTATTTAGCCTCCTCTAATGAGCAGCAAAATTTATTTGATCCTAAAATAGCATCTGTAGAAGCTAGATTTGCCATGGAAAAAACGGCTTATAATCCAGGTAAGCTAGTTTATATGTATGAAGGGGATCTTTACTGCACAAATTGTGCTAAGGAATTAAAACATTATCTTGAAACAAATGGTGTAGCAGCGTCCGCGGCGGGGATTGCTCCAGCTTTAGAAAATGATCCAGAAAAACTGCCTCAAGGTCCCTTTTCTGTAAGTGAATCTGATTTTCCAGATTACTGTGGCAAATGTGGAGAATTTTTGGAGAACCCACTTACTACGGATGGATATCAGAATCTGCGTCAAGCAGTAGAAGCATACGAAAATGAGGGTAGCGGCGACCCTAGTACTATGCAAGAACTTATCGATTTTTACCCCGAAGTTTTTGAAGATGATTACACCACCAAAAATGAAATTGATGATGCCACACAGCCGTTAGTTGATGACGCAGAGAAAATTTACGACACTCAATTTTTGCGTGGAATGGGGGTTCAAGGAGCTAAAAAAGCATCCGAATGGCAATACACAATAAGAATGCACTGCGATGATTGTGATTGGAAATGGTATGATAAAAAATATGATATTCGCTTAACCACATGTCCGATGTGTGGTAAAAATAACATTCATGAAATTCCTAAAGAGAATGAGGGTGAATTTAAAGAAGCCACTGAGCCCCTGCAACAATTACGTCCCGATATTACTCCAGGCGACACTGGCAGATTGCCTCATGCGTATAAAGAAGGTGCTGGGGAAATAACTAAAGGCGGCAATAGAGCGAATCGAGTAGTCAGAGAAATTCGAGATTTCAATAGCCACAGACTTGGTTTTATCAGCGAAAATTATGATGGCACACCAGAAGATATGATTCGGGTAGCTGAAGCTATAAGCGACCAAATGTTTGAAGACTACGGACCTGAAGTATCGAATGGAGAAAGCGGAATGGTCGCTACAGACGAAACGGGACAGCCACGCTGGAGAATTAGCCCCAACTTTCGTCATATTGAAGAAATAGGCATGAGAAAGAAAGCCCAGAATCCCAATCTTCCCCCAACCCCTGGAAATAATTCACAACCTATGGCTGTACCGGATGCTCCGGATTCTACTCCAGGTCCCCATAGCCCTAATGCTCCGTACTTAGCTCCCAGGAACCCTGGTATTCAACCTCGCCTTGTAAACGCACCTCCAGGGGTTGCTCAAGATGATGCGATGTCTGTAGCAGCGTCTATTGACATGGAAGAACAATCTAATTGCCCTAATTGTAATAGTCCTAATATGACGGAAGATTTGGTCATGAATGAGTCAACAGCGAGTGGTGTGAAATTTTTCTGCCCGGATTGTGGGTATGATAGCTATTGGTGTTTTGAATGCGGAGCTGCTATGCCTATGGGGAGTCTTGGGCATTCTCCTAGATGTTCCTATAATAAAATGCCTGAAGCATTAACCTCAGAACCCGAATGGAATCCCGATACTGATGATAAAAATTTTCTCCAGCAGATGAAGATTAGAGGCAGTAAACGTAAGATAGCTGGTATCCCTGAAGATTTGGACATTGACCCAGATAGCATTCCTCAAATGAGTGAAGAAGCGAAAGAACGCTATCTCATCATGCATGACTGGCAGGAAGATAATGAACATCATGGACCATCTTGGTGGTTACAAAAGAAAATGTGGTTTAAAAAAGACTACGAAGAAGAAATCCCATATCAGAGTACCGATGATGCAATTGAGCATGAACTCCAATTACAGGAGAGAGCGTTTGTTCGTGAGCGAAGAGGTCCAATTACAGCTAAGGCTGAAGTGAAACAAGCAGGAATAAATGTTGTATTCCAAAATGAAAAAGGTTTTGTTACAGATTTTGGAAAGCCTCTTTCCTATACTATCGGCATGAAAAAAGAAGAATATTTTATACCTCGATATGGTGTATGGACCAGAACCACGGGGGTAAAACAAGGGAAACCTCAAATTAGTCTCACTACAGATGATTTGGATGCAGCAAAACAAGCTTTAGGTGAACTTGTTCAACCAGTGAAACAAGCCGCAGCTCCCGTGGTTGTAGCTCCAGCAAACCCCAATGCTGTACAAAACCCAGCACAGAACCCCGCGCAAAATCCCGTAGCTCCTACGGTAAGCCCCAATGTTGTGCAAAATCAAAGCATAGCTCAACCAGCGCCAGTTCCGCAGCAGCCAGGAGCAGCTATGGCAATTATGCCGGGTCAAGAAAATGATGGAGCAATGCGTAAAAAAACTATTGAGCCCGAGCTTCAAAACGCCAAGTATCATATGAGCGCAGAAGATGCTCAATTAGAATTAATAGGATCAGAAGAAAAAAAATTAGCTGCGTCTGAGAATGAATACAATGCAATGATGGAAGAAAGACAGAGCTTCCCGTCCACGGAAGGAGATTCGGATCGCGAATATGCCCGCCAAATGGGGCTAGAACGACCGGATCAGGCTTGGATTCTTTCTGACCGTGATGTGTGGTACCCGAACCCGGCGTACCAAGGATCGCCTGTGCCGCATCCGGAAGATGATGGGTACGACGCGCACGGAAATACGCCAAGTTCCCCGGATTACACGGGTGACACGGAGAACAATTTCCCCCAAAATAACATCAAGAACTCCAGCCGTGCGGATCACCAAAAAGGGGCATCCAACAGCAAAGTTTTACCACAAACACAAGTCGCATCCGATCCATTCAAAGAATTAATAGGGGCAGAGGAAGAAAAATTAACACAAATTGCAGGGACCAATGAGATTTAACTATTCTAATCACTATATAGGGAGTAATTATGGCAAATCGTTATGAAATCATGGATAAAATTCAAGCTCGCAGAATAGAAAAGCAAGCTGCGGCAACAACAAAATTCGCTAAAATGCGTCAAGTAGCGGACTCTGACCCGAGTCAAATCGAGCAAGATTTAACTAATTTGGCAGAGGCATGCGCTGCTCAAGCAGAAGCCTATGATAATTTAAAGGAAAATCTTGACCTTATTCAACCCCCGAAAGAAGCTCCTCTTAGCGCCAAAGTTACGGCCGCTCGCAACTACGCCAAAGCATTTAAGCGCATTGCTGATGAAGCCCCTGAACAGCTGGCAGCGGCGGTTAGTGAAGCTTACCATAGCTTGGATGAACAAGCCGGTGCTCTAGAAATGTTATCTGATCATTTGGGTATTGATTTGAATTCTACTCCCGTAGAAGATGCTTTTGCTCAAGAAGGCATTGAAGAAATCGGTGAAGCAGAAGAAGCCGGGGTTCCTATTACATCTGAGATAGAGGATGAATCCGAAGATGGGGAAACTCAGTCGGAAGAAAAAGAAGCTGGGTCAGAAGGTTTTGTTACAGACAGGGCTCTGAGTGGCAAACCTACCAATCCAAAAAAAGTTGATGTACCTCGTGTAGCCGGTATAGGTTCTGATGCATTCGTTACAGATAGGGATAAAGACTCCAAACCATTTGACCCTAAAAAAATGGAATCCAAGGTCGCTTTTCGAACGGGGAGGCCTCGTCCGTGAAGCTTTGCTGATTAAGTTTTGGATCTTGCCGCCAGTAAAGATTTGATGTCTCCTGGTTTTTTGGTACTGAATTTTGTAGAGACGCTAAAATCCTGCACTGCATCAAATACGCTGATTAATTGTCCTCGCCCAAAATATGTACGGGGTTGCCAAACAAAAACATCGCTTAATTGAAATTTGTGCCATTTCTTCCACCTGCCTTCATGATCCGCTGGGATGAACCAATGTTGAAAAATAATCCGTTTTGATGCAACCCTACTCAATTCACATAAAAGATCGTGGTTCCACTGCATTTTTCCGTTATACGGTGGGTCGCACAATACAGATTCAAAGCTATTGTCGGGGAAAGGAAGTGCTGAGGCGTCACACACCATATCAGGCTTGGTCAATGGGTCAAAATCCACTCGTATGTCCCCTAAAGGGCTGTATCCGCAGCAAACATGCAAAGAACGAGGGATTAGCAAGGATTGAATTACTTCTGTGACTTCTTCCGGCCAAAGAACAGCTTTTACGGTGTAGAGATGTTTGGTTCCAGCTAGCGGAACCGTACCCCCAGAAGCATGTATGCCTGGTTGTTTTTTATACGTGACTGTGCCCATGGTCTAGTATATACTAAAATTGGGGAATTATATAGATGACTCGCTTCAAAAGAGCTAAATCGCGCTCAGGTTGACCGCATTCTGTGCTCAATGCCGACTTCTCGAACTCTTGCCGATTACAACCAAAGCACGGAACTTCAGAACCGTCCTCCATCTGCTGATAGCCCGGATTCGGATAAGGCCTGCAAACAGGGCAGGCGTTCATCGGTCGTACCCTTCAAACTCAGCAACTTTCTGACAGGGAGTGAGCAGAGCGAAGCGTCGCATCTCTGCCAAGTTCCGTTCGACAGCCTCACTCTTCCGCATCTCGGCTTGCAGATCAATCCCGCTCTTAGCCGCAACGGATTCAATCAGGCGCATACAGTTACTAGCGAAGAATGCGGAAATGTGCGCGTTAGTCTCTGCTGCATAGCACGGCTCCGTTCCCATCCACTGTGGAGCTACAGGCTCATAGGGGCAAGGGGGTTGATGGAAGGTGCTGCCGCAATACGAGCACGGAAGATACGGGCCTTCCTCCGTCAGTCGCATCTCCGCTGCCTTGCGGCGAGAGGCCATAATATCCTTAACCGTGCGCTGGGCTCCAACCGCTGCCCAGCGCATCGTCTCAACCTTCGCCATCGCCTCGAATTTGTCAGCGGCTTCCACGGTTACCTTCTTCGCGTTCCCGGTTTTCGTGTTCTCGACCGTTACTTCGTATTTCATGTTGGCTGCTCCTTAACTGCAACCATAGTAGATAACTCGCTGCGTTTTGTCAAGAACTTTAGTCGCTTTGTTCTGAAAGGGTTAGCGACTAATGTATATAATTCCCTAAAATTGGACGGTTTGGCTAAATATCCTTTTTCGGTATTTTGAATGTATACTGGAACATGGACGATAAGACTAGCCGCACTCAGGAGGCCCCAATGAAGAAGAAGAAAATATTGGCAATCTGCCCAAATTGTGGGACGGAGTACCCAGAACGAAATTATCAAGAAGAAAAGACGTATACATGCACGCGCTGCGGGTTAGAGGGGTATGATTGCTGTGTGCCCGGTAATTTTGCTGTTTGTACAGAGTGCGAGGGAGAGGAATGAGGCAACACTTGGATGTTGTTGAAAAACAGACCACGAATCCGACGCTGATAGTGATACTGATAGCGCTGGTCGCGTACCCCTTCTTTGTCCGCTTCCTACCGTCTGTTGTTGTTCAGCACTTGGATGTGCTTTTTCACTAGACCACCGATGAATTACACTGAGCAGGATTGCCGAAGCGAGTAACCGTACCAGTCGATCCAGATTTAAACCTTGTGATGTCCTGATTTGAAATGGTCGATAACCAAAAAAGCAGAAATCGTGGACAAAACTAAAATGACTGTCATAATTGCCTCCGCTGATTAGTAATGCAACTACATCACCAAATTTTCGCAACAGTGGAATCAATTACTTACAATATAGATGTTGCATTTTTTTATAGCATCTCGCAACATCCGCTATAGCGGATTGCAACACAAGGAAAGAACCAATGTCAAGAACATGTAGCATATTGAGGAGTTGTGCCGCCTTTTTTCGGTCCCTATATTTTCCATCATCGGTCGCATCCAGCCACAAGAACAGCATCGCTCCGGCGAGGTTGCCGGATGCGGACGAGTTACTAAACTGGTGGAGTAAACAACCACCGTGCGCCTACTGTGGTATCCCTGTTGCATGGAATCCGTCGTTTCTCATTCGCGTGGACACGAATGAGTATGTGGGAAGTTGGATTCATTCAGATGGGAACAAATCCTGTAGGGATGGAAAAGGCGTTGCATGGCCTGTTGATGGGGACGGTGCAACACACGCAGATAAGCCCTTCTGGGGATACAACATGTTGGCGCGGGGGACTGAAAATCATCGGGAAGATCAAAAAGGGAGGGTTTGAAATGTTGAAACACGAACGATGTCAATCTGGTCACGCAAAACATGGGAGAGGGGACCCTATTTTATCGCCCGCGAAAAGATAGTCCGGTGCCATAGAACTTCGCTTGTTCAGTGATTGATACAAGATTTGGATCACCTATTCGCACGCGAAATAAACCACGAATCGAAGTCAGGATCTTCTACTCGTATTTTAAAATCTCCAAGAATTGGGCTATCGGAAAAAAATATATGTCCTAATTTTGATACTTTTCTTTTACTGAATCCAACACCTGATGGATTTGCTTTATCAATAAGGCTGTGAATATAAGCTCCTAAGGCATGCTCTTGGGGGTCTTTAGACTCCACGAGTTGCTTAGATGCTCTGCTCATGGAACGCCGAATATCTGGTCGATGTAGATTATGAATTTCAGCGATTCTTTGGAAGGATTTAGTTTTTGAATACAAATCTATGGCCTCTGACAAATTGAGCCCCCCTAAACTACTCTCTAAATTAGCTTGTGTGAGAATTTCATGCATGTGTTCTATGGTCGGCTCCCCCATCATGATAAAACAAGCAAGAGTTTTAACCGCCATACGAATTCTAAAAGAACATACAGTTTGAGTAGATTTATGAATAACAGCTAAAGTGTTTTGAGTGTTGTGTGTAGGAATCATACTTTTTCCGCACAAATACAGATGCGATGGAGAATCTACAGTTAGACAACGCATTAGTCGCGGAGTAACCTCGGTAACTTTTACGATATGGTGGCTGAGTGAATCTCCACTCAATCCTGATCGTTTTTGGTTCGCTAATTTTCTCGGGAGTCGAAAACAAGGGAGTACAGTTGTAAACGATGTTTTCCATGAATCAGAGTAACGTCTTTCACCCTTGTAAACACAAGATGCACGGTTAGGTCTGAATCGGTGTTTTATACCTAGAGACCACAGAAGTTCATCCGTTCCTGCTAAGATAGCAGATGAGCAATTGCTGAACCCGCAATATCCTCCTTGTTCAGTACACCAACCATCAGAATCCATTAAACCTTGGAGGAGAGCTAATCGTTGAGCAGCTGAAGCCCGCAAATATACAGCAGGAATATGTTTATTTTTTATAAGTCCAAGTTTTCTCAAAATTGGGTACAGTTTTAAAACATGCCAACGGTTAGGGTCTTTTTTGTTATCATGCCATACAAATCCAGCTTTTGAAAAATGAGTCAATATTTCCTTAGCATCGTTAGGGCTTCCAGTTAAAATACCGCAATCGCTGTTTCCATCTCCCAGCCAAATACCTAAACAATAAGGATCAAGCGGTAGATGTATATCAGGTAAATCTAAAGGGGAAGCTACGACAATATGATGATTCGCTAGGGTTTTTCCGGTTCTGCTACTGGCTAGATAACGCTGCGTATCATATATCTCCCGCGTAGTGCGCACCTTGGTGTCCAAACGATATTTTTTTCTATGCGTGGCGTTTTGACGTTCTTTAAAAGTAGATGTGGTCCAAAGATGCTCATTCCCAGCGTAAATTTTTTCACCCGTATCCATCTCTATTTCATAAGTTGTATCAGGGTAGTGGGGAGGATGAGCTGTTAAGACACGGGTAGGTTTCCCTCTATCATCTAGTATCCAATCACCATCTATGATATCTCCGTTCCGTTTCCAACCATCTGGTGTGGGTATGGGAGTATCAACATCTAACATTTTGGACAAAATGTAATAGCTCAATAATAATTCTTGATCTTCTTTTTTTAGATATCGTATCATCCTCAAAAATTCTGAAAAATTTTCCATGACAAAAGTAAGAATGTCATCTTCTGCTAAATCTCCACAGGTCTCTAAAGATATTGTTGTACAACCTTCTAGCTGCTCTTCTTGGGTGAGGAGCATACTTCTTTCAGCCGAAATGCTCTCAAAATACGGAGAATTTTCTGCGCACATAATTTAGCCTTTTGACACCAATAAAATTTTCTGTTATGTTATAATTGGGAATTTTTTACGCCAGATAGGCCTAATTGTCCACCCTATATTAATACTGTGTTTTCAACGATCAACGAAAAACGGGCATTTTTGATGCCCGTTTGTGTTTAGCTAGATTAAACTTAGCTGCTCTTGATCCCAAAAGATGCTACTATCATTTTGTAGCCCAATGGGTTCAAGAAATTGGGGTTGAAGGTTCCAGCTGAACCGGATGCTGTAAATCCATATTGAACGATATAATGAGCGCTGCTACCAACTAATTTACCGCTGGATATCATTGTCATTGAAGCCCCCCCTGTGTAAGTTGGGGGACTACCAGCTAATGTACCTACGGTACCTGGAGCAAATGCGTTACCACTCTTCATTAGACCAACCGAAATAAGAGCATCACCATTTGCTGCGCTTGTAGTTTGAGTAACTGGAGATGCTGCTGGGTTGAATGAAGTTTCACCAATCGAGAAGGATCCGCTTTCCACTGCACCCGCGCCTGAGAATCTGATGATTTGAAAATTTACTCCACCATCAAAAATTGGTTTACCAGCCGCCAAGCCTAAGGGAGCGAATGTTCCCCCTTGATACATTGAATTCAAGGTAACTTTATAGGTACCAGCTACCGCCGAACTCAGCACCCATACATAAACGCTAGGGTAGTATCCATCAAGATTCCAAGTGCTAGAAGGATAAGGTTGAGAGACTGCGTTGTACCCTCCGCCTGTTCCACCAGGGAAAGGTGGGGGAGTATTCACTACAGTGTAGTCCGAATCCGCGATATTCAAGTTCCCGGCCAATACCCAAGTTTGACCATCTTTGGTCGCTAAAGCTGGAGGACTAGAGGGCTCAGCATTATTAGTATAGCTTCCCGTATAAGTAAAGTCTGCTGTAAAGTTACCAGAACCAGTCCCTAATACAGTTAGAGTAACCCCGTTTAGGAAAGGTTCGTACATACCACTAAGAGTAATTTGGCTGCCTGCGGATACTGTAAGTGAAGTGGTTACAGTTAGGATATTGGACGAAATACTTACAGCTGTAACCGCCGCAGATGTGGTAGACCCTGTATCTGTGATGATAGGACTAGATGGCATAAAGTCATTCAATCCCTGTGTGAAACCAAAAGGCGTTGTATAAGCTACTGGGGATGACCCAGCCTCTGGACCATACGGAGCGGTGCCGTGTAGTTGATCAAAGGGCGACAAACTCTTAAGCCCTATTGCGATAGCTACAAGCGTATCCCCAGTTGCGGTAGTTACATTGATACTATCCCCCTGTTGATTGCATATAATGTTTGAGATTTTTGTGGCGTATTCTATAGGGAAACCTTGTGTACTGTAAGATGCAGTTGCTGGGGCTGTCTGGGCAACGCCGAATCTGTTGTTAAGGGTAAGAGTTGTGGTTGTGCTAGCCAAGCAAATAAAAGAACCGTTATTGTTAGCATTGGTAAAACCCGCAATTGTAAATGCTTTATTGTTTAAAGCATTGTTGGCTCCCCCTGTAATAGTTCCGGTATAGACCGTGCTCCCAACCGGAGCGTTGGGGAAAGCGGTAATAGCATTGGCGCATTGAGTTAAAGTGAGAATGTTGCCGGATGCTGGTTGCAAAATAATGTTATTAGCCATAGAGTAGGTTCCTCGGAGAAATGTCTCCTAATCCAGCATTTCGTAGTGAGTTAATTATTCACGATTGTTTTAATAATGGATCAATGACTAACTACTAAACTGTAAATAGAGGTGTTTATGGCATTATTGAGCGGGTATCTTTACGTTATCGCGGATAAAGATAGAAAATTTGTGAAAATTGGTATGTCTAGGGATGTGCGAGTTAGATTTTATCAAATCAGTGTTATGTGCCCCCTAGATTTAGAATTACTGTCTTTTTATCCGTGTTCTTATGCTAGATATAGAGAGCACAAAGTACATGAGGTTTTGATGGATTTATATCGAAAAAATGAATGGTTTTGTTGGGATGAGGTTAAAGTTACAGCGGCGGTTAAGTATGCTTTAGATATACCAGACACAGAGATAAGACAGGAATTGGCTAAATTAAAGCAGTTTCCCAGCCAAGATTTGGATTTTCCCGTACGGCGAGTAGATACTGGAGAGGTGTATAGGAGCAGTCGTGCCGCCGCTGAGACAGTTTTTGGGTCTAAAAAAGCGGCAACTAAAATTCGTCGCGCAGTGAAAGACAGTGTTAAATGTGGACCTACCTATTGGGCTAGAGTGCATCCTTTAATTTAACACTAGAAACCGCAAAATCTTAACTTCGCAGTTCTTTAACGAGGACAAATTATGCAAATACAGAACCTCCAAATTTTTAATTCCACCGCCGCCGCAGACGGGGCTTGGATTGACATTAGTAATTTAGTTTCATTTTCTGTGCAAATTGTTGGTGGATTGGGGACCGGGGTATGGATTGAAGTTTCGAATGACCCCAATGTAATGATAAACAATACCGCAAGTCCCCTGGCTGCGCCCAGTGCCCCGCTTCTTAGCCAATATCCATATGGAGCGTTGAAAGATCAAGGAACCATATACATACAACTTACTTATGTTACGGCTTGGGGTGAAACCACAGCATCGACTACATCTAGTTTAGCTGTCAACGATGGTTATCAATTACTTATTGCCTCTCCCACATCGACTATTGGTAGCCCCCCAGCCACGGTATCTAACGGAGCTATTGGTTGGAATGTATATGCTAGTCAAACCGGTAGTGCGGGTACTTTTGTATTGCAGACTCCTCCACAGTTTCAACCTCAACATTCTGTAGATAGCACTGGATCAGTAGGTGGTGTAAGCGGCACGGGGGGAGTACATTATGCTATTTCTGGTGCTTTGCCTTTCAGTCAAAATTTCTCTATGAGTAACGGATTTCAAAATACGGGAATCGTACCTCCGGCTATAAACCAATCAGGTACAGCAAATGTAGGTATCAATGTTTGTGGGTCTGGGAATACTTTTATAACTGGTTCAGCAACAGACTCTCCTATCGCAGTTCTTGTTGATTCCAATCTCGCTCAAGTAATTTGGTCACCTAGCTGCATGGTTTGGAAATGGTTGAGAGTTCGTAAGAGCGGCAGTAGCACGCAAACAACAGCGTATTTGGTAGGACAACGGGGATAGCATGAGAAAAATTTATTACAAACAAGCGCATGGATTAAAAGAGGCAACTACAAAGTCTATTTTTTCCAAAAATCATTTTGCTTCTGCTGTGCCTTATCCAGCGAATATTCAAAATCAAATCACTAGTTGGGGACTTTCTCGTGTAGCCGGAAATGTCTACGAATGCCCTTCAGATAGGTCTTTCTGGGCTGTAAAAGACGGGAAAATAAAAAAATTAGTGGGAAATGAAGTAGATAACGGAGAGTCAATTACCGCAGCCCCAGATGATCGACCACAAGCGTTTATTGATAACATCATGTCAGACCTGGAGTTTTAATATGGCTAATAAAAAAAGAGAGTACGATAGTATCATTGATAACATTTTAGACGAACGTGAGCCTGATTATAAAGACTTGGATATGAAAGACGCCAAGGTTTCCGGGGACGATCTAATGAATCGTACACATCAATATGTAGATTCTGATTGGCTTTCAGACATAGCTGAGTCCGCGTCTCATCACACTCCAATTTCACATCCTAAATCTGGTAGTAAAGAATACACAGAGCGTATAGCAGAAAAAGAAGCTCTTATTCCGCGTATCGGTGCAGTGCAAGATAATTGGCATAAAGACGCTCGCCGTGATGCTGAAGATTATAGGTCTTCTTACGGAGATAACGATTCTTTGCTGAATGAACTTACCATGACTTTGGATAAAGCGGAATCTGAAAATCGTTTTGGTGAGAATAGTGTAGAGAAGAAATCCTGGACTGATGGGCAGATTCAGAATTATGTTAGAGGCTTGTTAAATCAAGGGATGTCCCCTTCTAAAGTTGCCGCTAAATTGGAAAAAATAGCGGAGATTGAATTATTCAATCATCAGTCAGCTACGGATTATTTGCAGCGCAACGCTGGCTTAATGGGTTTGGCTTACATGGAACCCAATACTTATATGGACAAATCATCCCCTACTTACGAACATACAGCCAGTAAAAAACAAGCAGCTGAACTCCCGCAGCAAAATCAAGATCAAGGTAATGAAACCAAGGCGCATAGCGGATTACCGTACGACACTAATGGTCCTATTGATTATGATCCTACGATTCAACCAGATAATACTAATAAAATGTACAAGCGGACTCAAGATCCATCTGGAAAAACAACCGATGAATTCGTTAGGCGTCCCCCATCTTTTGAAAGAACCTTGGATCAGCATGATCCGTTTGCTAAAGAGAATCCATCATGGAAACATAGTGCCGAATCTTCTAATGATTGTGTACGGCAACATGATACTTATAAACAAGCTGGAATTAAGATACAAGCTCGTTCCGTAAAGCAAATCAAGGCTTGTACAGATTGCTCCTATTTCAAGAAGAACGGTTCCTCCAAGACTTGTAATTTATATCATTTGCCTTTGATAGCAAACACTGAAGAACTGACTCAGATTGTAAATCATTTGACTCCAGGTGTACCGGCGAAGCGTAAGCACGCGGCTCTGGTAGCGATTGCTAATCGAGAAGACCAGCATACGCAGTCATTTAACGCTAGCACTACGATGCAGACTAACATGGTCAAGACAGCAGATGCGCGTGTAAAAAACCAACAGAAACGCGCCTCAAGTCTATTTTCAGATGACCGTGAGAACCAAGTCAAATTTTCTTCAGAGCATGTGGGTAAAATGCATGATAAAGGCGCTTCACTGGACCAGATTTACAAATGGGCTTCAGGAAAATTTGGAGATGTGGATACAAGTTTGGCTTTTCGCGGCTTTGTCCAAAATTTCAAGAAAGATGCCAAGGGTAAGATTATAGTTGCTACGAATGATCTCAAATTCTTACAAAGCATCGGCATTCGAAATGAAGCATACCAAGGAGCAGCGAAGTGTGCAAGCTGCCCCACTCATTTTATCCGTGAGGTTAGAGCATCGGAAGAAAATAGGGGAGCCCAAAGAGCAGATATTCTTTATTCTCAAAGTACTCCAGAGGCTGTTCGAAGTCAACGCAAAGAAGCAAAGGTTACGATTGTCAACGCTGATGTGGTTCGAAAACTTCATTGCGCAGGACATAGTTTGGAGAAAATTTTCAAGGGGGCATCTGTAAAAGTGGGTAGTGTACAAGCTAAAAGAGCTATGACAGATTTTGTAGCCGCCATGAAGAAAACACCAACCAAGGCTGGGATATCAGAATCTGATAGATCCTTTTTAGTGGGTAAATTGGGCATGAAGCCTGAATCCGTACGATTGCTGGATCCTTTGCGCCGTCCGGTAAATAAAGTTGTAGCTAGTGTTCCTACAGATGCTCATGTAATGAGCTACCCCGGTATGGGGAAGCAAGCAGGAGAAACTGTAGCTAAGGATGGACATAGTATCTTGGCTGAATATGATTTAACAAATGCTAAAGAAAGACCTGATATTGATATTAGTGGACCTAATTTTGAAGATGTTCAAATTAACTCCACATATAAGGTGTAGGTGAGTAGTATGTCAGAAGAATATTCGATCAAAGTAACAGAAACCGGGGAGATAAGTGCTACCCGGGATTTATCAGATAGAGAACGAGAAACTAAACTGGATGAGATATTAGATATGATCAACAATCCAGAGGTTCCCCCTGGACCTATTAAGCGTCTTATCGCAGCTGAGATAGCAACGGTAAATCGCCTGATGATCAAGTACGGAAATGATGTAAGCATTATCGAAGGGATGAAAATTAAAGCCCTGTCGGAGCAGGTTAAAGGTTTACGAGAATTGGGTAAAGAAGTTTTAGAAGCAGATACCATTAACCGCAAAGATATTTTGACTTGGGAAGGTAAAAAATTCCGTTATGCTATTGATGAATATCGTGAAGGTGCTAAGGAAGCTATGCGTGAGGCGAAATTAGATGAGAGCACGATAAACAGCATACTTACCCATTGGAGAGATATTATGGCTCAGAAAGAATTGGATATTCGTAGGGCGTTAGATAATATGGATAAGAAGTAATGAGGACAATAATATGGGAATAAGTGGCAATTCATCAGTGGGTAAAAGCTATAGTTCATTCATAGTAAGTGAAGAACTATTACAGAAGATCGTTGAAGCGGTACAGAAAGGAGAAAAACAAGCACGATCATCAGGAGACATACAATCCTTTGAAATCTATAGTTTGGGTTTTCGCCAGAATATTTCTATAGGTCGAATTTTTCTCGTCCCTCCGAGTATTTGCAATAACGCTAAAGATTTCCCAACCGCTTTATTGTATGGTTGCCTTGTAAGGGTACTGGGTACCGGAGGCGAAGAACTTGGAGATATGATCACTTTCAAAATAGGGGAAAGTGAGTTTGATACTGATGAATACAACCAATTGCAAATGAGTGAACTTAAAAAAACTCTGTTTGTAAATCCAGCGGATGGAAAAGAGGCATCTCTTATTATCTATGCCCCTAACTGGCTTAACGCTCGTGAGTATGTTGCGTTTCATTTTACTAAAGATTCGGAACAACTAAAAAACAATTTGCGTCATCAGGTTTTTTGTGCATATTTTGATCCAAAAGTTTCAAGTGCCTTTAACGCAATAGTTACTAACTTAAACACAACAAAAATCGATGTCACTAATATTACCCCTAAAATTCCTTTCCCGTTTTTGGCGGAAAATGTACTAAAGCAATATCCGGATCTGAAGAAGCAAGCCGCGTACAATAAAGAAAAAATTCTTTTGAACCACAAGACAGCAGATGCTGTAACTCAAGCTGTGCTCGATCCTCAAGAGCTGGATGTATTTGATTCTTTGAATGAAGCCTTGGAAAATAGCTTGATGCCCGATACTAAATCTTTAGCTGAAGCTGGCGAAGGCGGATATCATACACCAGCGAAGGGTGAAGAAGTTCCTCGTCTTGCATCAGATAAACAAGCCAAATGGACAATGAAATGCCCCTGGTGTAAAGGGGAAGCTAAGAAAGAAAACCATGAAGATGAATATCGCTGCACGAAATGTGATTGGACATCTAAAGAAGGGCAGAAAGCCGCCGCGAGTAAAAAACATTCTTGGGCTGATGGTAAGTGTTCTTATTGCGGTCAAAAATGGTCAGTACAAGGGGCGGACAAAGAATGTCCAAAGCGGAAAAAAGCATCTGATGAAGCCCCGCTCGCTGCTCATGAGTCTCCTATTTCTAATGTAGGTCCTGGAACTGAAGCACATGAGAAACAAAAAGATATGGTTCCAGCGATGCACGAAGCACTGGACAATATTGTTGAGGGGGATGAACCCATTGGTATTGAAATTGATGATCAAGGATTGCCCGTACACAAGGGTGATGATAAAACAGCGGCAGATAACCCATCTACCAGAAAGCATGAAAACAAACACCCTGAAACCTTACGTGTAAGTCCAGATCGTTTGAGTAGTGCCGTCAGCGCGGCTTACAATGGTGGATTTGTTGATAAACACAAAATGCCGCCAAAGCAAGTACGCGATTATATCAACGCAAATATGGGAGATAATTCCAAATACGCTCCGCAAGCAGCGGCTGATCACGAGAAACAAATCGAAGCCGGAATTTATGGGGATGACCCTTTATCCAGACGATCGCAGGAAAAATGGGGTTCGGCTAAGGTTGCGGTGAATTTCAACAAAAAAGCTGGAATGGCACCGGAAGAATTTGTGGCTGAGCATCTGGCGGCTGAGCTTGATGATTTTTATGAAGCTTCTTCACCCAAGACCAAACAGGCTAGAGATAAAAGAGAAAATACGTTGAGTAAGTATCGCAATAAAGAAGCGGTTGCTTTGGATATCGACAGTATTTGGAGTGATATTACGGAAGATTTTGGTCCCGCCCCCCTTGTAGATGTGCCAAGTAGTGCCCCATCCGAAGGTAGTGATGGAGGAGAGAAAAAAGAAAGTCCAACGGGTCGCCCGCGTAAGCGTGATATGGGTCAATTGCCTGAGGCTATGCGCAGCGATAAACCGGAAGAAACTAAAGCTATGTCTGATTCGGAAGCAGAGTCGGAAGAAAATAGTATGCCTGAAGCAAAAGAGAGTGCTTGGCGTTTGGATTCCAAGTTAGCTGATTTTGTACAAGATGTTTATGATGATGTTAATGTAGTACACCCTGATCTTCAGCGTATGAAGCAACTCGCTCAAGTGGCGATTGATAATGATGCAGATGTGATTTATGATATCGCCGCGGACGCCGGTCAAATTGTAGACAATGTAAAACATATGGATTGGTTTGTAGATGCGGTAGCAGAAGAAGTAAGCCACGATCCAGAACTACAACAGCAATTGGATACTATGGGAAGTAGGGGAACAGAGAGAAAGTTTGCAGATACAGCTGACAATCCAGCAACTAAGCCTGAATCACAAGGCAATCAGTTAAAAGGAAATGATAAGCCTTTGGCGAAAAAGCCAGAACTACGCGGGGATGCACCTATGAAACCACAGAAGCCCCAACCACCACATGAAGACGCAGCCGACAAACAATCATATGCTAAAACTGACAAGGATAAAGTAAAAACTGCTGATGAAGTAAATAATGAAAATTGGCAGTGTATGAATTGTGGGCATGAGGGGAAACTTAGCCCTAGAGGGAAATGTGAGGCTTGTGGGAGTGACGCTGTAGATAGTGTGTTACCTGGACAGCCAGAACGAGCACGCCATGCAGTAGCGTCCAAAAAATTTGCTGACACCGCTGATAATCCAGCTAATGAAAAAGGTGGTGAAGGCGCGATGTTACCTAAGACAGATAAGGATAAGGTCAAAACTTCTGGCTGGGTAAATTGCCATTTATGTAATGGTAAGGGCTGTGATAAGTGCAATCATACTGGGCACTATAACACTAACGACCAAGGGGATATGACAGTTCAACCCATTTCTAATAAAACCCCAAGTGGATCTATCGCTCCGCCAACTACTTATCAAGCCAGTAAAAAGAAAGCTAACCCAGTCCAATCCGATATATCAGAGGCTAAATCTGAAACAGTAAGTCCAGATACTGTTGATCCGGATATTCAGCAAGCCACGGTAAGTGTGGAAAAAGCCGGTAAGGTTGCTTATACATCTGATGGCGATGATGGAAAATGTCCTGGTTGTGGTGATGTTTTAAACAATGCCAACGGACCTTATTGCGGAGGTAAATACTGCCCTAAGAATACTGACCCGGGGGATTTACCGCAAAAGGAATCAGCCCGATACCAAGATGAGGATACAGAAAACGGTCGCTGTCCTGATTGTGGGGAATCTCTCCATGGGGGAAGTGGTCCTTATTGCGGGGGCAAGTATTGCACGAGCCGCAAGAAAAAGAAAGGTGGCGATTTGTTACAAATGCCCAATCAACTGGGGCAAAAACCTGGAGAAACGCCTGAGATTTTCCTAACGCCAGAAGAAAAAGGACTCCAAAATCAAAAGGTAAGCCCTAAACCGCCTCGTAAGACATCAGCTGATGTCAATAAAGACATCGCTGAAGCTAAAGCTGGCTTGGATTACAACAAAGGTGAGATGGCGGATAACTCTGAAGCTACCCATACCGTAAATCCGGAGCACTTCGCTGCTAATCGCAGTGATGGTGTTCCTGAATCTCAAGGAGAAACCGCTGATACCAAACAGCCTGTATCTGACTACACAGGAGGGACCCCAGAAGCCCCAGATGTACCGGTGCAAGTGGATAGTAAGCAGGCCGCAGCTCATACATGGAAGTGTCAATGTGGAAATGTAAATGACATAGTTCATGATGTATGTTTAAATTGTGGTTATTCTGAAGATGATAATGATCATGAAGACCACAAACCCAACACTAATCTTATACGCATGCCTCGCGGGGCTACGCAACTTCCCGATAAAGCGGGTTGGACAAATAGATTTACAATTAAATCCGAATCTTCGGATAGAAAATACAATATTGCTCAAAACGAAGCTAAAAGACACTGGGGTTGTAGTTGCCCTGGATGGGTAAGTCGTAGAAACTGTAAACATTTACGAGAACTAGGTCTTCCTGGAAACGAAGTACCATTCGAAGCAATGCTAAAAGCTGGTTCATTGAAACAGGCTGAGAAACAGTTACCTACACTTCAAGTAACTAATGATAAGTATAAAACCCCGGGTGATTATAAACAATCCGCAGCGGGAGATAATTTCCCAGAAGAGGTAACTTTTGATATTGGGGATCTTGCAAATATAGTTCTTGTTGAGGAAGAAAATGATACATCAGACTAAAAAAGCCATAATTCACAGCGATACCGAATTGGGTCAAAAAATGGAACCAGCTATTGCTCCTCAAACTGGTCCGTCCAATACAGAACTAGTGAATAACTCCCACCAAGAAAATGGAGCATCTCCTGTACTGGATGGGAATGTCAAGCACCCCGAACGTCAAAATGTAAACGCTATTCGTGAAGCGATTGAAACCCAAGCAGAAATGGAAGTAGGAAAAAATATAGACCAGAAACAAAAAGAAGTAACTGTTGCAGAAGAAGTACGGGATGAAAAGGCGATGAACCCCAACAGTACGGAAGTAACCGCTAAGCCTGGTACTCAGATCATTATCAATGTAGCTAGTGAAGTTCAAGCCGAAGGAATCGGCGGGGAATACAACGATAAAATAACATCCGGTCACGGTGGAGGTATGTTTGGGGGTACGGATTTACTGGGACCAAAATTCCATGTGGGTTTTACGCTAAAGGGTAGTAGGCGCGGGGTGAATTTTTCTAGTTTGAAAGCGGCTCAAATTTTTATTAATGAAGCTACAACAAAATTTGGAAAGGTGGCTACTACATGGACTATGAAATGCGCTGGACCAGTGGATGAAACTCAGCGCCAGTTAGTGCTAGAGTTACTAAAGCAAAAACCACATACTACGAGTGAGATTGAAATATCATTGGGTGGTGGTAAGTATAGCATGACCGCTTACCCTATTTTGCAAGAGCTTGCAGCTGAAGGTTTAGTAAAACATAAACAGATGCGCTGGCATTTGAAGACCGCCAACAAGACCGCAGAATATGAAGGCTGGAAAGATTGGCAGACAGACACGATCAATATCTACATTGATCAGGAACGCGCTACTAATGATAGGAAGCGGGATCTTACGGAAGAGGCTTTAATGAATGGTGATACAGTAGCGCAACTGGCTGAAAGATTCAGAACAGAACCTATGTTTCAACCTATGTACCGACAAGTAAAACGAGAATACGAGGAAGCAAATACCGATTCTAGGGATGAACGTGGGGCTTATGAAGGTCGGCAGTTACGAGGAGAAAAATTACCATCAACCGGCAATCATAATGCAGATATCATGAATCAATTATGGGACTTCCGACATGAAATGTCAGGCGGAGAAACACCTTGGGAAGACCCTGATTGGGTGGAAATAGCTCAAGCTTCTATGGATGAAAGATTATTAAATAGGGATAACAGGTTAAGAGATCAACCAGATGAAGATCTGGCGCAATCAATGGGGATAAAAATGACATCAAACAAAAAGAAATTCTCAGTATGGAAAAAGAAAGCTTTTCAAATTGAAACTCGTGTAAGTGAGGGTAAACCAGACCCTATTCCCATGATTGTGCGTAGACTTAATGAGCATTTTATGAGAATAAAGAAACAAAACCCTAAAGGATATTTGGATTCTTTTGAAATGCAGCTTGATAAGTATATGTTTGAAGTGGCGCAGGAATTGAATTTGAAAATTAGTATCGGTCCAGACGGGGCATATGTACTGGCCGATGACTTCAGCAGTAAAGCGCGTACGCGAGTAGAAGCGTTACCGAAAGGTGCAGCAGGAGAAGTTATGGCAAAAACAAAGCAAGATATAGAAAAAGAAGCGGGGTTTAATTTTTTCTTTCCCGGGCAAGTATTGAAAGAATTTTATCCAGAAATTCAACATGAGATAGTTGATTATCCTAACGCTAGCAACAGTCCTATGGGGTTACACGCGCCTGAAATGGTAGGTGACGGCGGGCATGAACTTGAAGGTGTGCTTGATGAAGCCTTGGATACCAGTCTTGTAGAGGCTATTCAATTACCGGGGGATGTATCAGAACTTCATTCGCACGCAGCCGCGGACTACAGTAGCACTAGTCCAGCAGGGGCTATGGGTATAGGGCGCGATGGTAAGCCACAGGTGCTTGAAGGTGCCCCATTACGTAAGGAAAATGATATTAGGGGAACTTGCTATACTGACGAGTATTTCGGACAGTATCAAGGTGTTCCTGGAGCAGCATTGGCAGTTGTATCTTCGTTCAAAAAAGAATTTTTAGGGGGGTACAAACAACAACCAGCCAATAATTTTTTAGCTAAAAAGGTAGCGGCGGAAGATGAAGCAAAACAATTTTCGTTATTTCTTAAAAAAGTGTGTGGAGAAATTGCTGCAACTTTTATCGGCGCTTTTAGGGTTACCCATCGACCTCTACTGGATAAAGTACCAGGTGTGGGAGAAATTCAACTGGCGCAAGTAGAAATGCCTCAAGGCATGTCTAACTTCAACGCTGTAGGAACTGGATCAAGAGTAAAATATTTACTTGATAAGCTCAATGATGGTGAGATTAAAGAAGCCATCAATGATTCATGGGCTCAAGCGGCCGTCTGGAATGATGAACCATCGGGTGGTTTTGTCTACGAGGTATTTGTTCGTATTGAGACTATTGATACAGATAGTATGCTTGCTCGATACAAATATGTTTGTGGTACACGGGAATAATTATGATTATACGAAAAACAGGGTCAGCCATACAATCAGCACCTATTTCTCATCGAAACTGGCGTGAAGTAATTGATGAGTTTGATATCAAGCTCGAAAGTATCGTTGATGAAGTCAATGAAGAATCCGTTGTAGAACTGTGGCTCGAAGACCCGCGGTCTTTCATGGAAGGCGAAATTAATCCCAGTCATACAGGTTCTATGATACGGCGTCCGCAAACTGGGGGCACCGGACTTCAACGCTACAACCCCATGGCAAAACAAGCAGCAGTTAGTGGCTGGGATCAAGAATTTGCTGAAGCCAAATCCCATGCTGATTCAATTTTAAGTCAACTCGGCAAGGCATGAGATATGGCATCTTTTGGTATAAAACAAAAGATGCGATAAAAGGGACGCGCCAGCTCACAGCGCGTTCCGTGATTTCAAGAACATATGGATCCTAGGGTGAATCCGCTACAGGGTCGATAAAGGGGATATAGAAATCTACGCTATATCCCCAATATACAACGCTTTAGTATGGCAAATCCGATTAGTAGAAGTAAAAGATTCAGTAAAGAAGCTCAAAATTCTATTTTTGGGCAATCTATCACCGCTGGTATTGAAGATCCCACAAAAATAATGAATGCCATTGAGTTCATCGAAGGACCCAGTGGCATTGGTATTATATTGCGTCCCGTTCAACGAGTTATTGTAAAAGCTATATATAGCGTACCTTTTGACTATGTTCCTGGTTGGGCTAGTAGAATTCCGGGGTGGGGCATGGTACCGATGTATGATGTGTTTCGAGACAAAAAAATTAGACCCGATGTAACTGAGGCAGAATACCTCAACATTACATTTAATGAGGGACGCGGCAATGTAAATGATTGGCGAGATATTCCAGAAGAAGGCTTCAATGAAGCAGTTATCTACAGTGGGAGACGCGGGGGAAAAAGTGAATTGTGCGCGGCTATAGCATGTTATAAATTATATTTGTTATTGAACCTGCGTAGTCCACAAGAATACTTTGGCTTGGTAAGTGGGTCTAATATCGACTTCACATTCTTAGCACAAGATGAAACAGCCGCGGGTCGTTTATTCAAAAAACTTAGAGAGCAAGTAAACCGTGCAAGCTGGTTCGCTCCTTATTTCAAAGACAACAACAACAAAGATTTATCTTTTGTATCTGAGGCTGATCGTCACCAACGAGATATCAATCCAACTATTACAGTCAGCAGTCTTTCATGTACTACGTCTGCGGTACGATCTCCTTCATCTGTGTTCTTGGCACTGGACGAGTTCGCTCACTTCCGTTCCGCTAAAGGATCTACATCAGAAGATATGTATGCAGCTGCTACTCCAGCAACGATTGATTTTCATCACAAAAAGAAAAAGAACATTGCACGGGAGGATGGAGAAGAAATAGAAGAGCAAGAAGATATGTATGCAGCTGCTACTCCAGTAACGATTGATTTTCATCACAAAAAGAAAAAGAACATTGCACGGGAGGATGGAGAAGAAATAGAAGAGCAAGAAATAGAAGAGGAAGAAGGCATACAAGATAGTATGATTTTGGCTATTTCATCTCCCTTGAAAAAAATCGGTAAAATGTATGAACTACATCGCTATGCTTTGGATGAAGGTATAAATTCTGGTATATTCACTTTGAATTGCCCTTCAGCGGAAATGAATCCCAAACTTCTTCCTAAAACATTAAAAGGAGCATATAAAAAAAATCCTCTTACATTCAAAGCTGAGTACGGTGGAAAATTCTTAGAATCTTCCGAATCCTATGTAACAGAAGCCGCGGTTAAAGAGTGCGTGGATGTACAGTGGGATGAAAAGGGTCTACCTATTTTGAATACGGCTCGTTCCAATATCATGCGTTTCAGGTTTGATAACATTGGACGCAATTTTTTTTGGGGGTTTGATTTGGGTATGACGAATGATGCTTCCGCCCTTGCAATCGCCCACTTAGAACCAGGCGGACCTCATGGAAGTATCAAGTTAGTTTATGACTATATTGATCGAATGATGGTAGGAGAAGAGGGAGAATGGCCTGGGGTTGTAAATGGTCTTGGTGAACAGAAATATCTTCGCCATCAAGTGCTACCACTAGAAGATATTTTGGCTTGGTTGCGAGAGATGAATCAAATATTACCCTGCTTCAGTGGAGCAACCGATCAACATGGCGGTCAGCAATTAGTTCAGCTTTTGGAATTGAACCAAATTCATAACATGGAACTTGTAAATTTAACTCCAGCAATCAACTCACAAATGGCATATGCTCTACGTGGATACATTGAAAACAAATTGTGCTCTTTCCCATTTGCACCGAAATTTATACAAGAATTGAAAATGGTTGAATTGGAAGTTGCCTCTAAATATCAAATTCGTGTACAAGCACCGGTGGAAAAGGGTGCGCACGATGATATGGCAGATTCCGCGATGTTGTGTGCTTTTTTAGCTCAGCGATGGTTAATTGAAGAAGGCAACCTTAATATGGATCCGTCTGGACTTAGTTTGTTAATGCAATCTCAAATGCATAAAGCCCCTACTCCTTTACTTAGTTTGGATGGGGTACCTCTACAGACTTTGAGGGTCATGGAGAAGATGAAATTCGCAGAAAAGCGTTCCGGAATATTCGGAGGAACCAATCCTATAAGTCCTTGGCACCGCAGAGGACGAAGGTAAAATATTTGTACTTCAGAGTGCATAAATAGAGTTACTTGGAGGGGTTTGTTATGGTTAAGAAAACAAAGGATAAAACTCAAATAATACAGGAAGAATTTTATGATTATATTGGACGTATTAACTCTTTACGAGACATTGTAGATGAACGGGATCGCCGCTATGAACAACGGTTTCAATCACAAGAGAAAGCAGTGCAAGTTGCACTTGTTACACAAGAAAAATATGATGAACGCCAAAACTCCTTATCTGATAGAGTTACGGCTCAACAACAATATTTTATTACAAAACAAGAATTTGAAGGTCGTCATACAGAGCTAGTGAATCAAATTGCAGCACTTCGTGAATTCAAGGCGTCAATTTCCGGAGATAGTAAATTTGACGAGATGTATAGAGAGATTGAAAATCTTCGAGAAGCTAAAAGTAAAATTGAAGGGGCATCATCCGGTATAAAACAAAGTTGGGGAGTAGTTGCAGCTATAAACATTGCAGTTCTTGGTTTTATTGGCCTGGCAATAACTTTAATAGAGGTTTTTATTATAGGTAAATAGGAGAATTATGGTAACCGGACATTTAACAACATATTTAATGATAACTAGCCTTGTAATTTTGCAAGGTGCCGCAAGTCTTTTAAACAATCAAAATTTTATAAATGCAGTAAATACTTTCGCCTTACTGGGAATCGCTACTATAGGGGCGTGGCAAGCGACAAGAGCTGCTGCACGCGATAAAGTTATTATTAGCATCAAAAAAACAACTGAAGCCACTCACGTTTTAACAAATAGCGCAATGGGAGAGCAGTTGAAAACAGCTGTTCAATTCGCTACATCTACCTCTGTGCTAGCGCATAGGTTGGCTGCCTTGACAAAAGAAGCTGGAGATGCCGCGTATGCGACGGCTACAGATATTGTGGTAAAAGAACAGCAAGCTCTCCTACAAAAGCATTTAACCGCCCAAGCCATAGTAGATGCTCAAGCAGATAAAATCATAGAAATATAAATATTGACACAACCAATCTTCAATGGTATGCTTTTTGCATGTTTGGGAGAATGGTATGATTAAACTGATCTTGTCAGAAAGACAGAGGCTACGGTCAATCACCCAGTTGCAAGAGATTTTTGACGATGGATGTGAATTATGCGACGGGGGGCAAAAATGCCCACATATGGTGGAACTAAAAGAGCTACTGGTTAAACTGGAAAATCCTAAGACTAAATCAGCCTACGCAAAATAATCTGATGGTAGATTTGATGCTAGTGTGGTATAATGGAAAGACATGTTTGAAACCCCAAAGGCCGTTAAAGTCTACAGTCTACTTGATCCAAGCACGAAAATATGGGTGTGTAGTGGCGATTTGCGTGAAGAAGCCGCTTTAATTTCATACGTATACACCTTAACCGGTCCCAGACGCCCTAAGCCTTCCGTAGAACCCGAATTCACCATCTATAAAAATCTTCGTCCATGGAAAAAACTAAATATTCCTTCTTTCGTAGTGGTAAAAGAAGGAGACTCGTTAATTGGGGCCCCTATTATTGTTTGGAACGGTAAAAAATCCTTACAAGGCGATGTCCCTTGGGGGCATCAAATAGTTGGCAAAATTGCATCTCAAACATCCGCTACAGAATATGAATTTGTCTTAGACACCGAGGCATTGGATTTAGCGAAGAAACAGGCCGCTGAAAAAGTTCAAGTGTTAGCGGATAGAAAAAAGCCCCCCATCGTTGAAACTCCGCCACCGCCAAAAATTGAGCCCCCCACTATTGTGGATGGGTATCCAGCAGATTACACAGGTGACCCATTCACTCGTACAACCGACGGCCATTATGTAGGAAATGATGG
>Ga0302319_10003479_pt1 | contig 32900 bp, 26 predicted proteins | sample Bog_T0_2_FD_203319 | JGI IMG/M metagenome (GOLD analysis project Ga0302319, IMG submission 203319) | Peat permafrost microbial communities from Stordalen Mire near Abisko, Sweden - Bog_T0_2 | ecosystem: Environmental > Terrestrial > Soil > Wetlands > Peat | place: Sweden: Abisko, Stordalen Mire... | reverse complement strand
CCTCCGAATCCATCCGTGAACTGCGCGAGGCTTATAAAATCATCTACCGCAGTAACAAGAACACCGCACAGGCCTTGGAACAACTCCGGGAGCAATTTCCAAAATCCGATACTGTCGGCGCTCTCGTCACCTTCATCACGTCGAGTGACCGGGGAATTGTGCGGTAAGGCTTTGGACCAAGAAAAGGCTATTAGCCAGAATCGAACCAATTCCGAAATGAAGAACAACGAAAAATACAAAAGACACGAACGGGAATTCCCTCCATTCCGTGCTTTTCGTGGTTAATTCCCCCTCCCTTTCCCTTCTCACCTAATAGTCTAACAGGCTTCAGTCTAAACACCTCGCTTTCCTCCCATGCCCATTCCCATTGCCGAACAGATCGCCGCTCGCAGCTTTCCTCCCTTCAGCTTGGAACGGCTGCTCTACGTCACTTTTGCCCCGAAGGCAGCCCAAAGGGTTGCTCTCCTGATTGATCTGGAAGATCCCTCGGAGATCAAGGATTTCAATTTTTTGAAAAATTCCGCCCTTACGATCCAGCGGCATGCCATCGAATCATTTTACAAACCCCTGAAGGAAGGGCTTCTTTCCAAGATGGGGCTCCGTGGTGGTGAAATCTTTGCCTATAAGCTGACAGGAGGCAGCAATCTCGACCTACCCGACGAGGCTTTTGATCCGACAGGGAAACAATGCTCACTCTCCAGGGATGTGTATCCCAATTATGACATCATTCTCTGCATCTCGACTTTCTCGGCCACGGCACCCTTGACGGCCTTCGCCAAACACTATGGATTTCGTGGAGCGACGCTTCACGGAGTCAACGAGATCATCCTCGGAAGCGGCCTTGCCGTGGATTACGATGAAGTCAGTGTCGAAGCGGAGAAACTCCGACTGGGCGTAACCAAGGCGGATTGGGTCGAAATCGATTTTGGATGCGAAGGTCGCGACTATACCCTCCGATTGCTTCTCAACGGCCAGGAGGCGCAGAAAAGCCACGGGCTTTGTCGTGGCGAAGAACCCGATGTGGCCAACCTTCCCGCCGGTGAAGTCTATTTTGTTCCCGAAGGGGCCGAGGGAGCTTTTCCACACAAGTATGAAGATGGAACTCTTGGCGTGATGAGCGTTTCCGGTGGCCGCATTGTGACAGCCACCCTCCTTAAGGGAAACCCCGAGACCATCGCCACTCATAATGTCAAGCTCGCCTCCGACCCTGTGACCGGTGAACTTGGGGAATTGGGTCTTGGCACCCAGCTTCTTCCTTTCAGCGGACGCGACATTCAGGATGAAAAAGTGCGGGGTACCGTCCATGTTGCCACGGGTCGCAGCGACCATCTTGGTGGCCATCTTCTTCCTGCGATGTTCGCCGAAAAGTCGAATGCCACCCACGATGACATCCTCTTTGCCCCGCATAAGACACCCGAAATCATCGTCAGGCAGGTTCGGATGAAACGGGGCGCTCAAGAAGAAATCCTGATCGAGAACTATGAGCCCTCGGCTTATCTCAACAGTTTGGTGGCGTAGCACCTCATCATGGATTAAGGAAGAATCTGTGACAGATTTGTTTCAAAACACATCCTGGCATTCCGTAAATTCACAGGTTCCCTGAGTTGCATGATCCTCCCCAGATTAATCGCTGTTTGCTTGCTGATTTCTTCGCTCTCCCCGCTGAAGGCAGTGGAAACAGTGGTTGATTCCTCCCCGACCTTTAACACGAACAACAACATCAGTTCCTCTGTCTCCGGCTGGTCATCAGGATGGGGAACAGGAAATACCAACACCGCTTGGAATTATGTCGGTCAAGTCAGCGATGCAAGTGGCGTCTATCTTGGCAATGGATGGGTACTCACCGCCGCCCATGTCAACAGTCCGACGACCTTCACGCTTGATGGTAATGTTTACAACAACACGGGCATCTACTATTCGAATTTCACCAATACCCTCACTGGGACGACGAATGCAGATCTGACGCTTTTCCAGATATCCACAGTCTCTACCACGGGAACCAATCTGCCCCTGACCTATAACCTGACCATCACCTCGACTACTCCTGTGCCTGGACAACAAGTAGTCATGTTTGGTTACGGTTATACGAACGGAGTAGGACCTGAATCCTGGGGTACAAATTCGGTCTATCTCGTTAACCAACCCCTTTCAGTAAATGGGTTTGAGAGCATTGATTTCACAACGATTAACTCAGCTGCCATCTACGGCACCGTTGTTCTTGGGGACTCAGGCGGCGGCGATTTTATCATGGTAGGTACGAATTGGGAATTGGCAGGCATTAATGAAGCTATCGTGAATTACACACCCAGCGGAACAGGTTCTGCATTCGTCCAACTCAGTCCCTATCAGGCACAGATTTCAGCCATCGTGAATTCTGTCCCGGAGCCCAGCACTTGGGCTCTTCTGAGCATTGGCCTTCTGCTGATCGCTCACCCCCTGTGGAGAGAGCAACGGAAAGCTAAAACTACCAGACCAAGGCCTTGATTCGTGCTGCTGCCTCCAAGGCTTTCTCGCGACTGTTGAATGCGGAGATGCGGAAATAGCCCTCCCCTGCGCGACCAAAGCCACTGCCGGGAGTCACGACAATATTCGCTTCGGTCAGCATCCGGTCAAAGATCTGCCAGCTTGAGATACCAGACGGTCCCATCACCCAAATGTAAGGAGCGTTCACTCCACCATAAACCTGGAGTCCGCTGGCAGTGACGGCTTCCCGTAAAATTGCGGCATTCCCCATGTAGGAGGCAATCAGGGCAGCCACCTCCGCCCTGCCTTGCTCACTGTAGAGAGCTGCGGCTCCGCGCTGGGTGACGTAGCTCACGCCATTGAACTTGGTAGTAAAACGACGGTGCCAAAGCGGATGGAGAGGACGGCGCTCCCCGTCAGCGGAAAACGCGGTTAGCGTCTTGGGAACCACCGTGAAGGCGCAACGGGTTCCGGTGAAACCACCGTTCTTGGAGAAACTACGAAACTCGATGGCACAGTCGCGGGCACCGGGAATCTCATAAATGGAGTGAGGCACATCCGCCTCGCTGATGTAGGCCTCGTAGGCGGCATCGTAAAGTAGGATGGAGCCGTGTTTGAGGGCATAGGTGACCCAATCGGTCAGTTGCTTGCGGCTTGCGACGGCACCCGTCGGATTGTTGGGGAAGCAGAGGTAGATCACATCGACCTTCTCATCGCTCTCTGCGGGGATCGCAGGGACAAAGCCATTTTCCGCCGTGCACTCCAGATAGGTGATTCCCTCATAGGATCCGTCCTCTCCTCCCTCACCCGTGTGACCCGCCATGACATTCGTGTCGACATAGACCGGATAGACGGGATCCATGACAGCGATCCTGTTGTCATCTCCCAGAATATCGAGGATCGCTCCTCCGTCACACTTGGAGCCATCGGAAATGAAGATCTCATCGTCGGCAATCTCCAATCCACGATCCCGATAATCATGCTTCGCAATGGCTGTGCGGAGGAATTCATATCCCTGCTCCGGACCATAGCCATGGAATCCCTCGCGCGTTCCCATCTCATCGACGGCGGCATGCATGGCCTCGCGCACTGCGGCGGGAAGCGGCTCAGTGACATCGCCAATCCCGCAACGAATCATTCGGGCGGCAGCCTCCGGATTACGCTCCGTGAAGACTTTCACGCGCCGGGCGATCTCGGGAAAAAGATAACCGGCCTTGAGTTTGAGATAGTTGGAATTGATCGTCGCCATAGAACAAACAAGTAGATCAAAAAAGGAGCTGCGGAGCCAAGCCCGGAAGGAGAAGTTTCCCGCAGAAAATCGAGCGATGGGAATCGCGATTTGGCCAGCGAAGCTGCCCGAAGGGCGAGGCCAGCGGGAGCTGGCGAGGCAAACGCAGAGAAAGAATCCGGCCTGTCTTTGCCAAACGAAGCGTTATCTGTCGGTCACCCTCATCCCCCCGATGATAAACAAAACATTTCCTGTCGCCTTTTTAGCCGTTGCTTCGATATGCCGAGTTTCTTTCGGTGCAGACAATTCCTCGGATAAATTTCTCCAAGCCTCCGAGTTATTCCAAAAGGCCGAAGATGAAGAAAGGACGGGAGACAAGGCTGCCTCTCTCCGAGATTACCAACTTACAGAGCATCAGTTGATTGAGATTTCCACCATCGACCCCTCGTTCCAGAAATCGGTTGTTGAATATCGGATCAAGAAAGCGAAAGAAGGGGTATTACGCCTTTCCTCTGTGGATGCCGTGACGGCAAACGCTCCAACCCCTAATCTGCCATCAACTCGAAAGATCACTTACCAGTGCTTTTTCGTCGAATCGGACAAGCCGATCCCACACGACTTTTCAAAACTTTCACATCGTAAAGGCATTGATGTGATGAGTGCCCCAGTTGTTACTGGAAAAATCGACCAACAGGTTTCCGTGAAAGTTGTAAAAGAGTTGATCCCGGAATTTGTGAAAGGCAAGAAATCCACTGAGCGCATAGATTCCGGTGTGTCGATCTTTCTCAAAGGAACGTTGGATCACGACGACATCATTCTGATTTGAAGTACGCAAATCCTTTATGTCTCTGACCAAAGCTCAACCCCAGAGAGCACCTCTTTGGCAACAATTTCCAAAAACATCTATTTCTCAAAGATCATCAAGAATGGGGAAGAAGCTTGGTTCGATGTCGATTATCCCGAACAAAAGCCAAAATATCTGACAATTCGGGTTGTCCCCACGCTCGATCCGGCGAAGCCGTAAATGAAAACCCCCGCGCCGTGCCAGCGCGGGGCTTTCTTTAAGTGTTCTGGTGATCGTGGAATTTTGGATGCAGGAGCAGACGCGTGAGTGCAGCCGTAGCTAAACCTACGGCAAGCGAGCAGCAACGAACTCCTGCGGCAAAATCACCGATCCACCCTAGCTCCGCCTCCACCTGCAAGCTTCCTCACTTCCGCAAGTGAGGCCATGGAAGTATCACCGGGCGTGGTCATTGCAAGAGCACCATGGGCCGCGCCGAGGTTGACCGCCTCCTGAGGATCGCCGCTGGTGAGGAATCCATATACCAGTCCTGAGGCAAAGCTGTCGCCTCCGCCGACACGATCCATAATTTCCAGCGAAGGATAGTGGGTAGATTCGTAGAATTTTCCATCGGCCCAGCAGATAGCACCCCAGTCGTTGACTGTGGCTGACTTCACCCCACGCATCGTCGTGGCGACTACCTTAAAGTTTGGGAAGGCCTTCACGGCTTCGCCAATCATCGCCTTGAAGCTGTCGAGTTCAAGGTTCGTGAGGTTGTGGTCGGCTCCCTTGACTTCGAGCCCGAGACAGGCGGTGAAATCCTCCTCGTTTCCGATCATGACATCGACGCTCTTGGCAATACGTTTGTTGACCTCCTGAGCCTTCTCTTTGCCGCCAATTCCCTTCCAGAGTGAAGGGCGGTAATTCAGGTCATAGGAGACAATGACGCCGTGACGGTGAGCCGCCTCCGTGGCCTCGATCACTACATCCGCCGTGCTTTCGCTCAGAGCGGCAAAAATTCCACCCGTATGGAACCAGCGCGTTCCAAGCGTGCCGAAGATCGTGTCCCAATCAAAATCGCCACGCTTGATCTGGGAGGCGGCAGTATTGCCACGATCGGAGATGCCGACCGCGCCACGGACGCCGAAACCACGCTCGGTAAAATTCAAACCGTTGCGCACCGAGCGACCGATGCCGTCATAAGGCACCCACTTCAGCATGGTGGCATCAACGCCGCCCTGAAGAATCAAATCCTCAACCAACCGACCAGCGTCATTATCAGCAAAGGCACTCAGGACAGCCGTTCGGAGGCCGAAGCAGCGGCGCAGTCCCCTGGCGACATTGTACTCACCGCCGCCTTCCCACGCACGGAAGGTGCGGGTTGTCTTGATACGACCTTCACCCGGATCAAGGCGGAGCATGACTTCGCCGAGGGAGATTTCATCGTAACGGCACTGATCGGCGGGACGGATGGTAAGAATGGACATGGGAATTTAGGAGTTGGAAGTTAGAAGCTGGAAGTTGGAGAAAAATGGGAAAGAGGGCAAATAGCCTGCGGCCTCAGAGATCAAAGGTCGGGCTGACTTCTGATTGTTGATCTCTGGTTTCACTGGTTCAGGCTTATAGTCTAACAGGCGTCAGTCGAATAGCCTTTCTAGAATTTTTAGCCGAGTTTGGGAACATCAAGCCAGCGGCGTTCTTCCCACGACTGAAGGCCGAGTTCGGCGAGTTGCACTCCCTTGGCTCCCTGAAGGAGGTTCCAGGGGAAGGGGTCATTCTTGACGACATGCCTGAGGAAGAGTTCCCACTGCACCTTGAAGGCGTTGTCGTAGATGTCATTGGAAGGAACACGGGTCCAGCCATCCTTGTAGTCAATGGGGCTGTCGATGTCGGGATTCCAGACACAGCGCGGCGTGGCTGCGAGCGACTGGGCCTTGCAATCACGCAGACCGGCAACGGCGGAACCATGCGTACCATCAACCTGAAGTGTGAGGAGATCCTCACGGTTCACACGGACACTCCATGAGGAGTTGAAGTGACAGATGATCCCGTTCTCGAGTTCGAAGGTGGCGTAGGCCGAATCATCAGCCGTGCATTTATAGGTCTTGCCCTTCTCATCCCAGCGTTCGGGGATGTGGGTGGCACCGAGACAGGTGAGGGACTTGATCTCACCGAAGAGATTCTGGATTACATACTGCCAGTGACACAGCATATCGACAATGATGCCGCCATCATCTTCCTTGCGATAGTTCCAGGAAGGACGCTGAAGTTTCTCAAATTCACCGGTGAAGACCCAGTACCCAAACTCGCCGCGTACGGAAAGAATCTCCCCAAAGAAGCCGGTGTCGATGAGGTATTTGAGTTTGAGCAGGCCAGGAAGCCAGAGTTTGTCCTGCACAACGCCGTTCTTGAGCCCGGCAGCAGTGACCTCCTGGAAGAGGGCAAGCGCCTCCTCGGAAGTGGTGGCCGTAGGCTTCTCACAGTAGATATGTTTGCCCGCCTTGATCGCCTTACGCACGCCATCGGGACGCTGCCCGGTGAGGGTGGAGTCAAAATAAATCTGGTTGGCAGGATCAGCCAGCACCGCATCGAGATCCGTGGAAATACGATCCTCGGGCAGTCCTGCACGCTTGGCGAGAGCCACCAGTTTCGAAGCACTGCGACCGACGAGGATCGGATCGGGGATGATGATCTCATCCTCACTGATCTTGATACCACCTTGATTGATGATTGCCTTGATGGAGCGTAGAAGATGCTGATTGGTGCCCATGCGTCCGGTGACGCCGTTCATGATGATGCCGATGCGATGTTCTTTCATAAGTGGAGAAGGTTGGGGTTTCAGGATGCGGGGGGTATGTCGTGGTTTTTGCTAATCGACCTGGGGGTTATTCGGGTTTTTTGGTGCACTGCGGCTGCGCTCCCTCGGGAAGCGCAGGAACATCGACTCCGGCAACGGGAAGAGTGCCTTCCAGTTCCTGCTTCCAGTGAGCAACATCACCGGAGGGACCGTAGACATAAATCATTCGCAGCGGCGTGCTGCCAACATTGGTCAGCTGATGAAACACACCGGAGGGAATGTAAACAGTCTGGCCCGACTTCACGGTGATTCTCTCGGAACCGAGACACATTTCACCCTCACCGTCGACAATGAAATAGACCTCTTCCTGATCCTGATTGTGCCAGGGAACCTGACCTCCCACCAAACCGTTGTGGGGTTCCAGTGTCACATTGCCCATGGCAAAGTTGGTTGCCTGAATCGGGGAGACTCCCCCGACAATGTTCTGGGTGAGGCGGCGGGCAGGGTAAGTGCGGCCCGTGATTTGGGAGAGGTCGGCAAGAATCATCTGGCTGGGGAGTTAGGAGTTTGGATAGAAGGTGAATCAGGAAATTTTAGATTTTCCCGAAAAAGGTGAGATACGGAGCGCTTGTGGCCAAACGCTGGATGTAGAGTGCCAGCTCGCGGAGATGATAGTCACCCCACATGGCAGACTCACCGCAGGGAACTTTCTCTCCCTTGGGGATGTGATCCCAACCGTTGGGACGATGATAGACGGTGTGGAGAAGGAGTCCCTCATGATTGGGATCGAGGCTGAGATAAGGCTCGGAAAAGAGTGTCCGGGAGATGGTGAGACCAGCCGCCGTATAGCGCGCCCCCTCTTCTTTCTTTCCGTGACGGTCGAGATAGCGGCCCAAACGAAGTAGTCCTTGAGCGCCGATCGCGGCAGCGGAGCTATCCACCGGTTCGTGGTCGTTGAATGGTTCGGCGGGACGGTCCTTGTAATCACCGAGGTAAACCAGTCCGGGAGCCCCCGTATCCCAGTAAGGAATGCCGTCTGTCGGGGTTTCACGGATCGTGAATTCCGCAACGGCCTTCGAGACCTCAAGGAAGCGGCCGAGAATCTGCTGTTTACCGCCGAAAGGAGCCAACTCCTCGTCTGAAAGCAGTTCGATGAACTCCATCTGTTCGGGATAGCCGCAGAGGATCCAGGAAAGGCCACGCGTCCAGGTCGAAAACGGGGTGTAGCCCTGCTGGGTGGAGGCACAGCGGTAATTTCCATCGTTCGTGTTGAAGATGGACTCATGCACGACGCGACCCGGGATGTCGTAAATATCACGGCCCTTGCCGTAATAGACATTGTACCGGGCGGTGGTCTCCGCGTGCTGGATGATTCGGCCGAGCAACGACGAAGCCTTGTCATTCTCGCCCATCAGTCGATGGCCGAGTTGATGGCTAATCGAAAGGGCCCGCAAGGAGCGTACGGTATCGGAGAAAAGGGAATGAGGTCCATTGAACGAATAGATGTAGCCGAGTTCCGGCGTCAGCTGCGTCCATCGAGAAGCCTGAACGGCACCGCTGGCCTTCAGCGCAAGATCATAGAAATGACCCTCCCACTCGTTGGCCGGAAGGCGGCCTTCCTGAAGCAGACGGCGAAGATTGCCATAGGTGCTGACATTGTTAAATCCATGATCATGCACTCCGATATGGGTGAGGTGCGGAGCCATGAGACGAAGCGTTCCATCACGGCCAATGCAAAGCATTTCCTCATCACCCGTCGCGTCATACTGCAGGATAGCAGCCCCATACTGAAATCCCTGTGTCCACTCGGTCCATCCACGGGAGGTATATTTCCCTTCAATGGTAAAAACAGGCGTGCCATCGGCATCCTTCCAGCGTTTTTGAAGGGAAGCGATTTTGGGAGCGGAGGCTTCAAAGACTTTGTCTGCTGCTGATTCCAGCGACGCAGGCGTGAGGGTGGTATCAATCGCAATCATGGGTTTGTGGGATCAGGGGGAGAAAAAGGGGGCAAAAATTATTAGAGTCGTCTGAGATGAAAACCACCATCGAGATAAATGACATCTCCAGTACTGAAGGGAAAATCACCGCGGCAGATCGCCTTGACAGCCAGACCCACATCCTCGGGACTGCCCCAGCGGCGTTGAGGCACCAACCCATCGGCAATGAGAGCATCGTACTTGTCCTTCACGCCACTGGTCATATCGGTCGCCATGATGCCGGGGCGCAGTTCCAAAACCTGCACGCCATCGGCTGCAAGACGGGTTGCCCAGAGCTGTGCCGCCATGGCAAGACCGGCCTTGGAAATACAGTAATCACCACGATTCACCGAAGCGGTGGAGGCGGAGATTGAGGTCACAAAAATCAGCTTGTAGCCACCCGCGAGACGCGATGCACCGGGATGCTGAAGCCAGTAATTGGCGGCGGACTGGCTCAGAAAATACGGGCCTTTCAGATTGACCGAGATCAACTCGTCGAAACTTGCCTCACTGGCCTCGGTGATATCGGCGCGTTCACGGGGAGCCATGCCGGCATTGTTCACCAAGGCGTCCAGATGGCCGAGTTCAGCGATCACCTTGTCGATCATGGCCGTGCGTTGCTCGCTCGATCCAAGCTGTGCGGAGACGGGCAGAAAACGCTGTTCACTGCTCTTGGCCACGTTTTTGCATGCGGCAACAGTTTCCTCGGCGGCGGCGGAATTGGAGGCGTAGTGAATTGCAAGATCGTACCCTTCGGCGGCGAGGGTGAGGGCGATACCGCGGCCAAGACCTCTGCTGGCACCGGTAACAAGAATGACGGGAGGACTCATGAGGGGGAAATTATTACAGAATCCTTAAATGAATGCATTAGCCGAAAGCGCTTTTATTAGCACAGAAACGACTTTATTTTTGTCCTAGTTTTCCACTATTACTAGGCCTTTGAATGCAACACTAAAAAATACCCGCCAATCCCAAAGGAGTCCCATCAGACCGATTCTCCTGAAACGACTCCATCTCCGTTGTGGCGACTGGACGATCACGGAATTGCGGGTCAATAGACACCTTCAACCTTTTGATCAGGAGACACCACACCACCATCCTCATGGCCAGCTCCTGCTCTATCTTAGGGGACGCGGCGAGCAGCGCATCGGACGCAAGCGTCATCCGGTTGCCCCCGGCGCCATCTTTTTTATTCCTCCGGGAACGGAGCATGCTTTTCTTGAACACTCGCCCCGCCTCGCCATCTGCCTCGTTGCGGATCTGGGGGGCAGGGGGCCGATGCGTTTCGGAATGACAACAGGATGGCTTCCTGCCGAGGAATTAGCCCGGGCACGAGAACGCCTAAATCAGCTTACCCATGAACGCATCGGGGAGACAGAATCCTCATCCTCACTTGAATTCGGGGTGGGAGGAAATGCCCTGCTGCTTTTGGAATCGTGTCGCCGCGCTTGCCTCCAGACTCCGCAACGGAGCGATGAGGGTTCAATCATCAGTAAACGTCTTCTCCGCTCATTGGAACCGGGGGGGCTTCCTCCTCCTCCTGGCGAACTCGCGCGGCGCGTCGGCCTTCAACAGGATTACCTCAACCGCCTCGTTCGCCGCTCCACGGGACTCACGCTGGGACAATGGCGGGATAGGGAACTGCTAAAGGCGAGTGAGCGGGAACTCACCCGGCCTGGATCGATCTGGGAAGCAGCTCTGCGGCTCGGCTTTTCGGATGCGAATTACTTCTCGCGTTGGTTCCGACGTCAGACCGGCATGACTCCGCGCTCCTGGCAACAACGCGCGAAAGGCTGATCCACGCTAATCGATAGAACCCCTTGTCTCGCCCGAATAACTGCGCCCCTTCCAACTGACGCCCCCACCGAGGCAGAGCCGCCAACTATTGAGCGCGTTCAGACAGATCAGCAGCATGGCGACCGGGTGAAGGATTAGGCTGAGCCAGGATGTCCGAAAACGGAGCGTCAGCAGCAGGCGTATGATGAGAACAAGTCCTACGGAAATACAGGCAGGTTCCCATACATTTCTGTAAATCATTCCCAAGGGCAGGAGATAAAAAGGGAGCAGGAAAAGTGCCGTGATCAGCGCGCCAAAAAGAAAAAATCCAATGCTTGATTCCTCGAAGGCAGGACGGAGATTTTTTGAAAACCCCTCCCAAATTTCGGCGAGATCCGTGTACATGCGACACCGCAGCAATTGGATCCCATCAGCATTCGCGAGCCTCATTCCCTCCCCCGTACGGGAAGCCACTCGACGACCAAACGCGAGATCCTCAACCAGATGGTTTTTCAATGCCTTGTGACCACCCAATTCCTTGTAGGCACCGTGACGAAAGAGCATGAACTGTCCATTCGCCACACCCATGGAGGCAAGCCGCTCCCGGGTGAATCCATAACGGCGTACCCGCTCTGGATTTTTCTGCAACCAGGAAAGCAGCAGGAAAGGTTGAAAGAGCATGAAGAGGAGGTAGCCGAGCGGAATCACTAGTTTCTCAGCCCATGTCCCGGTGATCTGATCGGGCCAGAGCGACAGCAGATCCAATCGCTGTTCCCTTGCATGAGCCACACTGCTTTGCAAACAGGCAGGGCCGTGAATCGTGTCGCCATCAGTAAAGAGTAGGTAAGCACTGGATGGATTCGCAGCTTCCGAGAGTTGGTGACAGGCCCAGTTTTTTCCCACCCATCCTTCCGGCAGTTCGCCACCGGGGAGCAGCCGAAGCCGCCGCCCCTCCCCTTCATGGAACCCAAGCTCTCGGGCGATCTGAGCCGTCGCATCCGTGGAATGATCATCCAGCAGAATGATCTCCTTCACTGGAGGCTGCTGAGCAACCAGCGAACTCAGGCAATCACGAATGTTGCGTTCCTCGTTCCTCGCTGGGACAAGCACGGAAACATCCTGCATCCGCTCTACATCCTCGCTCAAAGAAAGGGGTTTCAACCGGCACAACACGTTCATGTTCACAACACAGTGCACCAGACAAATTCCCAAGAGAGGGATGACCACCCAACAAAGGAATTCTGCAAGAACGCTCCCAAGCAGGATACCGGATAGTTCCTGCATGGGATAATTACCTCAACAAAAAATTCGCCCTAATTGTCGGAAGAAGATTCACCTTTCTTTTTCGCCCCGGGTGTTGGCGTTGGGGTGGCCTCATTTTTGGAATGAGACCAGAAAGCGTGGGATTTCTTTGCCGGGGTGGGGCTGTATGAAGCAGCATCGACAGCGGGTGTCGGCTTTGAAGCAGCTGACTCATCCGTATTAGCTCTCCTTTTTCTCTTTCTGGGGGTGGCAGAAGGTGTGGGGGATGGAGCCGCATCATCGGAAACGGAGGGAGTCGGAGGGAGATTCATCGGAATGGTCGGCTCCACCCGCACCTGATCAAGACGACGGAGGTACGCGGCATGCATCGTGTCGATCCAATCAGAGAGTGATGAATCAATTTTCTTCATCCGCTTTGCCAATAGATCGTAATACTCACGCAGGGCTTGGCGCTTGGCTTCATCGCTCTTCGCTTTGTCAGCTTGGTCGAGCAGGGAACTCAAGGCATCTTCCTTGTCGGCTTGGACCTTCACGGAATAATAGCGGGCCTTTTGCTGCTGGCGCTGTGTTTCCTCATTTCCCGCAGTATTGATCGGCGAGGGAGGAAGTGGCTCCTCAGGTGGAGGTATCAGGGAGTTCGGATCGCTCGGCGGAGGGTTCTGTCCAGCTGATCCCATCCCGGAGTCGGGTGAGGGGGCGGCTGGCTCTCCATTGGTCGGAGCAGGTCCAGGAACGAAACTGTTGGGCGTGGGCTGGGCGGTTACGTTGGTATCAGTCGGAGGAGCATTAGTATCAACTGGCGCTGCATTGATATTGGCCGGGGTGGCATTTGTATCAATCGGCGCTGCATTGGTATCGGTACGGGCAGCATTTGTGTCCACTGCATTAGTTGAGACATTATTCGTTGTGGCGTTCCCTGCGGCAGCAGGAGTAGAAACCGGAGAAGTGGCCGTTGCATCGGGGACGACTGCGGGAGTCGGTGAGGGAGCGGGATTCTCCTGAATCTGGAGCGGGGCTGCTGGCGATGTCTGTGTCTGATCCTGAGCAACAAGCGGTAGGGCGAAGAGGCCGCTCCCAAGAAGCAGGAGAAAAAAATAGGGGCTGAATTTCATGGATGATGGAAAATGCAAAACAAGACTCTAAAGCTTTTGAAAACGCTTTGGGAAGCCGAACCCTTGCAAAGGAAACAAAAATGGGCGGTGATGGCAAGAGGTGCCGATCCGCAATCCCGCCGAAATCATGTCCCTGTTCCAAGATAAAATCACCACACCCATCGAAGCAGCTTCCATCTGGCATGATCTTCCGGGCTTCGTCTGGCTGGACTCGTCCATCGAAAACAAGGGCATGAAGTCGATGATGGGGCATCATCCCGATCTCATCCTCCAAGGCAATGCCGGCGAGTGGCATCTGATTGAAGAGGAACTTGAGAGACGAAAGACTTCCTCCTCTCCCCATGATGATCCAGAGGGTGCGGCCATCGGCTATTTCCGGTTCGACGGCTCTTTTTGCTTTGGTTTTTACGATGCTCCGCTGGTACAGATGACCCAAGGGAAAAGCGCATTGCCCCCTCCGGCTCCCAGCTCTCTCCAATTTCTCCCTGAGATGAAACAGGATGATTACCTGCGGATGGTGGAACGAGCCCAGGAGTATATCGCAGCCGGGGACATCTATCAGGTTTGTCTGGCACACCGATTCAGTACTGACTTTAAGGGTGATCCGTGGGCCCTCTATCTGGCTCTTCGCACCGCTTCGCCAGCTCCCCATGCCGCCTACTTGAATCTTGGCTCTGAAACCATTCTCTCAAGCTCTCCCGAGTGTTTCCTGAAAATGAGCGGCAGGAAGATCCTGACACGTCCCATTAAGGGAACGCGTCCCAGGATGCAATCCCCGTCTGAGGATAAACAACAGGCGATCGAACTCACAACCTCCCCAAAGGAAATCGCCGAGTTGGTGATGATCACCGATCTGGAACGAAACGACCTGGGAAGAGTCTGCGAATTTGGAAGCATTGCAGCCACGCAGTTACTGCATCTTGAACCTTACGCCCAGGTGTTCCATCTCGTCTCGACGATCGAAGGGAAGTTGCATGAAGGAATTTCCCAAGTGGAGGCCTTGGCTGCCTGTTTTCCCGGTGGATCAATATCCGGGGCGCCTAAAAAAAGGGCGCTTGAAATCATCCGGGAACTCGAAAGCACTCCGCGCGGACTCTTTACCGGAGCCATCGGCTACTTCGGGTATCACGGGGAAAGCCAGTTCAATATCGCCATTCGAACGGTCGTGATCCGTGAAGGGAAAGCTGAATTCCACGTCGGTGCAGGCATCACTGCAGATTCCATCCCTATCAGGGAATGGGAAGAAACCCTCCACAAGTCTGCCGGAATTCTCCAAGCAGCCTGTGGAGGGAAATTGTTCCCAAGCCTTTAGATGAGGCCTGGTTGATAAGATTTAGCGGTAATCCTGGCGAGGACCACGGTCTTCATAACCGCCACGATCGCGACCTCCGCCGCCACCGCCACGATATCCTCCGCCACCGCCGCCGTAGCCGCCTTCACGACCACCGCCACCACCGCCACGGTATCCGCCACCACCACCGCCGCCGCCACGGTATCCACCGCCGCCACCACCGCCGCCGTAGCCGCCTTCACGACCACCGCCGCCGCCAGCGCCACGAGGACGATCCTCCATTGGACGGGCTTCATTGACAGTGAGTTTACGGCCGCCAAGATCTGCGCCACTGAGGGCTGTGATTGCAGCGTGTCCCTCATCAGGGGTGCTCATGGTGATGAACCCGAATCCACGGGAACGACCGGTTGTGCGATCCATCATGACGATGGCATCTGTGACTGTGCCGTGCTGACCGAAGACCTCGCGGAGGTCGGCATCAGTTGCTGAGAAGGGAAGGTTCCCTATATAGAGTTTCATACTAGACTACTTTACTTGTTGTTTTTTGGTTCCTGATACGCTGACGGCCACTTCTCGAAATGCACCAGAGCCTCACTTGAGGGCATCTGGAGCAGTCCTCCCGCTCTGCGGGGAACCTGCATTACCTGAATCGCTATCATCGCACTTAGATCCAAGCTATGGTATGATCGGCGAGCTTTGGCAACAGAAAAGAATCATATGCCAAATTCGTTACATTAAAAAATCCACCCCTCAGACCCCAAAGATGTGAAAAACAATTGAAGTTGCGCCTTAAATCAGTGATCAACTAAGGGCAGCGTAACGACCCCATTATTTTATGAAACAGACCCTTAGCCTTTTCTCTCTTCTACTAGTTGTCCTCCTTGCTGGTTGCGCCGACACTGATACCCAACCACCAAGAAAAAAACATGCGATGGTCGGAACACCTGATTCTCAGTTCACGACTGATGCAGCATTGACCAACGGGGTTCCACCGACGGACACCAACGGCCTAGTGACCGATACCAATAACACGGCGACCAATTCCGCTGCTACCAGCCCCGCCAACCCTTTCCCGACACCAACCCCTGTGCCTGTCGCCGCTTCTAGCGACCTCCCTTATGGCACACCCGTCCCCGGCAAACCGGGCTTTGTCACCAGTCCTCATTCGCCAACGGCAGGTTATGTCGATGTGAGGGGGTTTCCTCCCGGTTCCGAAGTGAAGGATCCTTATTCAGGAAAAATCTTCCTCGTTCCCTGATCTTCCTGTTTTGAGCGCTCCTACCGAGCCAGAGAGAACGGCCCCCGCCAAGAGAATCACCATCTTCGGTCCCGGGTTGATCGGCGGCTCCATCGCAATGGCTCTCCGAAGCCGCAGCCCCTCGACTTCCATCACGATCTGGGGCCGCAACCCCAACCAGCTTCAGGAAATTCTGAACTGCAACCTTGCTGACACCGTCGAAACCGATCCGGTGACTGCGGTTCGTGATGCTGATCTCGTCATCTTCTGCACCCCAGTCGGAAGCATGGAGCACCTGGCAGCCACCATCGCCCACCACCTTGCTCCTCAAACCCTTGTCACTGATGTGGGAAGTGTGAAAGCCTGCGTGGCGAAAAAGCTTACCCCGCTGCTTGGCGATCGCTTTATCGGAGGTCATCCCATGGCCGGAAGTGAACGATCGGGCTTGGCCGCGGCCAGATCCGATCTCTTTGAAGGGGCTCCCTGCATCCTCACGCCATCCGGAACGACTCTCCCCGAGTCACTGGAAATTCTCACCCGTTTCTGGTGTTCGCTCGGCGCTCAAGTAACCGCGATGTCACCGTTGGAACACGACCGCCTGGTGGCTCGCCTAAGCCATCTCCCGCATGCACTGGCCTTTGCCTTGGTGAATCTTGTTTCCGAGACACTTCCCGAGGATGCCCCCCTTCTGGCGGGGGGAAGTTTTCGAGACGGCACACGGGTGGCCGCAAGCGATCCGGTTCTCTGGACTGGCATTCTCACAGAGAACCGTCACGAAGTCATTGCAGCCCTGCGGGAAATGTCCGACCTTCTGGGCTCCCTCGCCGAAAATCTTGAAGAGGAGGACAACGACGCCGTGCTCGACGTACTCACACGGGCACGAGAACAACGAGTCCGCCTGCCCCTCCCCAATCACCATCTTCTTTCCGACGACTAAGGCTTCCCCAATGACCACTTTCTCTATCCGACGTTGCGGCTCCATCGTCACAGACATCACCATCCCCGGAGACAAAAGCATCTCCCATCGCAGCGCCATGTTTGCCTCCCTTGCGGAGGGTCGAAGCACGATCACAGGATTTTTGGAAAGCGAAGACTGTCTTTCCACCGTCAATGCGATGCGCAGCATCGGCGCAAAGATTGAACACACGGGAAAAGGCACCTTCGTCATTGATGGTTGCGGGGGCAAGTTCACCGCCCCGACCGGGGATGTCGACTGTGGTAATTCCGGCACCACCATGCGACTGATCTCAGGCATCCTCGCGGCACAGCCTTTCCGTTCTCGACTCACCGGCGATGCTTCCCTCTCCAAGCGACCCATGGGGAGAGTCATCAATCCGCTAACCGAGATGGGTGGACACTTCACTTCGGAGGGAGATCAGCCAGGACGCCCACCTCTCGTCATCGATGGGGGCTCGCTCAAGCCGATCTCCTACGAAATGCCGGTTGCCAGCGCTCAGGTTAAAAGCGCCATCCTCCTGGCAGGCCTTTTTGCCACCGGTGAAACCAGCGTGATCGAGCCGGCCGCGTGCCGAGACCACACGGAGCGAATGCTTCAGGAGTTCGGAGTGACACTCCATCTCGGCGTGGCCGATGCCAACGGACGACGACACATTGCACTCAACGGTCCGCAGACTCTCAAGGCACGTGACTTTGCCGTGCCGGGCGATATTTCCAGCGCGGCTTTCTGGCTTGTGGCAGCAGCGGCCAAGGAAGGGTCCGATACGACCATCGAAAGCGTCGGGCTCAACCCTACCCGTACCGGCATCATCTCCGTGCTTCAGCGCATGGGGGCGAAGATTGAAATCACCCCGGTCGATGAGCAGGCTGCGGAACCGCTCGGCAAAGTGCGCATTCTTGGGGGCCCCCTTCAAGGGACCGTCATTGAAGGGGCGGAAATCCCGAACGTCATCGACGAACTTCCCATTCTCGCCGTCGCCGGAGCCCTGGCTCAGGGAAAAACCATCATCAAGGATGCCAAGGAACTTCGCGTGAAAGAAACCGACCGCATCGCTGCCGTTGCCGGAAACCTGCGGCTGATGGGCGCTGTTGTTACCGAGACGGAAGACGGGATGATCATCGAAGGGGCGCATCCGCTCCATGGCGCATCACTGCAGTGCTTCGGCGATCACCGGATCGCCATGGCCTTTGCCATCGCGGGACTTTTCGCCGATGGCGAGACCGTGATCGAAAATGTTGAATGCGTGGCAACCTCCTATCCCAACTTTGGAGCCACGCTCGCTTCCATCCTGTCCACCTGATCACAATGCCCGGACACGTCATCGCCATCGACGGCCCAGCCGCCTCGGGAAAGAGCTCCGTCTCCAAAGGCGTCGCCGCAGCTCTTGGCTATACTTTTGTCAGTTCGGGCCATTTTTACCGTGCTTTGGCTTGGGGAATTCTCCGTGACGGACCGGCACAACCACTCTTAACCGATACCGTCAATGCGTGGGTGAAGGATCGTCGTTTGCAACTTCAAGATTCCCGACTCCTGCTTGATGGGGAGGATGCCACCCCTTACCTCTCCGCGACCGATGTCGCTGCGATGGTCTCTCCGATCGCCGCCTTCCGTTCGGTTCGCGATCTGGTGAATTCGAATCTGCGCGCTCTCGCCGAGACGCACAATCTTGTCATGGAAGGACGCGATATCGGCTCCGTGGTTTTCCCGGAAACCCCCTACAAATTTTATCTGGATGCCTCACCAGAGGAGCGGGCACGGCGGCGCGCCAAGGAAGGGGCCGTTGATTCCGTCGCCGAACGCGACCGACTCGATTCAACCCGTGTGACAGCACCGCTAAAAATTCCCGAGGGTGCCACGGTTATCGACACCACTCACCTGAATCTCGAGCAAGTCATCCAGGCCGTACTCTCCCATCTCAAGCCAAGGCTGTTAGCAGGTTAGCCTGTAGGCAATTTGGTAGAGACTACCGAACCAAATGTCAGCTGCACTCTATGCTAAATAACAGTCAGGCAAGAAAATCGAGACCATCCCGCCATTCGCATCCTCTTCTCGCTTCTGACCTAAATACCTAACAGCCTACCGCCTCATCACCTTTTCCCTTTTCAGTCTTCTTCCCGATGACCTTCACCTACTACTTCTGGTACACGCTTTCCAAAATTATCGCCCGGAGCTTCTTCAGCTTCCGGGTGATCCACGGCAAGCGATTGGTCGAAGAAGGACCCGTCATTCTCGCCTCCAATCATCAGAGCTATTTTGATCCGCCGCTCGTCGGGATCTGCTCCCGCCGTGCCGTCTATTATCTTGCCCGCAAGACACTCCTCAACATACCGATGCTCGGCCCCCTGCTCCCCTTCATCAATGTCATTCCTCTGGATCGTGACGGAAACGACATGTCGGCACTGAAAAAAATCATCCGGCTCGTGCGCGCTGGAAACGGGGTCGTTCTCTTTCCGGAAGGTACACGCTCTCCCGACGGCACACTCCAGCAGGGTAAGAGCGGCGTCGGCCTCATCATCGCCAAAACCCGCGCTCCTGTTCAACCGATGCGTATTTTCGGGGCGCATTCAGCTTTTCCAAAGGGCTCTGGAAAAATTTCCCTGACCCCGATCTCCGTGGTTGTCGGCGAACCGATCCGCTTCACCGATCAGGAACTTGACCCTCAATCTTACGGAGGCGATGACCGCGCCCTCTACCAATATCTTTCTGACCGTGTCATGAGCGCTATCGCCGGACTAGAATTGCCCGCGTCTTGAAGGAAACGCTGATTTAACCCCGCGCCTTGCCAACTGACCGCCACAAGATAATGCTACTCCTTTCATGAGCGACACAGCCTATCCCAACGCCATCATTGCGATCGATTTGAAGAAGAGCTTTGGTGAACGCCGCGCCCTGGACGGCATCTCCTTGGAGGTGAAGCGTGGAGAACTTTTCTGCCTACTCGGTCCCAATGGAGGCGGTAAAAGCACCCTTTTCCGCATTCTAGCCACTCTTTCCCTTCCCGATTCGGGAGAGGCATCAATAGCGGGCCATAATGTCATCCTTGACGCTTCTGCGGTTCGGGCACGACTTGGCGTCGTCTTTCAATCTCCGAGTCTCGATGGCAAGCTGACAATTCTGGAAAACCTCCGTTGCGGTGGTGCCCTTTACGGATTAGGCGGTTCCGAACTCAAAACCCGTATTGCTGAGGCTACCAAGGCACTCAACCTCACCGATCGGTTGAACGACCTTGTCGAGACTCTCTCCGGGGGTCTCCAGCGCCGTGCCGAGATCGCCAAGTGTCTCCTGATCAGGCCTGAGGTTCTGCTTCTTGATGAGCCCTCCACGGGACTTGATCCGGGTGCCCGTATCGACCTTTGGGCCGCTTTGGAAGAACTGCGAAACCAGCATGGTGTCACCGTGCTCTGCACCACCCATCTGATGGAGGAGGCCGCACGGGCTGACCGGGTCGGCATTATCAGCACAGGCAAACTTGTTGCCCTAGGCTCACCCGATGAACTGACCGGGGCGATCGGAGGCGACGTGCTGAGCCTGGGAGCAGCCAAGGAAACCGGTCCAGATATCCTTTCCAAACTCATCACGGACCGTTTGGGTATTCCGGCAACCATCGTCGAAGGCGAAGTTCGGATCGAATCCCGCGAAGCCTATGCGCTGGCGGCACGCCTGGCCGGGGAATTCCCCACCGAAATCATCTCCCTTCGCATCGCACGCCCCACCCTGGAAGATGTCTTTATCGCGAGAACGGGCCGTCTCTTTTCCGATCAGGATCTTGATCCGGACGCAAAACCAGCCAAGAAGAAGCACTAGCCGTACGCCATGAAAACTCCTCAACTTCTCTGGACTCCTTCCTTCGCCTTCTGGTGGCGCGATGTCATCCGTTTTCTACGCCAGCGCAACCGCATCATCGGAGCGCTCGCCACTCCGCTTGTTTTCTGGCTGCTGGTCGGCTCTGGATTCGGCCCTTCATTCAGGAACCCTAGCGCCTCAGCACACGCAGGCAGTTATCTCGTCTATTTCTTTCCCGGCACACTGGTATTGATCATGCTCTTCACAGCGATCTTCTCGACGATCTCCATCATCGAGGATCGGCGAGAAGGATTTCTTCAGGGAGCCTTGGTTGCACCGCTTTCTCCGGCAGCGATTCCCCTCGGCAAGTTTCTTGGAGGTACCACACTCGCTGTGCTTCAAGCGGCTCTCTTCTGCGTTCTGGCCCCCTTGGCAGGAATGCCAATCGGCCTTCATCAGATCGCCCTGCTGCTCCCGGCCCTGATCCTGGTCGGCTTTAGCATGACGGGGTTGGGCTTCCTCGTCGCCTGGCCGATGGATTCGACGCAGGGATTCCACGCAATCATGAATATTTTCCTAATGCCACTTTGGATGATGTCGGGGGCTCTCTTCCCAATGCCGGCAGGCACAGGCTGGCTCTACTGGGTCGGCAAGTTGAATCCTGTGAGCTATGGCGTCACCGCCATACGATCCGCCTTTGATACCAGCCACGGGGTTGTGCCTCCCGGCTATCTTCCCGCACTTGGTATCACCGCCCTATTTGGGGCACTCACTTTTGCCATTAGCGTTTTGCTTGTCGCAAAGCGGAGTCGGCGCAGTTAATCGCCTCACCCCGGTTGCAGATGAGCGATCTTCTTGATGCCCTGAGCGCAGGCATTCTCTGCGGCGATGGTGCCATGGGAACCCTGCTTTCCGAACGAGGCACACCGTCCGGAACATGCTATGAGGAGTTGTGTCTCTCCCATCCGGAATTGATTGCCGGTATTCACGGGGAGTATCTGGCTGCCGGAGCGAAGATTCTCACCACCAATTCCTTTGCTGCCAATGCCCTAAAACTTGAGTCCTTCGGATTGGAAACACGCACAAAGGAGATCAACCAAGCTGCGTCTCGACTAGCCAAATCTGTTATTGATGCCCAGACGGCCTGGGTAGCGGGAAGTGTTGGCCCTCTCGGAGTTTCTGGAAACGATGCAGAGGTGAAAGGGATCGACCGGGAAGCTCTTTTTCATCAACAAATTTCGGCCCTTCTGGAAGGGGGATGCGACCTCCTCCTCCTTGAGACGTTTCAAAACCCGGAAGAGCTGGCCCTCGCCTTGCAGGTAGCCAAATCACTCAATGGCAACGTGCCGGTGATCACCCTGCTTGCCTCGCCGGAAACAGGCCGCCTTCCAGGAGGTGACTGGATCGGGGATGTGCTGGAGATGCTCGGGGGAATGGGTGCCGACCTCGTCGGGCTCAATTGTGTGAACGGTCCACAGGCGATGCTGCGTCTTGTTGAAAAGATTGCTCCTTCCCGCCCTTTGGCCGTCTATGCAAACGCTGGTCGCCCTTCCTATCAGGAAGGGCGGATTGTCTATGGCACAACGCCGGAATATTTTGCCGATTTTGGAAGACGCATGGCCGAGTCTGGAGCAGTGCTTGTCGGGGGTTGCTGCGGCACATCACCTCTTCATATCAAGGCTCTTGCTCATGCCGTGGCGGGACTCAAACCTGCACCACGCAAACTTCCCTCCATCACGATCAATGAAGGGGTGACGCCTTTGAGCAAACCTAGGGAAACCAATTTGCTGGATCTTATCGCCGCCGGAAAAACAGTCGTCGTTACCGAACTGGATCCCCCCAAAACACTGCCGCTGGAAAAATTCTTTGCCGCAGCCGAAGCGATCACGGGTGCCGGGAGTGATGCCATCACCCTTGCGGACAATTCCCTCGCCATTCTCCGCGTCAGCAACTTCGCTGTTGCTGCGCTGCTCAAGGAACGCGGCATCACTCCCCTGCTCCACCTGAGTTGCCGTGATAAAAATCTTATCGGTCTGCAAAGTGAGCTCCTCGGAATGGCGGCACTCGGAATGCGCCATGTTCTGGCCCTTACCGGTGATCCAGCCAAGGGCGGCGATCATCCGGGAGCCTCTTCAGTCTATGATGTAAACTCCGTTGGTTTGCTGGATGTCATTCGTCGCCTCAACGAGGGCTACACGCAGGCTGGCACCGATCTTCAGGCAAGGCCCGATCTGATTGCGGGCTGCACTTTTAACCCGAACGCCCGCAATCTTGATACCCAGATTCAGCGACTTGAGCGAAAGATCGCAGCCGGAGCGCGCTATGTCATGACCCAGCCTGTCTTTGAAACATCCCTTGTCGAGGAGACGGCGAAACGCACGGCTCACTTTGGAGTCCCGGTTTTTATTGGAGTCTGGCCTTTGCTCAACCAAAGACAGGCTCGTTTCCTTCACAACGAAGTCCCTGGTATCAAGATTCCGGAATCGGTCCTCCACCGCATGGAGGGACTCGAAGGTATCGAGGGACGCAAAGAGGGGATCGCGATTGCCAAGGAAGTGACACGCACCGTGCTCAACAACTTTCCGGGGATCTATTTCATGACCCCGTTCCTTGCGTACCAGACGACTGAGGAACTTTGCGCCTTTGTCCGTTCCCGGTAGATCGCCTTTGCTCGGTTATTTCAATCGGATTTACAAAAAAAACAGCCCCATCGCCTTGAAGCGAAGGGGCTGTTTGGAAAAATGAAGATCGTTGATCGGAAATTATTTCTTCTTGAGGGTCTTGAGCTTGGCCTTGGCCTTAACGGCAACCTTCTTCACGGCTGTCTTCTTCTTAGCGGCAACAGGTGCTGCTCCGCCGGCAAGACGGATATTCAGACGACTCTTTTTACGGGCGGCTGCATTTTTGTGAATGACTCCCTGCTTGGCAGCCTTGTCGAGCTTGGAAATGAAACTCTCAAAGAGTCCCTTCACTTCTTCCGAACTCGCGGCCAAAGCTTCGCGCAATTTCTTTTCATCAGTCTTGAGGCGGCTCAGAACACTGACATTGTGTGCGTGGCGCTTTTCACCCTGGCGGGAGCGCTTGACAGCGGAGCTGCTTTTCTTGACGGGTGCTTTTGCGGTGGCCATTGGAAGGAATGATGATGGGTGGTCTGTGGATGATCTGATGTGCCAGAGGGGAGAATCGAACTCCCGACCAAGGGCTTATGAGTCCCCTGCTCTACCGCTGAGCTACCCTGGCGCGGTGGTGGTGTAAAATAACTGATTTCACCCATCCCGCAAGACATAAACCAACCCGCTCCCTGCGCGGAAGCGATTGTCTTGCTCGAAGAAACCGCCCCGCGATGAGGATGAATCACTAATGCAGAATCACGGTATTAGTAGCGCTTGCGGGGCTGTAGTACGGAGGACTCCCTGCCTGAGTTGCCGTGATGGTCGTCGTTCCCGTTCCCTTCATGATGGCACTGTTGGTACCGCTGATCGTCAGGATATTGGTGTTCGCACTGGCAAAGACCACAGGGAGTCCGCTGCTTGCTGTTGCCACGAGCGGGATGGTTCCCCCGTTGGTGAACGTCAAACTGGTGCCGTTTGTCGGCGAGGTGAAGGAGACCGTTTGCGTTGCCGGGGCCACGATCACCGAATTATTGGTTATTGGTGCGGCAGCATAAAGATTATTGCCTGCCTGCAATGCCGTAATGGTGGATGTCCCTGTTCCGATGACCGTCGCCGTGGCATTGCTGATGGTCAGCACATTTGTATTGCCACTCGTGAAGGTAACACCGAGCCCACTGCTACTACTAGCAATAAGCGGAATGGTTTCCCCATTGGTGAATGTCACGCTGGTACCGTTGGTCGGCGAGGAGAAGGTGACCACTTGCGCCCCCTTGGCTACAATCACTTTGTTGGTGACCGGTGTCGCAGCGATATAATTGGTACCATCCCCGGGCTGAGTCGCCGTAATGGTGGTCGTTCCCACACCTACATAAGTCGCCGTGGTATTGCTGATCGTCAGGATATTCGTATTGCCACTCGTGAATGTAACAGGAAGCCCGCTGCTGGATGTGGCCACCAGCGGGAAGGTTCCTCCATTGGTGTAACTGAGTCCGGAATTGGTTGTGGGCGACGAAAAGGTGATTGTTTGCGCGTTTGCAACGAACACTGCATTGGTGACAGGGGTCGCCGCATAGTAATTGTTATTCCCATTCTGTGTTACCGAAATGGTGGTCGTGCCAATTCCGACCATGGTTGCCGTGGCATTGCTGATGGTTAGCACATTCGTATTGCCACTAACAAAGGTCACAGGCAGGCCACTGCTAGTCGTTGCAATGAGCGGGAAGGTTCCCCCGTTGGTGTAAGCGATCGATGCATTGTTTGCAGGCGAAGAAAAGGTAAGCGTTTGCGTCGCCGGGGCCACTACCACCAAATTGGTCACCGGTGTCGCTGCACTGAAATTAGTATTGCCAGCTTGTGTCGCCGTGATGGTCGTCGTCCCTGCTCCCACATAGACCCCGCTCGTGCCGCTAATGGTCAACACATTCGTATTGCCACTAATAAAGGTCACAGGGAGTCCACTGCTTGCCGTTGCAGTAAGAGAGATGGTTCCACCGTTGGTAAAGGTCACGCTGGTGCCGTTGGTCGGCAAGGAGAAGGTAATGGTCTGTGAAGCCGCTGCCACGTTGGTTAATCCTAGCAACTGACTGATCGAGGTGGTGTTGTAATTGGCGCCCCGAGCACTGGCTGTGATCGTTGCCGTACCGGTTCCCGAAAAATTGATGATCGCAGAATTACTGGTGATGGAACCACCGTTTGTGAGCAGTGTTGTCACCGCATTGCTGCTGGAAATCACCACATTGGTGTTGGAAGTGGTAAAGATAATCGGGACGACTGAGGAATTGGTTGCAACGAGAGGAACCGTCTCGCCATAGACCAGATTGGTCACACCGATTAACCCCATCGTGATTGTCTGGCTTCCTTTGAAGACGGTAAGAAGTTGGTTAATGTTCGGAGCTGGCTTATAGGTGCCGTTTCCTTCCTGGCTCGCCGTGATGAGGACATACCCTGCACCCGTCACGGTCAGATTTGTGCCCGAAACGGTGGCCACCGTGGGATCCGCACTCGTCAAGGTGACGGGAAGTGCCGATGAGGCTGTTGCTGAGAGAATGACAGCATTTGTTTTTCCATAGGTCTGTCTTGGAATTGCACTAAAGCGGATAGTCTGGGTCTTTGTAGGCGTTGTTGCCGAGATGCCATAACGGATCGCGTTATTGTTCACATCCGCCACGAAGAGAGTATTGGTATTTGTACCCACAGCCACTCCGGCAGGCTGGTAGAAGCTGGCATTGGGGCCTGTCCCATTGGCACTGCCAATGACTCCGGGGGATCCTGCCAGGGTGCTCACCACTCCGTTCACGCTGATTTTTCGGAGCGTCTGATTGTTTCTGTCGGAAATATAGAGCGTTCCTTTTCCATCAACATTGATCCCGAACGGGGTGGAGAAACTGGCATTCGTACCCGTTCCATCCGAACTGCCAGCGACACCTGCCGTTCCGGCAAGCGTCGTGACCACCCAGTTGGTTCCATTGCGCACCACCTGCCTGATCGTATTATTGCCGCTGTCAGTCACATAAAGATTCGTGCTACCGCTGAGTACTACTACTCCTTCCGGTAAATTGAAGCGAGCGGCGGAGTTTGTCCCATCGGCACTGCCACTCATTCCCGCCGTTCCAACAGGAGTTGCGACCACCCAATTGGTGGTCAAACCGTTGGTGTTTGTCGCTACCACCGGGGAAACTGTGCGAATCGTGTCGTTGGCCGTGTCAGCAATATAGAGGTTGGATCCAGCATCCAAGGCAATGCCATCCGGCAAATTGAACGTGGCATTGGTTCCGATTCCATCAGCACCACCGGCAACACCTGCCTGACCAGCTAGCGTCGTGACCACCCAGTTGTTGGAGGTGACCATGTTCGAGGCAATCCAGTTGGTCGTCGTCACGCTGCTATTACTGTAGGTCGGATTGTTCGTCACATAATTGATGGTCGTCGAAACATTGGTACTCGACCCGTTGATTGTCGTAGTGGTGAGATTGGTGACACTAATTGAAATGGTCGTGGTATTGGAGCGGACGGTCAGGATTTGCTCGATATTTGTGGGACCATTCGGCACATTGGTGGCCACGGGGCTGATTTTACGCACCGTGTAGTTGCCACTATCGGTCACATAGATGTTCGTCTTCGCATCCAGAGCAAGACCGAGTGGCTGGTTAAATGTCGCATTCGTGCCGATTCCGTCTGCACTGCCATTCGTCCCGGCTGTTCCGGCAAGGATTGTTATCGTCCCGTTTGTATCAATTTGACGGATAATGTTATTGCCAGTGTCCGCCACATAGATGTTCGTCTTCGCATCAACACCCACCCCAAATGGCTGAAAAAACCCATCGCCGGCGAGCGATGAAACAGCCGCGTTGGTGGTAAGCAATCGGATCATGTTGTTGCCATTGTCGGCGACTGCCAGCATCCCGTTTGTGTTGGCGGCGATTCCCGCGAGAACTCCAAAACTGGCATTCGTGCCGGTGCCATTTCCCTTACCGTTTGTTCCTGTTCCTGCAAACGTCGTGACGACGGCGCCGGGAGTGATCAGGCGGATGAGGTAGTTGCCGCTGTCGGTGACATAGAGATTCGTGCCTCCGCTGACGGCAATTCCGACCGGATCATTGAAGAGTGCATTCGTGCCGGTGCCATTCGCACTGCCGGTTACTCCCGGCGTGCCCGCAAAGGTAGTCACGTTGCTGTTGGGATCGATCAACCGAATCGTGCTGTTTCCGCTATCGGCGATGTAGAGGTTTGAAGCATTGTCAAGAGCAATACCTGTCGGACCATCGAAGAGCGCATTGGTCCCTGTGCCGTTGGTGCTTCCATTCGTTCCCGCTTTTCCTGCAAGGGTGGTCACCACCCAGGTGGCGTAGTAATTGGTGGTGATATTGGTTCCGTTGGTTAAAATTACTGAGTTGAAACCTGGGGTGATTTTTCGAATTGTGCTGTTACCCGTGTCGGTAACATAGAGGTTGTCGTTTCCATCGACGACAATGCCCTTGGGATTATTGAATCGGGCATTGGCATTCGTGCCATCCAGACTTCCCTGCGCTGAACCGGCAAGTGTCGAAACGCTCCATATATTGGTAGCCACCGAAACCAAGTTCGTTATGGAGTAATTGGTAGCAATCAGTCGGTATATGGTAACGGGGGGGGAGATATTGGTGAAGGTGCTGTTCGTATTAGTAGTATTGCCCGAACCCGAGACCGTCACCGTTTGATCGATGTACAGCGTGGTGGTGACCGTATTCGTCGTTAAAAAAATGTCGCTCTGATAGATTGTCTCCATAGGAACGATGGTATATGTCATCGTTGGGGCGATCATCCGAACCGTGTTGTTGCCGCTATCGGTCACAAATAGATTCGTATTGCCATCCACCGTGATACCCCACGGCCCGTTGAAGAGAGCGTTGGTTCCATCCGTTTTTCCGCTCTTGCCCGCTGTGCCCGCAATGGTGATCGTCACTCCATTGGAATCAATCAAGCGGATGGCGTTGTTACTGCTATCGGCAACATAGGTGTTTCCACTCCCATCCATGGCCACTCCCCCGGGCCTGTTAAACGTTGCATTAATGCCCGTTCCATCCTGACTCCCTTTCCCAGCAATGACCCCGGCAATCGTTGAAATCGTGTAGGGTGTGTTGTAAACGGTCGCTGCCAGCAGTCCGGCACCGGTAATCAAAGAAGCGACACAAAACAAGAGCGTCGCAAGTTTCAGGGGGAGTTTCATAGAAATGCGGAGGGTGGTTGAAGAAGCTAGCACATTTTTGCCCAAGCAAACCAAAATAATTTTCACTAAATAGGAATTTCATCCATGTTGACATGCTTTTCATTTGCCAGCAACGCCCACAGAGGCGATCTGTAATGCCATGGAGCAGAAAAATCCCCAACCACCCCAGTCCCAGCAAGCCTCGATTCCTCTTCAGATGACCCCGCAGCAGACCTCGGTGCATTTCGCAAATCTTTGCCGGGGCTCCATGACACCGGAGGAAGTTTTTCTCGATTTCGGCATCAATCCCAACGCCTTCGCCCGTGTCTCCGAGGATCCCATCCAGATCACGGCCCGCGTGATTCTCACACCACCCTCTGCAAAGCGACTCCTGCATCTCCTCCATGTCATGCTATCACGGCACGAGGAATCCTTCGGTCCAATCCCCATTGAACCGCGTCTCACTGCCTCCGATTCAGCCAAGGATGCCGCCCCCGGCAGTTAAGGAACCGAAGGAACCGTTGATTTCATGAACCCTTCCCGCATGGCCTCAGCCATGACACCCCACGAAGTGGAGAGAGCTCTTTTCGAAACCAGACGTCGTATTGAGGCCAACATGGAACGCTTGGCGAGATCCTCTGCCGCTTTCATGGATGTCCGACCCTATTTTACCGAGCTTCTACAACTGGCTGCGGAAAGCGTTTCAGGACGGGGTGGGGCTGTCTGGTTGCGCGAAGGGGAAAAAATCGGCATGGCGGCTTCGCTTGAATACGACTCTTCCGAAGCAGTCCCCGGAAGTCGCCAGGAACACGATATCGCTCAACTGGTGACGCAGTGCCTTGAAAAAAATTCCGCGTTGATTGTCCTTCCAGGGCAGGGGGAACCTTCTCCCGAACAAACCGAGCCAACTAACAGCGCCCCGTACCCCTTTTTCTACGTTCCAATCCTGCTAGAAGGAACACCCCTCGGTGTCCTACAATTGTGGCTTCAGCAACCCGGCGATCCCGAACATTACAAAGATTTCGCGGCATTTCTTGGAACCGTGGCGTCCCATGCCTCCACCTATCTCCACCATCGTCATACCGCCAGAGCCAGGACACTTGCTGCCTCCTGGCAAATGCAGGCACGCTTCCATCAGGATCTGGTCAGTTGTCACAACACCCAGGAGGTCTTGGAAGTGTCAGCTCATCACATGGCGGATCTTGCCGGGGCGGAACTTGGCTTTGCCTGTCGTCACACCTCCAAGGGATGGAAACTCGTCGCTGCCTCCAACGCCGACAAGGTCATCCCCGCAAGTTCCCAGGCACTGCTTTTATCAGCGGCGGTGGAGGCTCTTCCCAAGGAAAAAATTGTCGCTGTTGACCGGAACCATGAGAAGACCCCCGGAGCGATACGAGAGGCACTGGAACAATGCGGAGCCCGCATCCTTGTCGGCGGATTTGCCTTTGAAAGAGAGGGGACGGCTCCGCGCCTCTTCCTGGGAGCTCTGCGACAAAGCTCCGCCCCCCCTCCACCCGAAGCACTCCAGTCCGTCTCTTCGGCGGCAGATTCCGTCGCACGGGTATTTCATGAAAAGGAACTTCGTGAAGCACTCCCCCTAAGTACTCTGTTCCATTCGATTGCGAGGTTGAGACTTTTTTGGAGAACTCATCCACGTCGGCTTCTCGGGACTTTCGGTGGATCTGCTGCGTTACTGCTGCTCATCCTCTGCATCCCTTGGCCCTACAAAATCTCTGCCGATTGCACCGTCATGCCGTCACACCGCCTTTCCGCGGTGGCGGGAACCGACGGGAAACTTCTCCAGGTGCTCGTCGGGGAGGGTGACACCGTCACCAATGGTCAGATTCTGGCCCGTTTGGATGATCGAGACCTGCGCGCCCAATTGGCAGGAGCGGAGGAGACGCGCCAGCGGTGGGCTGTCGAGGAGGCAAACGCCCAGTCCGCTGCAAATGATGCGGAACGCAAGGTGGCTGAACTCAATGGACTGAGGGAGGAAGAGAACATCAAACTTCTCACCTACCGTCTGCAACGCACCGAAATCACCTCGCCCATGAGTGGAGTCATCCTGACCCGGGAATTACGCAACCTGGAGGGTGAAAACATGGAGACAGGGAAAGTTCTGTGCGAAGTGGCAGATCCTGGGGCTTATCTGCTTGAACTTCAGATTCGGCAGCAAGATCTTGGAGAGGTGCAGCATGCCCTGGCGGCTGACACCCCCCTTCGCATTGATTTCATCCTGCATTCCCATCCGGGCAACCGGTTGCATGCCGAGGTGCGGGGTCTCACCGCTCTCGCCCCGGCAGCCGAACTCGGCCTAAAAGGAAGTTACTTCATCCTCCGCACCCAGTTCCCAGGTGGGGAACTTGCCCTTCAGGATCTTAAGACCGGTTACACGGGCAAAGCCAAGATCAGCCTTGGACACCGCGCGCTCTGGCGTGTGCTTTTCACTCCCTTTCTCAACTATCTGCATGTGGAGTGGGATCTATGAAAAATTTTTGCGCCATCATTTTATACCCCTTGTTGATGGCGACAGCCGTCGTCTCGGCGGAGCCTCATGAAAATGCCCAACCGATCGTGGTGGACGGGACACTTGTCCCCGTCCGGGAAGTCCGCGTGGCCAGCCGCGCCAAGGGTGTCATTCACTTCATCAGTGAGGAAGGGGAACGGGTCCATGCGGGGGATACCATCCTCGCCCTTGAGGATTCGATGGAAAAATTGGAAGTCAACCGACAGAAAAAAATCATGGAACTTCGCTCCGTGGAAGACAGTGCCGAGGAGCAACTTCGCAAGAAGGATGTGGTCAGTGCTCTGGAACTTGCGGAAAAAAAACTCAACCTCGATCTTGCCCAGTTGAATGTGCAGCAGGCACAGGAACTGCTCGATCGACGTTCGGTCGACGCCCCTTTCGACGGGGTCGTGACCCAGCGCCTCAAGACTGTGGGCGAGGCGGTTGATGAACTTGCTCAGGTCCTGACCATGGTCGATGTCAATAATCTCTACCTGGACTGCCACCTGCCTGCAGACTTACGGAGCCGCATCAGGGAGGGGGAGACCGTCACGATCCATGTTGACTCTCCGGTTCCCGCCGATGCGACCGGAAAGGTGGATATCTGCTCACCCGTGATCAATCCTGCCAGCGGTGATTTCAAAGTTCGTATTCTGATCCCCAACTCCGATGGTCGACTCACCCCCGGGGTTCAGGCAAAGGGAACCATCGAGAGCGCCACGATCCCCGCGACTGTTGCACAATGACCCGACCGGCCCCGGCAGACCTGCGTCCCGGAGCACTGCGGGCAGATCTTCAAACGAGTGAACAGACCCAGCGCGGACGCCGCTTCACGGTCATCAAAAGTCCGCTCACCCTCACCTATTTCCGCCTGCCTTCCGAACACTTCGAAGCGGCAAGGGAGTTTAACGGCACACGGACGCTGAGGGAAGCAAGCACTTTACTGACATCGCACCCCTACTGGCGGGCGCTGCCGAAGGAGGAGGCGATTTCGGAACTCTTCCAACTCGCCACGCAACTAGCCGGAGGAGGTCTGCTTCATCTTCCCGGAACCAGCGCCACCGCCCGCTCCCGACACCTACAGGCCCAAGTCAAGAGGCGCAAACTGGAGCAGATCGTGGGCAAAGTGCTCTACTTTCGAAAGCCGCTGATCGACCCGGACAAACTTCTCACCAGAATACTTCCCTGGTTCTCCTGGGTCTATACCCGCACGGCGGGATGGAGTTTTCTGATCTTGCTGATTCTCACTGCCTGGATGCTTCTCGACAACAGGGAGGAACTCAGTTCGCAGGCGGTGAACTTTTTTACCCTGAGCAACCTTTTCCTCTCCTGGGTCCTGTTCATGGGGGTCAAAATCGTCCATGAATTCGGGCACGGGCTCACCTGCAAACGCTACGGTGGCGAAGTGCATGAGATGGGGTTTTTGTTCATCCTACTCACACCCTATCTCTACTGCGATGTGAGTGATTCCTGGATGGTGGCCTCACGAGCCCGTCGTGTCGCTGTCACCGCGGCGGGAATAGCGGCGGAACTTTTCCTTGCCTGCGTGGCCGCCTGGCTCTGGCACATCCTCCAGCCGGGACTGGGACGCCAGCTCTGTTTCAATACAATGATCATCTGCAGTGTTTCGACGATTCTCTTCAACGCAAATCCACTGATGAAATTCGACGGTTACTACATCATGACCGATCTCCTGGAGATCCCGAACCTTCGCCAGAAAGGCAATTCCGTCGTTGCCGGTTTTTTTTCCCGCCTCCTGGGGATACTCCCCACACGCGAGGTGGTTTCCGAGCATGAAAAAAGCCTCCTTTTCGGCTTCTACGCAGTCGCCGCCTATCTCTACGGTTGGTGGATCACCTTTCATATTGCCGCCGTCGTCTTTGATAAACTCGAACCTTACGGCCTCGGTTTCCTGAGCCGCAGTTATGTCGG
>Ga0302319_10003478_pt1 | contig 32909 bp, 8 predicted proteins | sample Bog_T0_2_FD_203319 | JGI IMG/M metagenome (GOLD analysis project Ga0302319, IMG submission 203319) | Peat permafrost microbial communities from Stordalen Mire near Abisko, Sweden - Bog_T0_2 | ecosystem: Environmental > Terrestrial > Soil > Wetlands > Peat | place: Sweden: Abisko, Stordalen Mire... | reverse complement strand
TTCCGTTCCACCCGAGGGTCAGTCAACTCAGAAAAATACTTCAGGGGATTGTCCATATCCCCTTCTCACTGCCTCACCTCGCTTTGCATATAGCAACACTGGTCCATTTATATGCGTCGGCCCTGGGCGAATAACACGCTCTCGCCGGGCGTATATTGCGGCGGACTTACAATTGGAAATACAAATGGCACAGCCTTCACACTGAATCCCGGCACTTATATCATGGCTGGCGGCGGGATGGTATTGAACTCTCAAGCTGTTGTCAACGGTACGGGCGTTACTGTTTACAACACAACGAGCGCAGGCTGGGGATGCGCCAGCAGTTACAGCTACACCCCTGTTACAATCAGCGGACAAGTTACGGCTACCTTGTCAGCGCCAACATCCGGCACGTTGAATGGAATCCTGTTCTTTGGCAACCGCAGCGGATGCTCGACCAAGGGATCATGCGTGGATCAGATCAACGGCGGCTCAACCGCTGTCTTGAATGGCGCACTGTATTTTCCGAGCGATGAGATCGCGATTACCGGCAGCAATGCCAGCGGCTTCTTGATGCTGGTTGCTGACAAGATTTACATCAACGGCAATTCGGTATTTGGCAACAACGGCGATCCATTCGATGGAATTACCGTCAGCGTAACTCCCACGACATCCACGCTCTTCTCCGCCCAGACGCAGCAATTCACGGCAACTGTGAGCAACAGCGCTAATTCCGCTGTTACATGGTCGATCAATCCGGTAGGTGTGGGAAGCATCAGTTCAACGGGGCTTTACTCAGCGCCTTCCATCATAACTTCTGGGCAAACAGTTACGGTCACTGCAACCAGTCAGGCAGACACGAGCAAATCTGGCGCGGCTTCTGTAACTCTTGCCGTAGTCAAGACGACGCCAACGATCACATGGGCGACACCGTCGTCCATCACCTACGGCACCGCACTCAGCGCGACGCAACTGAATGCAACGGCCAGCGTTTCTGGCACCTTCGCTTACACACCCGCCGCGGGCGCAGTTCTTGCGGCTGGATCGAAAACACTTTCTGTAACGTTCACTCCCACCAATACAACACTCTATAATTCCGCTACTGCCTCGGTAACTCTGACTGTCAATAGGGCTCTCCTTACGGTGACGGCAGCAAACGCCAGCCGCGTTTACGCAGTGGCCAATCCGAGCTTCACGGACACCATTACTGGCTTCGTCAACGGCGACAACTCCAGTGTGGTGAGCGGCGCGCCGAGCCTGACGACCACGGCCACGGCCACATCCGTTCCGGGAAGTTATCCCATCACAGCGGCGGCAGGCACCCTGTCGGCTGCCAACTACAGCTTTAGCATCGTGGCCGGAACGCTGACCGTGACCACGGCGGCGCAGACGATCACCTTCCCTGCACCCACGTCGCCGGTGACCTATGGAGTCTCTCCCATTACGCTTTCCGCCACATCAACCTCCGGGCTGGCGGTGAGCTTCAGCGTTCTCTCCGGTCCGGGAACAGTCAGCGGCAACACGTTGACAATCACTGGCGCGGGCACGGTCGTGATTGCGGCCAACCAGGCGGGTAACGCCGATTATGCAGCAGCGGCGCAAGTGACGCAGAGCGCAGTGGTCAACCCGGCGGCGCTGACGGTGACGGCAACAAACGCCAGCCGCATTTATGGCGTGGCCAATCCGAGCTTCACGGACACCATTACTGGCTTCGTCAACGGCGACAACTCCAGTGTGGTAAGCGGCGCGCCGAGCTTGTTGACGACGGCCACGGCCACATCCGTTCCGGGAAGTTATCCCATCACGGCGGCGGCGGGCACCTTGTCGGCGGCCAACTACAGCTTCACCTTCGTCAACGGCGTGCTAAGCGTAACGCAGGCGACGCCAATAATCACCTGGGCGACGCCCGCGGCGATAACCTACGGGACGGCGTTGAGCAGCGCGCAACTCGACGTGACGGCCAGCGTGGCAGGCACATTCGTCTACACACCCGCCGCAGGTACGGTGTTAACAGCCGGATCGCATACGCTTTCGGTCGTTTTCACTCCTACGGATACGGCCGACTATGCGACGCCGCCAGCGCAGACGGCGCAGTTGACCGTGAACAAGGCCACTCTCACCGTCACCGCGTCGAGCGCCAGTGTTTCCTATGGGTCCGCTGTGCCGCCCATCACTCCAAGTTATTCTGGCTTCGTCAACGGAGACAGCGCGGCATCGCTGACTACCGTGCCGACCTGCTCGACCATCTACACCGTGGGCAGTGCGCGCGGAACCTACCCCACAACTTGCTCCAGCGCGGTTGATGCGAACTACTCCACTGGCTACATGGCTGGCACTGTAACGGTAACCACAGGCAGCCAGACCATCAACTTCACACCGCCCGTGACCCCGGTGAACTACGGCGTGCAACCCATCACGCTCTCTGCTACTGCGTCCTCCGGACTTACGGTGACCATCACAGTCCTATCTGGACCGGGCACGGTCAGCGGCAACACGCTGACCATCACCGGCGCGGGCACAGTGGTAGTGGCGGCCAACCAGGCGGGCAACGCCGACTACGCGGCGGCGACCGAAGTTACTCAGACCATCGTTGTCAACATCGCACCGAGTTTCACGGAAGTTGCCTCCAGTCTCAATCCCTCGACTTACGGCCAAAATGTAACCTTCAGTGCTTTGGTTTCGACCGGCGGTGTCTCTCCCACTGGAAGTATCAGCTTCACCGACAATAGCACGGAAATCAACTCAACAACCGTTACTCCCGTCCAGACAACCAATCTTGTTGCCGATTCGCAGGCCAATGCCGCGGCATGGACTTCTGACGAGACTGGTTCCGCCGCGCCCATCGTTGCCGCCTACAGCGGTCTCGATCCGTTTGGCGGAACCAACGCGCTACAGATGGCATTCCCCGCTCCGAGCGCCGGAACTTCAGACAGCTTCAACACAGTCAATGTTTCCGGAGCTTTTGCCGGGCAGACATTCACCGCCAGCGTCTGGCTGAGCGCGCCTTCCGCGACCACCATCAACCTGCTCCTCAACGAGGTTGGCGGCAGCAGCGCGTCGGCAAGCAATGCAGTCAAGGTGGGGAGCGCTTGGCAACGCTATTCCGTGAGCCTGCCCATCCCCGCGGCTGACTCAGGCGCTTCCAGTTTGAATCTGGTACTGGTTAACCCGAGCGGTCAGCCGGCCGCCACCATCAATGTCTTTGGTGCGCAAGTCGAGAATGCAACTATGGAAGGTCCCTACGTTGCCACTTACGGAACAGCTCTAAGCGGCTATGGTGCGATTGCTTCCTTCGCAACCAGCACGTTGACACCCGGCTCGCATCCCATCACCGCTGCCTACGCCGGTGATGCAAACGATGCCGCATCTACCTCAGTCACTCTGATTCAAGTCGTCAATGACGCTACGGCAGCACTGAGCCTTGCAGCTTCCACTAACTCCGTGGTTTACGGGAATTCGGTTACTTTCACCGCTACGATCTCGAACAGTCTTACCGGGACTGTCACGTTCTACGACGGTACCACTGCGATCGGAACCAGCGCTCTCAGCAGTGGCTCTGCTACGCTCACCGCTAGCGCGCTCGCTGCCGGTTCGCACGCCATCACCGCTGCCTGGGCCGGAAATGCAGACTACAATTCCGTCACCTCCGCTCCCATTACTCTGCTTGTCAACCAAGCCACGCCGACGATTGCATGGGCGTCACCCGCAGCCATCACTTACGGCACTGCGTTGAGCGCGACACAGTTGAATGCAACGGCTAGCGTGGCGGGCGCGTTTGTCTCCTCGCCTGTTACAGGTACCGTGTTATCGGCTGGATTGCAGACCTTGTCTGTGACTTTCATTCCGACCGACTCGACCGACTACAGCACAGCCACAGCCTCTGTCACTCTGACGGTGAACAAGGCGACTCCGACCATCAGTTGGGCGACGCCAGCAGCCATTACCTATGGCACGGCGCTGAGTTCGACGCAGCTCGACGCGACTGCTAGCATGGCAGGGACGTTCGTTTATTCCCCGGCAGCAGGTACGGCATTGCCTGCTGGATCGCAAACGCTTTCGGCGACCTTTACGCCCAACGACACGACGGACTATAGTGCGGCCACAGCGACTGTGCCACTGCAGGTAAACCAGGCGACACCGGTCGTCACTTGGGCCACTCCCGCTGCCATCACATCCGGAACTGCTCTAAGCTCCACGCAGCTCGATGCTACCGCCAACGTACCGGGTACATTCGTCTACTCCCCGGCCGCCGGAACTGTCCCATCAGTCGGCAGTCAGACTCTCTCGGTCATCTTCACGCCCACCGATACTACCGACTACAACACGACGACGGCGAGTATTGTGCTGACAGTGAATCCAGCAACGTCGTGTGCTGGGAATGGTTACAGCTTCGGTCGAGCGATTACCATAAACCACAGCTTGGTGCCGAATACCGACCAGACCAACTTCCCATTCCTCTTCAATACCACCGACCCGCTGCTGGCCACTACAGCCAACAGTGGTCACGTTTCAAATTTGAATGGCCACGACATCGTCTTCACTTCGGATGCCGCTGGCCAAAATCCGCTTTCCTACGAGATGGAGGAGTACAACCCTCAAACCGGACAAGTCATCGCGTGGGTGCAGATTCCCACGGTGTCGCATAGCCAGGACACGACCGTCTATCTCTTCTACGGGAACCCGAATATCACTACGTCGCAACAAAACCCGACAGGTGTTTGGGATGCAAACTACTTGGGTGTCTGGCATGTAGCCAACAACGGAGGCCAACTTTCGCTTGCAGACAGCACCAGCAACCAAAACAACGCTACCAACAATGGTGCAACTGCGACGGCCGGTCAGATCGATGGTGGAATGGCGACCAACGGTACAAACTATGCAACTGTTGGAACGCTGCCAAACTTGGAAAACACACTTTCTGGTACTGCCACCTACTCTGTTTGGGTGAACCCCAGCTTCAACACGCCATATGGAGGAATATTCGGAGAGAACTGGCCAGGTTGGTCGATTGGAGTTTATGGCGGCGGTGGGGTGGAGGTCGAGCTTAGCGCTGAAGGTGTGGGGATAGGGGCATCGATTACTCCCAACACGTGGTCGAATCTGACGGTAACAATCACACAGATTGCGCAAGCAGACGGGACACAAGTGTCTTACGGCTCCCTCTATATCAACGGCATTTTGAATCAGAGTTATTCTGGTAATCCGGTCGCCGATGTGCAGCAGACTCTCGAAGAGTATCCCACGGTAATAACTTATTTGGGATTAGGTCCGGCGGGATCGGGGAACCAGTCTGCGGCCGCATCCGAGGATGAGTTCCGCATCTCCAACATCGCCCGTTCGTCCGATTGGATTGCTACCGAATATGCCAACCAGAGCTCGCCTTCTACCTTCTACAACTTCTCGCCTGAAGGCATCGTTCTCAATACGTATTCCGTCAGTCTCTATCAAGGGCAAACGCAGCAGTTCACCGCATCGTTCCCCGGCAACTGTTCTGGCCCAGTGTCCTGGTCGATCTCTCCGGCTGGCTCCGGCACAATCGACCAGACCGGTCTCTACACGGCACCCGCAAGCATCACCACACAACAAACGGTGACTGTGACGGCAACCAGCGGATCCACATTTGCCTCGGCCACTGTCACGCTCATACCTGCTGTAGCAGTCAGTGTCACACCCGCAACAGCAGCTTTCACAAATAACGGCGGCCAACAGCAGCAATTCACGGCGACAGTGGTCAATACAAGCAATACAGTGGTGTCTTGGAGCATAAGTCCGTCCGGAGCGGGCACCATCGATCAAACCGGGCTTTACACTGCGCCGGAAACTATTGCGAGTCAACAAACAGTGACGGTCACGGCTACCAGTCAGTTCGATCCAACCAAGTCAGCGTCGGCCACTATCACCCTCACTTCTCCATCATTGCCGCCGCCCATTTGCGCATCGAACGGCTACAGCTTCATGCGGCCTATTGTGATCAACCACAATCTGGTTCCGAATACGGATCAAGCGCACTTCCCGTTTCTGTTCAACACAACCGACCCGGCGTTTGCTACCACAGGAAACGGCGGCCACATGGCAAACATCAATACGTACGACCTGATTTTCAGCACCGATCCGGCCGGGCAAAACCTGTTGAATTACGAGGTCGAGAAGTACAACCCGTTTACCGGACAGATCATTGCATGGATACAGGTTCCAGACCTGTCGCATACCGCCGACACCGTGTTGTATATGTTCTATGGGAATGCGGCAATTGCCAGTTCGCAACAGAATCCGACTGGAGTTTGGGATTCAAACTTCATGGGCGTTTGGCATGTTGCAAATCCGAATGGTCAACTGTCTCTTTCCGATAGCACGAGTAATAGCGACAACGCCACTAACAATTGGGCTACTGCAACAGGAGGCGAGATCGACGGCGGCATGTCCAGCCTCAACTACGGTTACGCGACGATTGGCGCTCCTGCTAACCTGGCGAATCTAGCTCATGGTAATGCGACATTTTCGGCTTGGGTAAATCCTGCTGTTAACCCATCGGGAGGGACGGGTAACGGAATCATCCTTGGCAAGGGAGGATTTTATAACGATGCAGGATGGTCGTTTGGTGTCAATAACCAAGGCCAACTGGGATTCATCGTATACGACTCCAACAATGCTTGGAATTGCTGCTATTCCTATCCCATTAACACCAATCCCTTAAGCAGCGGATGGAACCTTGTTGCAGCTACCATCGCACCGGACCCGGCTACCCCCTCTCAAGACCTGGTCACACTGTACGTCAATGGTGCGCCGAGCGGATCGGGTACGGTCACAATCAATAACCTCGCAGACGATTCGTGGCTTGATGCGCTCCTGGCAAACAATCTTGGAGGTAAGTTCGACTATTACACGTGGGGAGCCTTTAACGGATCAGAGGACGAATTCAGAATCTCCAATATCGTCCGCTCTCCAGACTGGATAGCGACCGAGTACAACAACCAAAGCTCGCCGTCGTCCTTCTACCAGCTTTATTCCGAGAACCAGCAGGGCATCATCCCATCAGCCACAACGCTCTACGCTTCTCAAGCAGCACAGTTTACCGATGTGAGCGGTTGTGGAGCCGCTGCGGTCAACTGGTCCTTACCAGCGGGTTCTCCCGGCATACTGACCGCTGGAGGCTTGTACTCCGCACCCTCCAGCATCGCGACCCAGCAGGCCATCAGCATAACTGCAACAAGCCAGGCGAACGGCTCTAACTTCGGAACTTCGGTAGTCAATCTGCTTCCGCCGATGTCGTTAGTTAGCGTCAGCCCCGCAGCGCCAACGCTTTACGCAGCGAATGAAACGATCCAGTTCACGGCTACGTTGAGCAACGCTGTGAATAGCGCAGTGACGTGGTCCGTCAGCCCAGCTTTCAGCGGATCCATTACCGAGACTGGCTTCTATACTGCGCCCGGGCCCATGTCATTCCCCATTTCTACGCAAACGGTAACCATCACCGCGACCAGCGTGCAGGATCCGACGCAATCTGCTTCCGCCACATTGACCTTGATGCCCGTTGTCGTGAATCCAAGCGTCGTATATATATACGGCGGATTTTCACAGCAATTCACCGCCAATATCCCGGTAGTTTGGTCGCTTGGCCCAGGCGCAATTGGCAGCGTCAGCCAAACTGGACTCTACACTGCCCCGCTTAACGGCAACACACGCAGTCAGGGATCTTATTGGGCAACGTTTTATTTGTACGCAACGCCTCAGGTCGACCCGAATGCGTCAGGAACTGCCTGGATTGGCGTACAGCCGCCGATCATCCAACCGGTCACTCCCGCAGCGGTTTCGCTCTACAGCGGGCAATCAGAGGCCTTCAATGTGTGCTTGGCAACGAGCGCTACGAGCTATGGCTGTCAGTCCTCCAATGGCCAAACGGTGGCGAACTGGTCGATCAGCCCCGCAAGCGCAGGCACAATCTCCACATCAGGAGTGTACACCGCGCCGCAATGGAGTCCTAACCAGCAAACCGTCACTGTGACGGCTACCGATGTGGCCAATCCGGCCATTACTTCCACAGGTACTATCACGCTCCTTCCGCCTGCGGTTAGCATAACTCCTCAGTCGGTAACACTGTATCCGGATCAGAATCAGCAATTCACTGCGGTTGTGACCAACAGCAGCATTACCGCAGTTACATGGTCGATCAGCCCGGCAGGAGCCGGTTCAATCAGTTCATCCGGTGTCTATTCTGCGCCGTTCACCATCACATCGCAGCAAACCGTCACAGTTACGGTCGCTAGCCAGGAGTACCCGTCCGTCACGGCCTCAGTTGTCATTACGCTTTTGCCCACGCAATGCCCTGGGAAGGCATACAGTTACGTGCGTCCGATCGTGATCGACCACACTAAGGTGCCCATTTCCGACCAAGACAACTTCCCGTTCTACTTTGCCGTAGCTGATCCGTCGCTGGCTTCCACGAGTAATGGTGGACAGGTGACCAGCACGACCGGCAACGATATTGTTTTCAGCAGCGATCCAGCCGGCCTGCAACCGCTGCCGTTTGACCTCGAACAATACAATCCAGCTACTGGCCAGATTGTGGCCTGGGTGAAGTTACCTGTTCTGTCGCATTCGCAGGACACGGTCATCTATATGTTCTACGGCAACACCTCCATCATCTTTCCGCAGCAGAACCCGGTCGCGGTTTGGGATACGAATTACACTGCCGTCTATCAGTTCGAAAACCTCCAGAACGGAGCTTTATCCGACTCCACAATCAACGCCAACAACGCATTGTCGACCAATGTTCAGGAGATTCCGGGTCAGTCCGGCGCAGCCGGCGCATTCGATGGTGCAACTAGCTACGTCACTCTTCCTGCAAACGACTTTCCATCCTACCCCGACGCCAATCCGAAAGATATCATCGCCATCGGCGGTGATTCGAGCGCAGCTGTCTTCAATACATCTTTTGCAGTCTGGTTCAAAACTACTTCGTCTGGCGTAATCCTTGGTCAAACAGATGGTACGCCTCCCGGTGGAAATCCTAACGGTTCGGTGCCTGAGCTTTACATCGATACGAACGGCTACCTGCGGGCGAACTTATTCTATTACCAGTACTTGTACGGTACCCAAAGTACGCCGCAGCAGATTGTCTCGCCCACTACTTTGAACGACGGCAACTGGCACTACGCTGTGGTCACCTTCGACACTGACGCCATCCAGAACACATGGATCGACGGCGATAGGCCGGTGTCGACCACTATAGGCACTGAAACGCTCTATGTCGACGGGCAGGTCATTGGCCAGCAAAGCGGTGCCGTTCCCGGCGGCTACAATCTCGTATATTCTTACTACCTCGGCACCGGCTATGCACCGGGCGGGGCGAACACGAGCAGCAACAATAACAATTGGTTCTATTACAACGGCTCGCTGGACGAAATCGAGATCTCATCCACTGCCCGCTCCAGCGGATGGGTGCAAGCCGAGTACAACAACCAGAGTTCGCCGTCCACGTTCTTTATGCTAGGCACAGAAGCCGGCGTTACTCCAAGCCTCAATCCGCTTGCTGTAACTCTCTATGAATCGCAAAGCCAGCAGTTCAACGTGCTTCAAACCGGTTTGTGCAGCGCAGGCGATGCCGTCTGGTCTCTGTCGGCCGGCAGCCCAGGCACGCTCGCTGTCACCGGCCTCTACACCGCGCCCGCAACCATCAACACAAAACAGACGGTAACCGTGACTGCCACGACTCTCGGCGCAAGTTCCACTCAGCTCAGCGCCACCATCACCCTCATGCCTCCCGTAGCAGTTACGGTTACGCCGGGCATGGCCGCTCTGCCAACTGGTGGAACGCAGCAGTTCACAGCCACGGTCGCCAACACTACCAACACGGCTGTCACCTGGACACTCGAACCTAGTGGAGTTGGATCGATCAGTTCAACCGGCCTTTACACCGCGCCAGCCACGCTCAACGGACAGCAGACGGTCAGCGTCATAGCCACCAGCGTGGCCGATCCGACGCAATCGGCGTCGGCCACGGTCACGCTTGGTATAGCTGCCCCGCCTGTATCCACGATCTCTATCTCTATCGATCCACAGACGGCAATGCTTTACGCCAGCGAGACACACCTGTTTACGGCCACGGTAATCAATACAACCAATACCGCCGTCACATGGTCCGTCAGTCCGGCAGGCGCGGGAACCATCGACGCCAATGGCCTATACTCGGCTCCAGCTACTATTTCTGCGCAGCAAACGGTCACTATCACGGCGACCAGCCAGGCAAATTCATCGGTTACCGCAATGGCCACGGTTGATCTTTTGCCCGCGCAGTGCGCCTCTAACGGATATAGCTACCTGCGGGCGATCACGGTCGATCACACGAAGATCCCGAACACCGACCAAACGAACTTCCCATTCCTGTTCAGCGCCACGGACCCGCTTCTGGCCACTTCGGTCAATGGCGGTCACATTGCGAATCCCAACGGCTACGACATCATCTTCACCTCGGATTCGTCCGGTCAGACCCCGCTGAACTACGAGATAGAGGAGTACAACCCGACAACGGGGCAGATCGTCGCGTGGGTGCAGATCCCAGACCTCTCGCACACCTCCGATACGGTCATCTATCTCTTTTACGGAAATTCCAACATCACAGTGTCGCAGCAGAATCCGACGGGCACCTGGGACTCGAGCTTCCAGGCCGTCTGGCACCTGCCCAACGGAACCACGCTCTCGGCAAACGACTCAACCGCGAACGCAAATAACGGAACGATCACCGATGTCGCTCCCACTACAGGGAAAATCGACGGCGGGGCCGTATTTAACGGCTCTACGAGCCAGATCACCTGCGGCAGCAATGTGCCCGGATTCCAATTCACCGCAGCGCAGTCGTTTACCGACAGTGCGTGGTTCAAAATGCCCACCACCGCGGGCGGTCCGATGAGTACCAGTTTAGGCTGGATGAGCATTCTATCGTCCTCCGACTCCGGGTTGGGGCATGGGTTAGAGATTTCACAAACTACAGGTGTGTTTAGTGTGGGCGATAACGGTATTGGGCCCGGTTACAGTGACGACATTCCTTTCACTCTTTCCATCAATACGTGGCACTACATGGTTGGGGTTCAGAATGGTGGAACGGGCCATAGCCTCTATATCGATGGCGTTCTCGTGGCATCCGATCAGAACACCTACAATGCCAACCCTGGGGGAACCTGCACCATCGGAAATGGAGGGCAGTTATCGAGATTCGAGGGCTCTATCGATGAGGTGCGCATCGCAAGCGCTGCTCGTTCCGCCGATTGGGTCGCTGCCGAGTATGCGAACCAGAACTCGCCCTCAACCTTCTTTGCACTATCCTCGGAAAACGAGGCCGGCATCACGCCCAACGCAGTTGCGCTGTACGCCAACCAAAGTCAGCAATTTGTTTCTCCGAGCCTCTGCAGCGGCGCGATTTGGTCGCTCTCTCCTGGCTCTCAAGGAACGCTCACTTCAAGTGGGTTGTATACCGCTCCGGGCACAATCACAGGACAACAGGCGGTCACGGTCACTGCAACTAGCCAGACCAACTCAGGCCAATCCGCGACGGCTACGGTCACTCTCATGCCTCCCGTCTCAGTCACCGTATCGCCGGCCAGCATTACGCTCAATCAGAATCAGTCGCAGCAGTTCACGGCAACGGTGAACAATAGCATTAGCCAGACCGTTATTTGGACAATGAATCCAACGGGCCTGGGATCGCTCGACCAGAATGGCGGATATATCGCTCCGTCGTCGATCGCTACGCAGCAGACTGTCACCATCACTGCCACCAGCGTGTTCGATCCCAGCAAGTCGGCATCGGCAATGGTTACGCTTGCGCCCAGTACCCGCGCCTCTACCGGCTATGGATATCAGCACGTCATCGTTATCGATCATACAAAGGTGGCCTATACCGACCAAATCAACTTCCCGTTCCTCTTCAACTCAACCGATCCTGATCTGGCTACAGTCGATCATGGCGGGAATGTTGCCAACCCCAACGGTTACGACATCATCTTCAGCACCGATCCCAACGGACAAACCAAGCTCGATTTCGAAATAGAGCAATACAATCCAGCAACCGGCCAATTAGTGGCGTGGATGCGAATCCCGACACTTTCCCACTCGTCTGACACGGTCATCTACGTCTTCTACGGCAACCCGGCCATCACAATATCGCAGGCCAACCCGGCAGGAGTTTGGGACACTAATTATCAGGCCGTCTATCACCTTGGCGCTCTGCCTGTAACTGGTGTCGCATCCGATTCCACGGGCTACGTCAACAATGCAGCGTTTATAGATTTAACTGCCAACCCCGGCCAGATCGATGGCGCTGCCAAGGTCGACGGGTCCACGAGCTTCCTTGAGATACCCGCTACGGCATTTCCGAACTATCCTACTGGAGTTTACAGCAACATCGGTGTCAACACTACTTGGCAGAACACGAGCTTTGATGCCACTTACAGCATGTGGTTCAAGACCTCCTCTTGGGGAGGATTGCTGGATCAGACGGCCTGGGAAACCTGCACGTCCGAATTCTTCGGATGCTACGGATACGGTCCTGAGTTGCCAAGCGAGAATCCTGATGGCAGTTGGGGAAGTCTGCTAGATATAAACTTCGATGGCTACCTCGAGGGAAGGAGTGTCGGTCCCTCAACGCAAGTGTACAACGACAATAATTGGCATTATGCAGCGATCACCTTCGAGAACGGCGTGAACGATCTCTATGCCGACGGCCAGTTGGTGGCCACCGGTTCGCAGGGCACCTTCGGTTATGCCTCCGGTTACGCGTACTTTGTGGGCGCAGAAAATGTTGAATCCGACACTTCTTCGCTCGACTCCCAACCATGGAAGTATCTGCCAGGACAGATCGACGAGATCAATGTGTCGAACACAGCGCGCTCCGGCGACTGGATCCAAACCCAGTTCAACAACCAATGTTCACCCTCGACCTTCTATAAGTTTTACTCGCAGGCCGCTGTTCAGGTTGCGCCTTCATCTATCAGCCTCTACGCTGCGCAGAGTGAGCAGTTCACGGTACCCGGCGCCAGCGATTCCAATATCTCGTGGTCCATCCCGGCGGGCTCTCTTGGTGCAGTTTCTTCAACCGGACTTTACACGGCTCCTTCAGTTGTTTCCAACCAGCAGGCCGTAACCGTTAGCGCTGTAAGCCAATCCAATGGCACCAGCTTCGGATCGGCCCAAGTTACTCTGCTGCCAACGCCGCAGCCGCTCACTCTTGTTGCCTCCAGTCAATCTCCCTATCAGGTTGGCACCACGCAATCCTTCACTGCCAAGCTGCTCGATCCGCAGGGCAATCCCCAGATCGGTGTTACCGTCAACTTCACGGTGGCCGGCGTGAATGGAACTATAGGCAGCGCGACGACAAACACCAGCGGTGCCGCTATATTCACCTATACCGGCTCGAACAGCGGAACCGATACCGTCCAAGCCACGGCTAGCGTCGACGGTTCATTGCTCACTTCCAACTCCCTTGCAGCGGCCTGGATCACTCCGCCTCCTGCCCAGGCACCCACAGTCACTCTGCTGGCGCAGCCGTCGCTTGGACGAGGCGCGCTTATAGGCGCATTCACTGACGACAACGGCGATCTGATTGAACCTATCGCGCTTGGCATTGCGTCCCGGACATTCATTACTCCTGCCGGTGCGACACGCCTGCAACTTGGCACCAACGACAACTACTACGAAGATAATGGCGGTGCAGGGTTTGTGGTTGCCGTCAATGGTTTCAATGTTTCCGTGCCAGCCACGGCTATGCCGTGGAACTGGAAGACAGGCGGCCTAAACAACAACTACCAGTACGGAATCAACGATGGAACTAGCCCAGTAATTGCCGCAGCCAGCCTTACTACCGGTCAGCCAGTCACTGTCGCGTACAAGAGCGGTACTATCTCAACCAATTACCCCATCAACGCTTCCGTTAGCGCCAATGGCGATTCCAGTTTCATCACCGGTACACAAATCTTCCAGGGTGCCTACTTCCCGACGCTCTACACAACTGAAGTTGCCTATCCACAGAATCAGCCCTTGAATATCTTTGCAACAGTGGTCGATGCATCGGGCGCACCAATCCCGAATACGCCGGTTACGATCAACATCTCTGGAGCCAACCCGGGTCAATATCAGGCCACCACCGACGCATCGGGTACCGCATCGTTCTTCTATACCGGAGAGTATGCAGGTAACGACAGCCTCCAGGCTCAGGCAACACTTGCAGGCCAGGGAACTCTCGACTCGAACACGATAATGATCGACTGGACCAACTACCCGACGCCACCTCCGGTGGGCTCACTTTCACTTGATTTCATTCTCAACGTTGTCAATTCACAAAGATTCTCTTCCTTCGCGAGGGATGCGTCCGGCAATCCGCTGCCAAATGTGAATGTCGGCTTCTACGTCACAGGTGTCGATAACTTCCAGAGTTCTTCAAGCACCAACGAAATTGGTCAGGCGGGCTTCGCCTATTACCACACGCAGTCCGGCAACTACTCGGTCATCGCTGTCGACTCCGTAGACAGAAACGTAATCGTCACGCAGCCGTACACCGGCTATTGGACGGTTCCGACAGGATCACCAAGCGCAACAGGTGGCACAATCACGGTTGGTATTTCCGCCAATACCACAGTCGCCATGCCGAATGCCCTTACACTTACGGGTACGGCGACCGACAGCGCTGGAGACACCCCGACTGTGACTTGGGTCCAAGTCAGCGGCCCTGGCACTGTCACTTTTGCCAATCCCAATCAGGCGAGCACCACTGCAACCTTCAGCCAGGATGGGACCTATGTTCTCCAACTATCCGCCACTGACACAGTAAATTCTGGCTGGGCTCAGTTTACTGTCACAGTCGTTCCGCCTTCCATCGCCTCAGAAGTGCAAGGCTGGGTCGGCTCACCGGCCTATGGCTCTACCGTCTCCGGCATTGTACCCATCACGTTGGCTCCTGGAGTTACGCTTGCCAGCGGCACGCTCATGTACGCACCGGTGAACAATCCCAGCAACGTCACTATGCTGAATGCGAACGTGTCTGGATCGGGCCAAATCGGCACGCTCGATACCACGATGATGGCGAATGGCCCGTACATGATCCAGATGCAGGCAACAGACACGAGCGGCAACTTCCAGTACAGCTTGGTTCTGGTTACAATATCAGGAAACTACAAACCCGGAAGGCTGACGACAACGGTGGCCGACTTGGTGGTGCCTGCCAACGGTTTACCGATCAACATTCAGCGCAGCTACGACAGTCTGAATGCCGGCACAAATGGCGACTTCGGCTATGGCTGGAATCTCGGAATCAATGTGAATCTGACGGTTGACCCGAAGGGGAATGTGACGTTTACTCTTGGTGGACAAAGGAAAACGTTCTATTTCACGCCGAAGCTATGGTTCCCGAATCAACTCATTTACATACCTTGGTATTTCCCAGACTGGACTCCCGAACCCGGGCTACACGGTTCACTTAGTTGGGTAGTAGATGGCAATGATGCGACATTTTTTATTATTCAGCCCGATAGTTCGATCTGGGAAATTCCTAACGGGATTGTATTCTCTCCCGATACCTATATCTATACAGATCCGAATGGAACGGCTTACTGGATCAGCGCCAGTGGGCAATTGCAGTTTGTTCAGGATAAGAACGGCAACGTGTTATATATCTCCTCCAGCGGCATCACGAGCAGCACTGGAATCAGCGTTCCAATCGTGCGCGACGCGCAGAATCGTGTCATCCAGATCACAGATCCACAGGGCAATATCTACTCCTACGGCTACGACACCAACGGCAATCTCGCCACCGTTCAGTACCCCAACTCGTCCACACCCACCACCTACTCCTACGATGCGAATCACCACTACCTCAGCGGCACGGATCAGCGAGGCAATCCGCTGCCAACAACTCAGTACTATCAGTCCACTGTCGATTCGAGTGGTCAATGTCAAGGTGACTGTGATCCCAACGGGGTTCCGCTTAACAATCGTCTCAAGAGCGTGACCGACGCGCTGGGCGAGACCAAAAGCTACGCCTACGTCGTGTCGACCACCAGCACGATCAACGGCATTAGTGTTCCCAACACGGGCTTGACCACCATCACCTATCCAACGGATCCAGCGGATGGGAACGGCCAGCCCGGCAGCGCAACCATGATCTACGACAGCTTGGGGAATCTGCTTCAATCCACCGATCCGCTCGGCCACGTCACGACCAATACCTACGATGCCAACCGAAACCTGCTATCCACCACCGATCCGCTGGGCCACACCACCAGCTATACCTACGACGCGAACGGCAACAAAACCTCGACGACCTACCCGGCCACGGCCACCAGAACCAACACCACCAGCTACACGAGTTACAACCAATACAGCGAGCGCACATCAACCACCGACGAACTGGGCAACACCCGCACCACCAACTACGACGGCAACTATAACCCGGCCAGCGTTACCGATCCGCTGGGCACGTTGTTCAGCTTCCAATTCAACGCCAACGGCACCTTGGCAGCCGGTGCCAAGGGCTTTGACATCACCCAGTCGCCGGCCCGCGCTTCGCAGTTCACCTACGACGCCTGGGGCGACCGTATCTCAAAGACCGACGCCCTGGGCCGCACAACCACCTACGCCTACGACGCGCTCGGCCGCAAGACCTCGATGACCAAGCCCCCCCCCGCGGGTTCGACGGCCGCGGCGGCCACCACCACTTACCAGTACGACGCCTTGGGCCATCTCACGCAGACCTCGGCGCCGCTGGGCCGCGTCACCAGTTCGCAGTACGACGCCAACGGAAACAAGATCTCCGATACCGACGCGCGCGGTTACACCACGCAGTACAAATACGACGCCCTCAACCGGCTCACCGAGACCGACTATCCTGACGGAACCACGGCCGCCAAGACCTACGACTTCCGCAACAACGTCGTCACCGAAACCGACCGGGGCGGTCACGTCACCCTGCACCAATACGATCTCGCCGGTCGCCAGATCGCCGTCACCACGGCCTACGGCACCGCCAACGCAACCGCCACCAGCTACGCCTACGATAACGCCGGCCGCCTGACCAGTGAGACCGACGCCCTCGGCCACACCACCAATTACACCAGCGATGCCGCCGGCAACATGATTGCGGTTTCGGGCGTTGCGGGCAACTTCACGTTCGCTTACGACAACGCGCAAAACCCGATTGCGATGACCGACGGCAACAACAACACCACGCAATTCCAATACGACGCGCGTAACAGGCTCACCGTGACCACCTATCCCGATGGCACGACGAAGACCAAGTTCTACGACAGCCCCAGCAACCTCAGGTCCATCACCGACCAGGCCAATCACCAGGTGCAGTACAACTACGATGCGGCTAACCAGTTGACGAGCGTTGTCCAGGTCGCGAGCCCCGACACCAACGCCAACACCACCAGCTACGGCTACGACACCAACGGCAACCCCATCGCCCTCGAAGACGCCAACACGGACACCACAACGCAGTACTTCGACGTGTTGAACGAGCTGACCCAGAAGACCCTGCCTGACGGCTCGCACACCGAAACCCGCACGTACGACTCGAACGGCAACCTCGCCTCTGTCACCCATTTCAACGGTGTAACAACCACCTACACGTACGACGTGCTCAACCGCCCGCTGAGCCGCGCCACGCCGGGCGAGGGCTCGGTGAGCTTTGCCTACACGCAGACGGGCAAATACCTGAACTCGACCTACTCCAGCGGTTCCACGACAAACACCGACAGCTACACCTACGACTCGATGGACAGGATCCAATCGAAGGTCACGCCGGAAGGTACGCTGAATTACACCTACGACTCGGCAGGCAATGTTGCGTCCATCTCGTCGTCGAACCTGAACGGCGCGTCCATGTCGTACACCTACGACGATCTCAATCGGCTCGCGACGGTCACCGACAATCGCCTGGCCGGGAACAACGTCACCACGTACACCTACGACAACGCCAGCAACGTGGCCACGGTCACCCTCCCGAACGGCGTACAATCTTCGTTCACCTACGACACGCTCAACCGCGTGAAAGGGCTAAGCTCGCAGCCAGCCAGCTACACCTACCAGCGCGGGCCAACGGGGAATCTGCTCAGCGGGACCGAGTCGAGCGGACGCCAGGTCAACTGGAGCTACGACGGCATCTACCGGCTGACGAATGAGACTGTCTCGCTTGCGCCGAGCCAGAACAACGGCGCGGTGAGCTACGGGCTCGATCCGGTCGGCAACAGGCTCTCCGAGTCGTCGTCGCTGCCCGGCGTCGCATCGGGCAGTTGGACCTTCAACTCCGACGACCAGATTTCCAGCGAGACCTATGACGCCAACGGCAACGTGATCGCTGCGGGCGGCAAGACCTTTAGCTACGACTCGCAGAATAAGCTCGTTTCGATGAACGGCGGCGTGGCGTCTATCGTCTACGACGCCTTTGGCGAACGCGTGGCGAAGTCGGTCAACGGTGTCGTTACGCGCTATCTGGTCGAGGACGACGTCAACCCCACCGGGCTGCCACAGGTCTTTGACGAGCTGAACGGCGCGGGCCAGGTCGCGCGCGCCTACGCCTATGGCTTGCAACGTGTCGACGAAGAGCAGGTGCTCAACGGCGCCTTGACGCCCAGCTTCTACGGGTACGATGGCGGCGGCAACGTTGCTCATCTGACGGATGCCACGGGTAAGGTGACGGACAGCTACGAATATGACGCCTTCGGCAACTCGTTTACGGTGAGCGGGACAACACCAAACAACTATCTCTATCGCGGCGAGCAGTTCGACTCCGACCTCGGCCTTTACTACCTCCGCGCCAGGTATTACAATCCAGCTTCCGGCAGGTTCTACTCCCGCGATCCGAAAGACGGACGCCGGACTAATCCGCAATCTCTGCACAAGTATCTCTACGCCAACGGCGATCCTGTCAACGGAATCGATCCGATGGGAAGGGAGGATGAAGCTGAGTGTGCTGCGGTGTCGGCGGCGGGTGGGTGCGCGGCTCTTCCTGTTACAACAGGACTTCCAACTGCAATCATCCCGGCTGCAGCTGAAGCCGGAGAGGTCGCAGTAGAATCAGCAGTCGAAGGGTTGGAAGTTGCAGAAGAAGAAAGCGCGGAAGTAGCGGGAGAAGAGGCAGAGGAAGAGGAGTTAGCCGAAGAGACTAAGACGGATTGTAGTAAGTTTGGAGTACCCGATCCGTCAGACCCAAGGGTTCAAGAACGAATACTTAGAAACAAAGTCGACGAGTTTCACCATATCGTTTCTCAAAGGGCAGAAGGGGCATTGAACATTCGTCCTATGCTGAACAGCGTCAGGATTGCCATCGATAGTGCGATAAATATAGTTAAAATTCCGTGGGCCTTCCATAGTTTTCTCAATGTCGTTGGCCCAGGCCTCCCAAATGACACCTACTACGATACGGTTGAAGAGTCGATTCAGAATGCACTGGACGAAGAAGGAAACGAAATGGAAAATGTGACAATTGCTTTGAGTGACCTGTCGAAGGAACTGAAAGAATGCGGCGAGAACTATAGATGACAAGAGCATTGCCCGACGATACGTGGGCAAAGAAGAAGGAGAAATGAAAGTATTCAAAGTACGTGCGAATGTCAGCTATCAGACGTTCCTTCTATCGAATCGCCATGGCAAATTCTGGGACGATTTCGTATTGGAGAACGGCAGGCTTTCCCCGCATTGGGGAAAAGTGTCGCTCAGAAAGAGTCGAGAAAAGCATTCACAGGGAAATTTCGCGCACTGCTGGAGAGGTAGGGCAGGTTTTCTTATGGATGCTCGTGCGCATAGCATCCTTGCGCCGATGCTGGATCAAGATTTCGAAATTCTTCCGATTGAACCGTTTCGAGGCGTGGATTACTACCTTGTAAACGTGCTGAAAGTAGTTGATTGTCTTGACCGGGAAAAAACGAATATGAAAGGAACTGGCAGAGTACGGTTCGAAAATCCTATATACCAGTTTTTTCCTGAAAGATTGACAGATTCAACGATCTTCTCGGTTAAAATGGCTAAGCGTGCCCATGGATTATTTACTGTTGTCGGCCGTCCCGGCGCTGAATTTGAGTTCAAAACCCTAGTCGAACAGGCAGGCCTCACCGGCCTTAGGTTTGAAGAGGTCTGGTCGGATGGTGTTCCTGTAATTCGAAACAAGGGTTTCGTTGAAAGTGTATTCTTTCCTGCCATGCCGCAATCCACTTCCGTTGCTGGTGAGAGCAGGAAAGTCGATTCCAGGTTTTCCAATGCGAAGCCGTTCGTGGCGTGGTCGAAGGAGGCCGATGATGTTGAAGATTGGGACGAAGAGCAGCCCATGCCCAGCCTGGGCATCAGCGATCATGAAGAAGCTGTCGAAGCAATCCGCAACTCAGCGTTTTCCGCGCAGCCTAACACAGTGGCAACTGCTCTCCGGCCCTCGGCGCGGCTCTTCATCTGCAACAAGAACGGATCGGAGAGAGTCGGCGGCGCGCGTTTGACCGTCTCCCGCTTCGGCGGCAAGCCCACGCTCCCGGAGAACCTCGCATGGCCAACCTGGAACAAGAGCGCGCATATCCAGGAGGAGCTCGCCGGATTGGAGCGGATCTTCGCGTGCCACCAACAGAAAGCCGAAGATTCCTCTGAAGAGCTAAGGAAGAATTATCAAGACAAGATCGCGGAGAAGCGCGAGGAGATGTTGGCCGGAGAGTCTCCGCTGGCGTTTCTCGGCCAGTTGTCTCTGCGCGAGATTCAGGCCGTTTCGCCGCTGCCCGGCTGGCCGAAGGAGGGGATTCTGGCCTTCTTTTATGCCCCGGAGCAGGCCTGGGGGGGCAGCCCGCAAGATCGCGGCCATTGCCGGATTCTCTTCTTTCCCGAGGACGCGCCGCTGCGCCAACTGGATTACCCAGAATTGCTTGGCGAAGAGGGAATGTACCGTGAGCGAGCGTTGACCGCCCGCTGCGAGTGGACCCTGGAAAAATACCTCAAATCGAAAAGTGACGGCACACAATATTGGACGAAGCCGGAGTATCTGAAGTTACTGGAGAAGCTGAATGCGGACGGGGGCAATGCGGTGGGTCCGGTGCATCGTTGCGGCGGGTATGCGCAGGAACTTCAGAAAAAATTACGTGTGCAATGTCAGTTGGTGACCAACGGCCTCAATTATGGGGATCCTGGTGTATTGAAAGATCCACGCGTACCCGAATTGGACAAAGGCGTGATGGATTGGCAGTTGGTGATGCAATTCGACTCCGAGATGAGCCTGGACTGGGAGTGGGGTTCCGGGGGGCGGGTTTACTTCATGGCCCGCCGGCAAGATATCGAGGCCGGCGACTTTTCCAACTGCTGGGCAGTCTTGCAGTGCGACTGACAACGGCTAAGGTATCGGCATCCATGGGAAAAATAGCCGGGTGTCCGTGCCCGCCTGCCGAGGATTGCGCAGCAGCCAGACATGCTGGCGATCAATCCGAAGCGACGGTTGGCGTTTTGCAACATTTCGTGAGAGTTCATGGACGAGCGTCAAGCACTCCTCCGGCGCGGATTGGCCTGGCAATAGTGCAACCTTGCCGCCGTAGATGACGACAAGGGACCCCATTTATTCTTCGCCTGCAAAATCACCTGTTAAATGTCCGCCTTCGACGTATTTCCGCGTTGTTTGGCAGTCCCCAGCGGCCTGTAAGTTGTTGAAAGTACATTTAATAGGGGCTATGGCATGGAAGAGGTCGTCGGTTCGATCCCGACCAGGTCCACCAAATCCAAAAACTCCAGAAGCTGCGTTCTCCGAGAGGGTTTCGTACTCGCGGAAGGACGGGCGGAGAGCCCGTCCCTCTGTGAGCTGCCGGCGTAGCGAAGTTTGCTACCTGGCGTAGGGGTTGTACCTGATCGCGCCCGTCTTCTGATCGCGGGAATAGTTCTTTACGAATTCCCAGAAGATCTTGGCGTATTGCGGATAGAGCGCGTGATTCAGATTCTCGGTATAACTCAGACCGATCATCGGAATCCCGTTGGCATCGTTGATAAACCAGCGGGTATTGCCGTACTCTCCATTGAGTTCGACCTTCACAATGCGATCGGCCTTGAAGCCGTTGATGGGGTAAGTCTTGAAATCGAAAGCATCGATCTTCTTCATCTCGTTGTAGCCGAGGAAGAGGTTGAGCTGGGTCTGGTACCCGACAGCAATGGTTCCGGCAGCCGGATTGAATGCGCCTCCTAGGTCGAACGACGAAGTGGTGAACATGACGGGCAGGTGAGCATTCTTGAATTGGGCAACCTGCTGAGGGGTACCTAGGTAAGGAGCGGCTGCCATTGGGACTGCTGCTGCGAAGACTGACGGATCTCCATTGATGGCCCCCAGCGTTGCTGCGCCTCCCATGGAATATCCGGTGACGTAAACGCGGGAGGCATCGAGCGCCGGATACTTTTTGAGAATGTACTTCACAAACTTGGGCAACACGTCGGGGAGAATGCCGTCGCCCTGCGGGCCAGACGGTCCCATCGGGCCTCTCAACGAAAATCCGATGGACTGATGTTCCGGCGCAACCATGGCGAAGCGCTCAGTGCCGGCCAGACTCAGCAGGCCGATCTCATCCACAAATTGCCGCGGGTCGTCGCCGCCGCCATGCAGTGCCAGGATCAGCGGCACGGTGCCGGCCGGGGCAGTTCCTTTGACCACTTCATCGGGCAGATACTCAAACCATGTTTGCAGGTATTCACCCTCGGCGGTCTTAATGTTACTGAAAGCCTCCTCGCTATAGTGGGTCAAGTGGATGCCGTCTTCAGTAACTCCGTTGATGACAGCATTTCTGGCGGAGAGGGAATAGGGAGCCTGGTCAAGGCTATAACCCTGGTACGGAGTGGACGCCGTGTACAGACCCTGATGGATCACCGGAATGCGCATGGCCTTGATGAACAAATTGTAGTAAGCGTCTTTGATGTATTTGGCTGCGTCGGGGCTCGCGTCGGAAGCGACGACAACTTTCTTGAGTGGAAGCGCCTGATCGAAGTAAGTATCCACGCCGTCAGCATTTACTGAGGCATTCACATCGTTGGCTATCTTATACTTTTCAATCACCGCTTCCGGAGCGTTCACCAGGTATGCCGGAACCAGAGCGGCAACATTGCGAACATTGTCCATCTTGCCGTCGATCAGCAGCATTCCTGCAATGCGGCTAACATAGTCAAACGTTGAAGCGACATAGTTGTTCAGGAAGGTTGCGCCGCCGTCGATACCGATCACATAGGTATAGCCGAAGCCGCCAAAGTATTCGGCATCGGAGTAAGAGGTTGTGACTTTGTCGACGGTCTCCGAGGCCTTCTGCGAGAAGATGGCTGTCTGAAGGGCGTAGTAGTATTTCTGATCGTTGGCGGTAAAGCCGGACTTGGGATCGGACGGAGTGATGAGCACGACGCTGCCGATTGCCTGATCGATGATCCTGACCAGACCCAGATCTTTCAGGTATGCAAGTGCGTCGTCCTTGTTTGCGAACGATTTCTCTGAGAACACTAGAATGTCAGTATTCAGCCGGGCCGCGGCGCGTCCGCCATACAGGTTCGCCGAGCGGTAGACATAAGTCGTTCCTTTGGGATAGCCATCGAGAACGGGATGGGACTTAAACTTCCTCCCGTTGTTCGTTTCAAGCGTGGCAACGGCGACAGGGCTGCTTACGCGGGTCTCCTCAAGGGTTTCAAAGGTAGCTCTATTTCCCTGGCTACCGGAGTAATTAAGTGCGACGGCGCTCGAAGGGAGCAACAAGCTCACCGACAGCGCCACTATCAAGGACGTTTGCTTACTTATCATGCGTCAATCTCCTTCTTCCCGACATCTTGTCGGCAGTGTGGTGTCTTACTTCAAATACATGTTGTATTCAATCTCGCCGGTTTTCTGGTTGCGCGAGAAGTGTTTCATATACGCCCACGCAGTGCTTGCATATTCGGGATACAGCGCGTGGATCAGGTCATTGACGTAGTTGAGCGCCACCATCTGCACGCCCTTGTTGTTGTTCAGGTACCAGGTATTTGAAACGTACTCATTGTTGAGCGTCTCCACGCTCCAGGAATCGCCCTTGAATCCGGAGAGTTTGTAGGTCTCGAAATCGAAATTAACCGGTGCTACGCCATTGAATCCCGACCAGCGCTTAATTTGATTCGCCAGATTATCGTTGATCCGCCCAGTGGCGAACTGAAGGCGGCGTACATCGTAGGAGGAAGTGGAAAGAAAGATCGGTAACTGAACGTTGTTGAACTTAGCAACCTCCGCGGCAGAAGGTTCAATGTTAGTGCCGGCTATAGGCGCGATTGCCGCAAAAAGGCTTGGCTCGTAATAGCCGACGGTGTAAGTCGCACCGCCGCCCATGGAGTATCCAATTACGTAAACGCGAGAGGGATCGAGCGCGGGATAGGTCGCGAGCATGTATTTGACGAGCGCCGCGAGAGCCGGGCCACGGACATCGTTGGGAAGGTTCTGGTGGTCTGCCGCGACCACAACAACACGTGCATTGCCGGCCAGCGCCAGCAGGCCCATCTCGTCAACAAACTGCCGTGGATCGTCGCCACCGCCATGGTTGCCAAGAATCAGCGGCACTGTACCCTTTGCCGCGGTCTTATTCAGAACTTCATCCGGCAGGTACTCATACCATGTGTCAAGGTACTCGCCCTTTGGACTCTTCATGCTTGCAAAGCGGTCCTCGCCCTGGTGAGCGATCAGATGGATGCCGTCTTTTGTGACGCCATTGATCAACGCGTCGCGCTGGCAAAGAGAGTAGGGCGCTTCGTCGAAGTTGTAGCCGCTGAAAGGCGTTCCCGCGCTGTTGAGGCCTTGAGGCAGAACCGGCACCCGCATCGCCTTGATAAATATTTCGTGATAGGCCGTCTTGATTGCCGCCGCCAGATCGACTGGATGCGCGCTGGAGACAACGACCTGTTGAAGCGGTTGCGCCTGATTGTAGTAAGTGACAATATCGCCGGTTCCCTTCGTTGCATCCGCGTGATCGCCGGCCTTGTACTTCTCGATAACTTCATTGGGGGCGTTCACCAGATAGACGGGAACAAAGGTTGATACCTTGCGGATCGCGTCCACTCCGCCGTCGACAAGCAGCGCACCTGCGATGCGGCCGGCGAAATCCATCGTTGTGGCGATGTGGTTATTGAAGAAGGTTGCCCCGCCGCCAAGCCCGATGAAGTAGGTGTACCCGAAACCGCCGAAGTATTCCGCGTCAGAGTAAGAAACGCCGGGCGCAGCACCCGGAGCGGCCAGGCCACTCTGCGCGAAGATGGCAGTCTGCAGGGCGTAGTAAGCCGCGACGTCTTCGTTGCCGAACGCCTTGCCCACCGGCGTAACGAGCAGGATGCTTCCCGTGGCTTCATTGGCAATATCGATGAGGCCAATCGACTTCAGATAAGCCATGGCCGCTTCCTTGGTATCGAAATGCTGCTCGACATAGACGATGAGGTCGGTGTTCATCCGTGCGGCGGCGCGGCCCCCGTAAAGGTTGGGCGAGCGGTAAACGAAAGTGGTTCCTTTGGGATAGGTGTCCAGAGCGGGATGAGACTTGAAGGTCCTCCCCTGGTTTCCATCCTGAGCCGCCAGGGCCACCGGGCCGTTTACACGCGCTTCCTCAAGGGTTTCAAAGGTGGCCTGGTTCTTCTGGCTGCCGGTGAAATTCAGCGCGAAGGCGCCGGCTGGGAACAACAGGCTCGCGGTCAGCGTGAGAGTCATCAGCAGGGAGGACTGTTTTCTTAACATGATTCAAACTCCTCTTACAAACGGCCGGAAAACCCGTTTTTCTCGGCATAGGGATTGTATTTGGTTGTGCCGGTTCCCCGGATGAGGCTAGGGAAGTATCCGGGGCGCATCGAAATCGGCAAGGGCTTGCTGCCTGTGAATGACAGAAGTTGCGCAACCCGGATACGATATATCCGTCTTGATAGGAGATCGGGCTCATGTCCTCAAACTTTGCTGGAAAACTGATTCGTTCAGTCGCGGGCGTCTTTGCGATTACTTTTTTGGCTTCGGCCACTTGCCTTGTTGGCGCACAAGCCATTCAACGAGTTGCCAATGGCGCGGTTGTGTCCTCGCCGGCCGGTTTTGTGCATATTGAGGTCTGCTCTGAAAACGTTATCCACGTTTCGGTCACCCCGACAGCTGCGCCAATCAAGTCCCTTGTGCCGGTGGTGATTCGGCCATGCGCGGGCGCAAAGTTTACGGCCTTGTCCGACGGATCTGGGTTTCATTTGAAGACCAGCAAACTGAAGGTCGACGTTGCGAAACCCACGGGATCGGTCAGCTTTACTACCCTGGACGGAGCAACTATCCTCGGCGAGCAAGCCGACGGGGGACGCACGATCAAGACCGCCGATGGCGGAGCGAGCGGAGATGCAGTCGAGCAGAAGTTTCTGTTGTCTCCAGGCGAAGCGCTCTACGGCCTGGGGCAGCATCAGGCGGGATTCCTGAACCTGCGCGACATCCCTGTGCAACTGCTGCAGGCCAACACCGATATCGCGATTCCATTTCTTATTTCGACCAAGGGCTATGGGCTGCTGTGGAATAACGCGGCGCTCACCGACTTTAATCCGGCGACCAAGGCCATCGATCTGGACAGCACGGGCGCGGGAACAATCCAGACGGGACCGGAGGGGGATTACGGATTCCTGCTCAACGGCAACACGCGGGGCAGGCTGCGCCTCGCGGTCGGCGACAAACAGGTGATCGACATCGCGAATATGTGGGTGCCGTATTCGGCCGGCGGAAAGATACACCTGGCAGCGAATACTACTTACAAGGTCGTTGCCCAAACGGGGGGCAAGCCCACGCTTTCCATGCGGACTCCTTCCGACACGATGGCTTTCCGCTCTGAGACGGGCCAGGGCGTCGATTACTACTTCATCTATGGTCCAGAACCGAGCCAGGTGATCGCGGGATACCGCGAGTTCACCGGCGCAGCGCCGCTGCTTCCCAAGTGGGCTTACGGTTTTTGGCAGTGCCGCGAGCGGTACTCAAGCCAGCAGCAGATTCTGGACACGGCAGCAGAGTTCCGCACCAAAAAGATTCCCGTCGATGTGCTGGTGCAGGACTGGCAGTACTGGGGGAAATACGGCTGGAACGCGATGAAGTTCGATGAGAAGTTCTATCCGGACCCAGCGGCGATGATGACTGCGCTGCATAGCGAGAACATCCACCTGGTGATCTCTGTCTGGGGAAAGTTTGGAGCCGATACCGACATCGATAAACAATTGAAGGCAGAGAATCTGGTGCTGAGAAGCGCGGCCGCCACCGGCGAGCCGGGCGAAACCAAAGAGACCGAGAACTGGGCCGATATCTTCAACCCCAAAGCTCAAAAGGAATATTGGTCTGACTTGAACAGCGGCTTATTCAAGCTCGGTCTTGATGGATGGTGGCTGGATGCGACGGAGCCTGAAGGCGATCCGCTGAAAGACGACAACACTTTTCTTGGCTCCGGTAGAACGGTTCGCAACGCGTTTCCACTGTTTGAAACTTCCGCTGTCTACGATGGTCAAAAAGCGGCCGACCCAAACAAGCGCGTCGTAATCCTGTCGCGCTCATCGTACCCCGGAGAGCAGCGCAATAACACCATCTCCTGGTCTGGCGACATTACCGGGAACTGGGATACGCTGCGCCGCCAGATTCCCGCAGGACTCAGCTTCAGCATGTCGGGAATCCCGTATTGGACGACGGATATTGGCGGATTCTTCAGGCCAAGGAACCAATACACGTCGGCCGACTATCACGAAGTTTTGATTCGCTGGTTTGAATACGGCGCTTTCTGCCCCATCTTCCGCATTCACGGATATCAGTCGGAGACAGAGATGTGGAAGTTCGGTCCCGATGTGGAGAAGATTCTGCGCGAGTACGACGAGCTTCGATATCGCCTGATGCCCTACATTTACTCCTCTGCCTGGGGCGTGACCAACCGCGGCGAAATCCTGATGAAGGCGCTGCCGTTTGTTTATCCCAATGAGACCGCTTTGCGGGATATCGGCGATCAGTTCATGTTTGGCGATTCTCTGCTGGTGAATCCCGTGACCGTGCAGGGCGCGACCACGCGCAATGTCGTTTTGCCCAAGGGCGACGGCTGGGTGGACTTCTGGTCAGGGCAGACGTATACCGGCGGACAAACCATCGTTGCCGCGGCTCCGCTGGATCGTATGCCGATCCTCGTAAAGCAGGGCAGTATTGTTCCCATGGGACCGGTTGTGCAGTCCACCGCGGAACGCCAGGATCCATTGGAGATTCGCATCTATTCCGGGAAAGATGCCGACTTCAAGTTGTACGAGGACAGCGGAGATGGCTACGCGTATGAGCATGGCGCGAAGTCGACCATCGGTTTCCACTGGGACGATCGCCGCAACACACTTTCCATCGGAGAGCGGGCGGGGACATTCCCGGGTATGCCGTTGAAGCACGCGTTCCGGATTGTTCTGGTGAAGCCGGGGCATGGTGTGGGAGCGGAATCGGAAGCGTCTGCCGACCGCTCGGTGACTTATCAGGGACATCCTTTAAAAATCGAGCTGGGCAAGTAGAGCTGACCGCTTTTGCGATGAGTGCGGCTGCTGCAGGGCAGCCCGCTCGATTGGGGAGCAAGACGATGGATCGACGCAAGTTTCTGCATGCAACCGGCGCAGCTACTCTTGGAACCTTACTGCCTGGAATAGGGAGTAAATCCGCAGCCGCTGCGCCAGTAGAAGCCGAACCATTCGATTGGGCAACCAGGGATCTCGCTTTTTCTTACGTTGCGCCCATGGGCCGTCTGCGCCAAAAGCGTCTGTTGCCAGTGGGCGTTCAAATTGCGCCGGGGCCCGGCGGTTCATCCTATGGCGTTGAAGTCGCCATTGGATGCAGCGGCGAGAACTCTCCCGATCCCGGTATGAAGTCCGGCATTGGCCAACCGGGCGACCGCCTGCAATTTGCAGGGAAGAGAGTGGAGCCCACTGCAAAAGGGCAGCGGCTGATTTTGAGCCATGTCGATACACAGCTCTCGCTCAAGGTCGATTCAATCTATGAGTCATTCGACGGCGCTCCCATGGTGCGCCGATGGACGCGCGTCGAGAACACCGGCACCACGCCGGTCGGCATCGATTTTGTCAGCTCGGCCATGCTGCATGGAATGGCCGACTCAAGGAACTACGATCAGGAACTGCGCATCCACGTTGCATTCAATAGCTGGATGGCCGAGGGGCAATGGAAGAGCTTCAAGCCTTCGGAGATGGGCTTTATCGATAACGCGAGGACAAACTGGTCAGAGGCCTCGGCGTATAGCGTCGGTAGCTGGTCGAGCGAGAAGTATCTGCCCATGGCGATGGTGGAGAACACAACGCTTGGGCTCATCTGGTTTTGGCAGATCGAGCACAATGGCTCCTGGTATTGGGAGATATCCAATGAAGCGTCGCGTGGCTTCAGGGCCGACGATCTGTATGCATATCTGGGCGGCCCGGACGATCTTCATGCCGATGCCTGGAAGAACCTGCAGCCAGGCCAAAGTTACGAAACTGTTCCCGTGGCGATTGGATGCCTCAAGGGCGGATTTGGCGACGCGGTCGACGCACTCACGCGCTATCGCAGGATCGCGTGCGAACGCCCTCAAGTGAACCGCGAAAAGTGCCCGGTGATCTTTAACGACTATATGAACTGCCTTTTTGGCGACCCAACCGAGGCCAAGGAGCTGCCGCTGATTGCAGCCACGGCGGCTGTTGGTTGCGAATACTATGTGATCGATGCCGGATGGTATGCGGAGGCTCACGAGGACTGGAGCCAGACAATCGGCGCATGGCAGCCTTCCGCGACGCGATGGCCGCATGGCCTCAAGTTTGTTCTTGATGAGATTCGCAAGGCTGGCATGACGCCGGGGCTTTGGATGGAGCCTGAGGTTGCGGGTGTTCACTCGTTGCTGGCTGCCAAGCCGGATAGCTGGTTCTTCATGCGTCACGGTAAAAGGGTTCTGAAGAATTCGCGCTACCTGCTCGATTTTCGAAATCCCGAAGTGCGTACTTATCTTGAAGCGGTGTTCGACCGGCTGGTGGGCGAATACGGCGTTGGCTACATCAAGCTGGACTACAACGTGGACTCGCTGCAGGGAACGGAACTGAATGCGGACAGCTTTGGCCAGGGACTCTTGGAGCATAACCGGGCGCTGGTGGCGTGGCTCAACCGGCAGTTGGATCGCAACCCGTCGTTGATTCTGGAGAATTGCGGCAGCGGCGGTGGACGCATGGATTACGCCATGCTGTCTTGTCTGCAGATTCAATCGATGACCGATCAGGAAGACTATCGCAGGCTTCCTGGAATTCTTGTCGGCGCTTCGGCCGCCGTTCTGCCCGAGCAATTGGCAATCTGGTCTTACCCCATCCAGACCAGCGGCGCGGACGAAGCCAGTTTCAACATGGTTACGGCAATGCTCTGCCGCATTCACCAGAGCGGACGCATCGACAAACTCTCAGCGGAGGCGCTGGCCCAGGTACGCGAGGGAATTCGAGTCTACAAAGAGACCATCCGCAAGCATATTGCGAACGCGGTTCCGATTTATCCGCTGGGCAGGCCAGACGTAAACGATCCGAAGAGCCCAATCGCGCTTGGCATGCGCTCGCCAGGGAAAACCCTGCTGAGCGTGTGGCGGCTGACTGGCGACTCGACGGTCCAGATTCCGGTCGCCAGCGCCTCGGCTGAACTGCTTTATCCATCGAATCTCGGCATACAGATCCGCGCGGAAGCCAATTTGCTGTCGGTAACCTTTCCGCGCCCGATGATGGGTTGCATCCTTGCGCTCGCTTGATTTCAAGTTCGGCCGCGTCAGCACGCGCAATCTGCGTGTATCTGGTGGTACGACGGAATCACTATATTCAATTGTCAGCCGCGCCGCCGGGTTGTTAAGCTTGGTGCGCACATTCTTGTCTACACAGTCTTCTGCCGTAAACCGGTCAGTGCGTGCATACTTCTGCGCGGTTGCCGCAATCGGCTGCAGCGCGAGTCTTAGCTGAAGGCAAGTCGAAGGGGGAAAACGTGAAGCGCAGAGATTTTCTTACGAAGGGCACATTGGCTGCCGGTCTGGTGAGTTCTCCCGAGTTTCTCAAGCCCATATTGGCAAGCGAAACCAGCTCCGAGCAGTCCCAGGGACAAACCGGGGCGGGGCGGGAAGAGACCCGCACCACCGCTTACCTTCGCAGCGCGAAGGCGGACAGGTATCTGCCCAAGGCGCCGGCAATGCGGGCAACCAGTCTTTCAGACGGCACAAAGGTCTCGCCCATGCCGCTCGAAGAACGGTTGCGGCGCGGAGTTGTGCCGCAGCGAGGCTTCTGCAGCATCACGCCCGGCAGTGATGCCCTGCTCATCTCTGGCAATGGACCGATCAATCTGGACTTGCCATGCGAACCATATTCCGAGCAGATCGTCTTCCGGCACGAGAGCTTGTTTGTGCCGCACAAGCCCACTGAGATTCCAAACATTGGCGGTATCCTTCCGCAGGTACGGCAAATGCTGCTGGACGGCAAGTATCACGATGCCGCGAAATTCGCTTTCGATGAATGGCACAAAACTCCCAGAGACTCGTCGGGCGGCGGGTTTGGCGGAGGCGCGTCATTCACCATGCGTCTGGAGCTTCCCAAGAGCGCGTCGGTCAAGGACTATCTGCGCACGGTCGATTTCGAAAGCACCGAGGTTAAAGTCCACTGGACAGACGAGCACGGCGAATGGGTTCGCCGGACTTTTACCTCCCGGCCAGACAACCTGGTGGCGCAATGGCTCACCGCTCCCAAAGGCGAGTCGGTGAATGTGCGCATCGCGATGCGCAAGTCAGCCGGAGGAATGTTCGGCGGGATGGGAGGCTTCGGAGGCGGAGGACTGGGTGGGCCCTTGGTAGACGTAGCCACGCGCACCGGACCGCCAAGCACACTGGGCGCAATTGCCCGTGCAGGAAGCGGCGATCAAGGCGAGTCCCATCAGGACTTGAACGAGCAGCGGTTGATTCTGAAGGGCATTTTGAATCCCTCGGTGAGCAACAGCGGTTACGCCAGCATCACTCGCGTAGTTCGCGAAGGCGGCTCTGCCAAGATGGATGGCGACACGCTGGTGATCGAGAAAGCGTCGTCGGTGATACTGCTTACGCGCATTGAACATTTCCCCGACTACAGCGAGGAGCAGGTTGAATCGCTGCGGCAGGCGGTGGAACAACTCAACCCGGACTATCCGGCACTGCTTGAGCGGGCGCGGAAGGTGCAGGCGGAGATGCTCAACCGCGTCACCGTGGATTTTGGAGGCGCTGCGCAATATGCCATGTCTTCTGAGGAGCTTCTGGCCGATCAGCGGTCGAGCCCCGGTTATTCGGGGGCGTTCCTTGAGAAGCTCTTCGAGATGTGCCGCTACTGGTTCATCCTGACCAGCGGCAAGTATTGCAGCATGTCGGCCGAAACCAATGCCAATATCAACCTGCAGATTGCTCCGGGCGTGCAGGGCGATCACTGGGAAGGCATGGAGGCGTACTTCAAGTGGATGGAAAGCCTGGCCTCGGACTACCGCATGAACGCGGCCAATATCTTCGGGATGGGCGGCGCACATTATGCCCTGACGCCAAACAAACAGTCGGGGGCGGATACCAATTTCGACTACGCTGGCTCGACCGGAGAGATGTGGCCGCATGTCTACTGGATTTCCGCCGGCGGCTGGTGCGTGCGTCCGTTCTGGGACCATTATCTTGTCACGGGCGATATGGAATTCCTCCGCCGCCGCGTGGTGCCGGTTTATAAGGATCTGGCGCTGTTTTACGAGGATTTTCTGACGGTCACCGACAAGAATGGAAATTACGTCTTCGTCCCATCTTTCTCGCCAGAGAACAATCCCGGCAATCTGAACCCCGGTTGCATGTTGGCGATTAATGCCAGCATGGACATTTCGGTATGCCGAGAGGTGCTGGCCAACTTGATTGAGGCTTGCGAGCTGCTGAGCGTCGAGACTGACA
>Ga0302319_10003476_pt1 | contig 32928 bp, 35 predicted proteins | sample Bog_T0_2_FD_203319 | JGI IMG/M metagenome (GOLD analysis project Ga0302319, IMG submission 203319) | Peat permafrost microbial communities from Stordalen Mire near Abisko, Sweden - Bog_T0_2 | ecosystem: Environmental > Terrestrial > Soil > Wetlands > Peat | place: Sweden: Abisko, Stordalen Mire... | reverse complement strand
CCTTCAGCGAGATCTTCATTAAAAAGCACAGCGGCTTTGACGCCTTGATGAACGAAGATTTGATGAATGCCCGCGACGACTGGCGGTAGAGCCTTTTCAGTGGAACGTGCAAAGAAGCAAAAATGCAGGTTCAACAAAACAAGCAGGAAGACGGCGAAGTGGATTTGTACAAATGCAGCAACTTCGCACCCGCTACGCGGGAGTCAGCAAGCTAGCGAGTTAGCGGCCCTATCCGGCTTGCCCCAGCACTTGCTCGTAATAGCGCACGTAATGCGGCACCACCAGCGAGGCGCAGAAGCGATTCTGCGCCGTCTTGCGCCCGGCCAGGCGCATGGCTTCCAGGCGGTCGCGGTCTTTGAGCAGGCTCACCGCGCCGGCGGCCATCGCCTCCACATCGCCTACCGGGTAGAGCAGGCCGGTGACGCCGTCGTCGATCAGTTCCGCGACTCCGCCCACGCGGGTGGCGATGGAGGGAACCTTGCAGGCCATGGCTTCGAGCGCGGCCAGACCAAAGGACTCCAGCTCGCTGGGCATCACCATCAGATCGGCCAGCGGCAGCAGTTCGTTTACCCGCTCCTGCTTGCCGAGGAAGTGAATGCGGCTGTGAATTTCCAGATCGTGGGCCAGCCATTCGGCAGCCGAGCGGTCCGGCCCGTCGCCCACCAGCACCAGTTGCGCCGGAAGCTCGCGCGCCACCAGCGCAAAGACCTTCACCACGTCCACCACGCGCTTGACCGGGCGGAAGTTGGACAAGTGCATGAGAATCGCCTCGTCCGGGGCGGCCAGGCGCAGCCTCGCCACGGCGCGCGCGGCCTCGTCTTCGATGGGCGCATATTCGTTGCAGTTGACGAAGTTGGGAATCACCTCGATGGGGTGCGTGATGCCGAAGTGCTTCACCGTTTCTTCTTTCAGATAGTTGGAGATGCTGGTGACGCCGTCGCTTTGCTGGATGGCGTAGCGAGTGATGGGCAGATAGCCGCGGTCGAGGCCGACCAGCGTGATGTCAGTGCCGTGCAGGGTGGTGACGAAGGGCAGGCGGCGGCCGCGCTCGGCGAGCATCTGGCGGGCCAGCAACGCGCTGACCGAGTGGGGAATCGCGTAATGGACGTGCAGCAGATCAAGCGAGTAAAGCTCGGCAATCTCGGCCATGCGCGAGGCCAGCGCCAGGTCGTAGGGAGGAAACTCGAAGAGCGGATAGCTGGAGACGGGCACCTCGTGGTAAAGAATGCCGTGGTCGCGCCCGCTGAGGCGGAAGGGCTGCGAATAAGAGATGAAGTGAACCTCGTGGCCAAGCGCGGCCAGCTCGATGCCCAGTTCCGTGGCCACCACGCCCGATCCGCCGTAGGTGGGATAACAGGTGATGCCGATGCGCATGATGCCTCTCTGCCTCCGTCTTTGCTTGGACGCGCCAGCCGCCGGAGAAGATGCAGCCGCGCGCCTTTGCCCGCTCCGTTACAATGGTATGAAGCGTTCGCCGCGCCGGGGAGCGAATTCCCGGCCCGCCAGACGCCTCAAAAAACCTATGCTGACCAACAATCTTACTGAAGCCCTTACCTTCGACGACGTGCTGCTGGTGCCCTGTTACAGCGATGTGGTGCCAGCGCAGGTCAGTACGCAGACCCAGTTAACGCGCGAGATCACGCTGAATACGCCTCTGCTCTCCTCGGCCATGGACACAGTGACCGAGTCGCGCATGGCCATTGCCATGGCGCAGCAGGGCGGCATCGGCATTGTGCACCGCAATCTGAATATAGCCGACCAGGCGGGCGAGATCGACAAGGTGAAGCGGTCAGAAAGCGGCATGATCGTGGACCCGGTGACGATTGGCCCGGATCAGATGATCGGCGACGCGCTGGATGTGATGCGGCGCTACAAGATCTCCGGCGTGCCGGTGACGCGCGGCTCCAAGCTGGTGGGCATTCTGACCAACCGCGATCTGCGCTTTGAGACGCGCACCGACATTCCCGTGGGCGACGTGATGACCAAAGAAAACCTCATCACGGTTCCGGTGGGAACGACGCTGGAAGAGGCCGAGCAGATATTGCACACGCATCGCGTGGAAAAGCTGCTGGTGGTGGACGATCAGTACAACCTGAAGGGGCTGATCACGGTCAAGGACATCCAGAAGAAGCTGAAATATCCCAACGCCAGCAAGGACGAAAAGGGCCGGCTGCGGGTGGGCGGGGCTATCGGGGCGACGGGCGACTTTCTGGAGCGGGCGGCGGAGCTGGTGCGGGTAAGGGCGGACGTTCTGGCCATCGACTCGGCGCACGGCCACTCTTCGCGGGTGCTGGAGGCGGTGCGCGCAGTGAAGAAGGCCTTCCCCGGCGTGGGCCTGCTGGCCGGCAACGTGGCCACCTACGAGGGTGCTCTGGCGCTGATCGACGCGGGCGCGGATGCCATCAAGGTGGGCATCGGGCCGGGATCGATTTGCACCACGCGCATGGTCACCGGCGCGGGAATGCCGCAGATTACCGCCATCGCCGAGGCTGCAAGGGCGGCGCGCGAGCGCGGGATTCCGGTGATTGCCGACGGCGGCATCAAGTATTCAGGCGAGATCACCAAAGCCATCGCCGCCGGCGCCAGCTCGATCATGATTGGCTCGCTCTTTGCCGGCGTGGATGAGAGTCCCGGCGAGACGATTCTCTACCAGGGACGCAGCTTCAAGAGCTATCGCGGCATGGGTTCGCTGACCGCGATGAATCAAGGCTCGGGTGAGCGCTACTTCCAGAGCACGGACGACTTGGCGAGCGCCGAGTTGGGCAGCGAGGGCGTGGTGCAGCGCGAGCGCGCCAGCCAGAACCGGCTGGCCAAGTTTGTGCCCGAAGGCATTGAGGGGCGTGTACCCTACCGCGGGCCGCTGGAGTCGATGGTCTTCCAGCTAGTGGGCGGATTGCGCTCCGGCATGGGCTACCTGGGCTGCCGCACCATCGCCGAGTTGCAGGAGAAGGCGCAGTTTGTGCGCATCAGCGGGGCCGGCTTGCGCGAGAGTCACGTGCATGACGTGATCATCACACGAGAGGCGCCCAACTATCATGTCGAGTAACCGGCGGGAGCTGAAGTTCTGGTTGAGCGCCTGGCTGCCGGTTGCCGTGGGCATTGCCATCATCTTAGTGGAGTCGACCGAGTGGATGGGGGCCAACCACACCAGTCGCCCGCTGCGCTGGCTTTGGGAGCACCTCTTCGGGCCGGTCAGCAACGCTCGCTGGGCGATCCTTCATCACATGATACGCAAGTGCGGCCACTTTTTCGGCTACGGATTTATTGGCGTGGCATGGCTGCGCGCCTGGTGGATGACGCTGCCACACTCGCACTTTCTGGAAGACGCCTTTCTGGCCGTGATGGGCACGGCGCTGGTGGCCAGCCTGGATGAGCTGCACCAGAGTTACTTGCCCAACCGCACCGGCTCACCCTGGGATGTGCTTCTGGATTGCGCCGGGGCCATAACGCTGCAAGTGGCGCTCTACATCTTCTTGCGGCTCTTCCGGCCCAGGCGGCTGGCGCGGGCGGCGTGAGGGGATTGTCTCCGCAATCAGTCAGCAGCCGCGAACTGGTTTATGAATGCAAAGAACGCAACCGACACTCTTCTTGCTCATCCAATAAACTATGAGCATGACCAAGCGAATCGGCATCCATCTGGGCACAACCGGCGGCGCGTCGAACGCCGTGGAGCAGGCGCGGGCAATTGGCGCCAACACCTTTCAGATTTTTTCATCGAGTCCGCGGATGTGGCGCGCGCCCAAGGTGGACCCCAAACAGGCCGCTCGCATGAAGGAGTTGCGCGCCAAGCTCGACGTGTCTCCGCTGGTGATTCATACCAGCTATCTAGTGAACGTCTGCAGCCAGTCGGAGGAGGTGCGGGAAAAAAGCGTCGCGGCCTTTCGCGGGGAGATTGAGCGGGCGCTCGCTCTGGGCTCGGAGTTCCTGGTGCTGCATCCCGGCTCGTGGAAGGGGCTGACCCGCGACGAGGGGCTGCGGCTGGCCGCCGACTCGATTCAAAGAGCCATCGACGGGCTGGCCTGGCAGGGCACGGGCTTTCACATCTTGATTGAGAATACGGCAGGCTCGGAGTTCTCGCTGGGCGGCAGCTTTGAGCAGGTGGCCGAGCTGGTGGAGCGGCTCAAGCCGCACGCGCCGATGGGCGTCTGCCTGGACACCTGCCACACCTACGTGGCCGGCTACGACTTGGTCAGCCCTGAAGGCTACGAAGAGACGATGCGGCAGGCGGGGGCGACGGTGGGCTTTGAGGCGGTGCGCGTCTGGCACATGAACGACGCCAAGGCCGCGCGCGGCTCCAAGCTCGACCGCCATGAGCAGATCGGCAAGGGGACAATGGGGCTGGAGCCGTTTCGCCGCCTGCTGAACGACGCGCGCTTTGCGCATGCCGCCTTCATCGCCGAAACGCCGGTGGACGCGCCGGGCGACGAAGAGCGCAATGTGCGGGCGCTCAAGAGCCTGGTGAAATAATTCCTTGGCATTTGTACTATTGTGCGGTACAATAGTTCAAGAAGGAAGGATTCCGCATGATTCTCGGCTTCCGGGACCGCTGGTTGCGAGAGTTTTTCGTTCACGATCTATCCTACCGGACTATTCCTTCGAATCTGGAGTCGCGGCTGTTCCGGAAGTTGCAATTGCTCGACGACGCTATGTCGGACGCCGACTTGCGCGTTCCGCCGAGCAATCATTTTGAGAAGCTGCGTGGAAATCTCGACGGTTGGCATTCTATCCGCATCAATGAGCAATGGCGGTTGATCTTCCAGTGGAACGGCGGCAGAGGTGAAGCCTCTGAGGTTTACCTCGACAATCACAGTTACCGGTGAGAGGTGGTTATGCTGAGTACCGAACGCAAGCCCGTCAGCGTAGGCGAGATGCTGACAGAGGAGTTTCTGACTCCGATGAATCTGACGCAGGGCGCGCTGGCCGAGGCGATGGGGGTAGAGCGCAAGCTGGTCAACGAGCTTTGCAACGACCGGCGCGCTGTCACCGCCGACACCGCACTGATGCTCTCGCGGGTCTTCGGCAACTCGCCCGAGTTCTGGCTGAATGTGCAGCGGCGCACCGATTTGTGGGATGCGCTGCACACGCCCAAGCGCCGCCAGCGGATCGAGCAGGCCAGGGCGCTGAACTGCGTGGCCTAGTTCTGCCCATCGCTTGCTCAATCCTCGTAAACTTCGCTCCGGTGGCCGAGATGGAGCACCAGCACCACTAGGCGGTTCTCCTCGAAGCGGCAGATCAGACGGTAATCGCCGACCCTGTAACGCCAGAGGCCGGCCAGATTTTTCCGCAGCGGCTTACCGAAGCGCCGTGGGTCTTCCGCGCCATTGATGCGTTCGCGCAGATAGCAAAGGATGGTCTGCTGGGTTTTGGCGTCAAGTTTGCGCAACTCGCTGCGGGCGCGGTCGTCGAACTCGACCGTCCATTGCATGACCTTCTCCGAGTCACTTTTGGAGGTCAAGTCCTTGCTCCAGTTCCTCTAACGTCCACCGCTTGGCCGGATGCTCCAGCCGGTAGATGGCGATGTAGGTTTCCTCGATTTCATCCAAATGCGTTTGCAGAGCCTCACGCACATAGAAGCTCTTGGGGCGGCCAGTGAGGGTGGCGAGCTTGTCGAGGCGAGATTCCATCGTGTCGGGGATGCGGACTGCCAACATGGAGGCTCCTTGGCGTTGTATCGCTTGTATGACGAGTATAACATAATTCTGGATTGGATATCTGCGTTTGTCTGAGATGAGTGATTATGTCTTCCATTTACACTAGAAGAGTTATGTCTGAAGAGAACGAAGTGCGTTACGACCCGGCGGCGATTGAACCCAAGTGGCAGCGGCGCTGGGCAGAGCAAAAAGACCTCTACGCGGCAGAGCCTGCCGACTGCGGCAAGCCCAAGTACTACGTGCTGGAGATGCTGCCCTATCCCAGCGGCCAGTTGCACATGGGCCACGTGCGCAACTATTCAATTGGCGACGCCCTCGCACGCCACCAGTGGATGCGCGGCTACAACGTGCTGCATCCCATGGGATGGGACGCCTTCGGGCTGCCGGCCGAAAACGCCGCACTCAAAAACAACACCCCTCCGCGCCAGTGGACGCTCAGCAACATTGCCGCCATGAAAATCCAAATGGAGCGGCTCGGCCTGGGCTACGACTGGGCGACGGAAGTGACCACATGTTTGCCCGAATACTATCGCTGGAACCAGTGGTTTTTCCTGCGGATGTACGAAAAGGGCCTGGTTTATCGCAAGAAAAGCAAAGTCAACTGGTGTCCGGAGTGCGCCACTGTGCTGGCCAACGAGCAGGTGGTGGACGGCTGCTGCTGGCGGCACGAGACGACGCAAGTGGACCAGCGCGACCTGGTGCAGTGGTTCTTCCGCATTACGGCCTACGCGCAGGAGCTGCTCGACGGCCTGGACAAGCTCGACGGCTGGCCGGAAAAGGTGCGCACCATGCAGCGCAACTGGATTGGGCGCAGCGAGGGGACGGACGTTGATTTCTTCTTGGAAGAAATCAACCAGGGACTAGGGACTAAGGGACTAGGGACTGACCCGACGCGCATCCGCGTCTTTACTACGCGCGTGGACACCATCTTCGGCGCGACCAGCGTGCAACTGGCGCCGCAACATGAGTTGGTGGCTGAGTTTACCGCGGCGGACGCAAAGCTGAAGGCGCAGGTCGATGAGCTGCTCGACCAGCAGAAGCGGGCGCGCGAGGCCGGCGATCTGGGCGCGATTGAGAAGCACGGCATTCCCACCGGGCACTTTGCCATCAACCCCTACAACGGCGCGCGCGTGCCCATCTGGGTGGCCAACTACATTCTGGCCGACTACGGAACCGGCGCCATTATGAGCGTCCCGGCGCACGATGAGCGCGACTTTGAGTTCGCAACCAAGTATGGGCTGCCGATTACTCAGGTCATCAAGCCAGTCCAAAACACCGAGGGCACGGAGTGCCTCCCGTTCTGCGCGCACGAGGGCGTAGTGGTCAATTCCGATCCGCTGATCAACGGCCTGAGCTGTGCCGATGCGGAGAAGAAGCTCCAGGAAATCGCCGTTGCTGGCGCATTTGGCGAAGCCAAGGTTACCTTCCGGCTGAAGGATTGGGGAGTGAGCAGGCAGCGCTTCTGGGGCACGCCGATTCCGATTATTCACTGCGAGAAGTGCGGCCTGGTGCCGGTGCCGGACGAGCAACTGCCGGTGGTGCTGCCCAATCAGATCGAGATTACGCAGCAGGGCGGCTCGCCCTTGAGCCGCGTTCCGGAGTTTGTCAACGTCGCCTGCCCGAAGTGCGGCGCGGCGGCCAAGCGCGAGACTGACACGATGGATACCTTTGTCGATTCGAGCTGGTACTTCTATCGCTACACCGATTCCAAGAACGCCAATGCGCCCTTTGACCCCAAAACGGCGCAATACTGGTTCCCCATCGATCAGTACATTGGCGGCGTCGAACACGCGATTCTGCATCTGATCTACTCGCGCTTCTGGACCAAGGTGATGCGCGATCTGGGGCTGATTGTGAACGACGAGCCGGCGCGGCGGCTCTTTACGCAGGGGATGGTCATCAAGGACGGCGCGAAGATGTCCAAATCGAAGGGCAATGTGGTTTCGCCCGACGAGATGATCGCCAAATACGGCGCCGACGCCACGCGCATGTATGCGCTCTTTGCCGCGCCGCCCGACCGCGATCTAGATTGGCAGGAGGACGGCGTGGCCGGGGTGAGCCGCTTTTTGGCGCGCGTCTGGAGGCTGACGACCAAGTACGCGCCGGTGGCTCGTTCAGTCCACGAAAACCAGTCCAAAACACAAGAGGGCGGAGCCCTGCTGCGCAAGCTGCATCAGACCATCGCCAAGATCACGCTGGACTTTGAGGGCCGCTGGCACTTCAACACCTGCGTGGCGGCGATTATGGAGCTGGTGAACGAGATTCAGGCGGCGGATGCGCAACTGGCGGCGGGCGAGGTAAGCGCGCCGGTGGTGCGGGAGCTGCTGCGTACGCTGGTGCTGCTGCTGGCTCCCTTTGCGCCCTACTTGTCAGCGGAGTTGTGGGAGGAGCTGGGCGAGAAGGAAGCCATTCTTCGCGCGCCCTGGCCCGTGAGCAACCCCGAACTGGCCAAAGAAGACGAGCTGGAGATTCCAGTGCAGATCAATGGCAAGCTGGTTGAGGTGGTGCGCGTGGCCGCCGATGCCGACGCCAAAACCATTGAGGCGGTGGCGCTGGCCGGCGAAAAGGTGCAGTCGCGGACGGCGGGCAAGACAGTTGTGAAGGTGATCCTGGTTCCGGGCAAGCTGATTAATCTGGTGGTGAAGTGAGAGCAGGCGCGTCCGGCTTCGTGATAGAGATGGGCGCAGTTGCCATTTTTAGATTTCGGCTTTAGCCGCTGCTAAACTGCAAATAATTGAAAAGAAAACCGCCGGGGATCATAGAAAATCCCCGGCGGAAGAGAACCGATGGCGCAAAGCCTGCTAGGCTCGGCAGCTTACATTTTAATGGGCCGCAGGTGGCTGAGGAGTGGGAGCTAAAATTACCTTTCTCAATTGGTTTTTCACGGGCGCATCGACGCGCACCAGTAGAATGTCGTGGCTGGGCAGTTCAAGCGGCATATTGTCGGTCAGCTCAATCGTCTTGCCGGTCCACAAATCCTTGCCCGTCTGCTTGTCGGTCAATCCGAGTTTATGCAGATTCAGATGGAAGGGATGGGTGGAGTAGCGGTCGCTGCCGGCGTTGACGACGGCGATGGCCATCGCGCCGCCAGCCAGGTGGCGGGTCCACACATCCACCTCGCCATCGGAGTAGACGCGGGCGCCCTGCTTGCCCAGCTTGTCCTGATCGATGGCGATCACGTCGCGGTTAGTGAGAATCGCATTGATCTCCGGCTTCATGTTGGGCAGGTCGTTGCCGGCCAGCAGAGGCGCCGCCAGCATTGCCCACATCGAAAAGTGAGTGCGGTTCTCGGCCAGCGAGAGCCTGCCGTTGCCCACTTCGAGCATATCGGGATCGTTCCAGTGGCCGGGGCCAGAGTATTTTTCCAGTCCCTCCTGCTGGCTGAGGATGACATACATGCGATCCCAGTCGGGCGAGATGTCGCCCGTCGTCCGCCAGAGATTGCCGCCGGCCGCGGGCGCCCACTCCCAGACGGCATCCCAGCCGTACTGGCAGAAGGAGTAAACGATGGGCCGTCCGGTGGCCTTCAGAGCCTTATCCATCTTGGCGTAGGCGGCGATCATCAGGCGCATCCGCTCGGCAGCGTCGTTGGGAGCCTGCTTGTACATCACGTCGCCGATGAAGCTGCACGCGTCGTACTTGAGGTAGTCGATGCCCCACTCGGCGTAGGTCCGGGCGTCCTGCTCCTCGTGGCCGAGCGAACCGGCGAAGCCCGCGCAGGTCTTGGGCCCGGGCGAGGAGTAGATGCCGATTTTGAGGCCCTTGGAGTGAACGTAGTCGGCCAGCGCCTTCATATCGGGAAACTTCGCGTTGGAGTGAATGACGCCGTTGGCGTCGCGCTCGCCTTCCCAGGTGTCGTCGATGTTGACGTAGACGTAGCCGGCGTCTTTCATGCCTGTGGCCACAATCTGGTCGGCGGAGTCGCGAATATTTTTGTCGGTGACCTTCCCAAAGAAGAAGTTCCAGCTATTCCAGCCCATGGGCGGAGTGAGAGCCACCTGCGGTGGGGCCAGTGTTTGAGCTTGGGTTGTCAGAGAAGCCAAGGCAAGAGCGGCAACAGAGAGTGAAGCGAAGAAGCGCATGTGTTTTCCTTTCAAACAATATCAGCGAGAATTGTATGCTGTTGGCGCGGCTGTCGGCAATTGTAGGATAGAAATGGCAAGGCAGTAGAAAGGGAACGAAATGAGGAAATGGGCGGTTGGGAGCATCGGATTGTTTGTTCTTCTCTTTGCGGCGAAGGCGCTTTGGGCGGCGCCGACGGTGCGTCCGGGTGAAGCATGGCTGGATGACCGCGGGCAGCAGATCGAGGGGCATAGCGCCAGCGTTCTTTTGTGGCAGGGTGTCTACTACTGGTTTGGCGAGGACCGCACGCCCTCCAACGACCATCAGAAGCGATATGTCGCCTGCTACGCCTCCACGGATCTGGTGCATTGGAAGTTTCGCCGCCAGGTGCTGGCGCTCTCCGATCCCGAGCACCTCGGCCCCGCCTGGGTTCTGGAGCGGCCCAAGGTCTTTGCCAATGCGCGCACCGGCAAGTTTGTCATGTACTTCCATCTGGACGACAAGCCCTACAAACTTGCGCGGGTTGCCGTCGCGATCAGCGACAGCATCGACGGCGAATATCGCTACGTGAAGAGCTTCAGGCCGCTGGGCCAGGAGAGTCGCGACATCGGTCAGTTCGTCGATGACGACGGCGCGGCCTACCTGATCTTTGAATCGCGGCCAACGGGGGGCTTCTTTGTCGCCAAGCTCTCCGACGATTATTTGAGCGTGGATAAGCAGGTGAGCTTTCTGCATCTTCCACTGGAGGCCGGGGCGCTGGTTCACTATGGCGGCGCCTATTATGTGATGGGATCGCACCTGAGCGGCTGGGCGCCGAACCCCAACGTCTATGCGAGCGCGCCCTCGCTGAGCGGGCCATGGAGCGAGTTCAAAAACATGGCGCCGCCGGAGGCGAATACCTACGGAGGGCAATCGGGAACGCTGCTGAAGATTACCGGATCGAAGGCGACGACGGTGGTTTTCATGGGCGACATTTGGAGGCCAGAGAAGTTATGGGACTCGCGCTATCTGTGGATGCCGCTGGAGTTCAAGGATGGGGCGTTACGTTTACCGCCGCCGCAGCCGTGGGAGTTGGACGTAAAGACCGGCGAGGCGAAGATACTGCCGTAGGTTCATGGCCGCCGGGCGCAGGCGACGCGGGGGATGGCTTGCAGGTCGGAAGTGAATTCGATCTGTTCAAAGCCGGAGTCAGCGAGTAATTTGCGAATCGCGGGCGATTGGCCGAAGCCGATTTCGAGCGCGAGGTAGCCGCCAGAAACAAGCGCCGCGTAGGCCGATGGAATGAGGCGGCGATAGATTTCGAGGCCGTCGTCTCCGGCAAAGAGCGCGACGGCGGGTTCGTAGTCGCGCACCTCGACGGAGAGCTGGGCGCGGTCGGTGGTGGGGACGTAGGGCGGGTTGGAGACGATGATCTCGAAGCGTTCGCCCCCTACTGGGGCGAGCAGATCGCCTTCGAGGAAACGGATGTGTTTGGCGAAACCAATGCGCGTTGCGTTTTCCTTGGCGATAGTTAGGGCGGCGGCGGAAAGATCGATGGCGGTGATTGCTGCTGCATGAGACCAGTCATGTGCGATGCTGATGGCGATTGCGCCCGAACCGGTGCCTACGTCGGCGATGCGCGGCTTCGGGAAGAGCGGCATAAATTGGCATACGCGCTCCACGAGAAGTTCAGTCTCCGGGCGTGGAATAAGAACTTCCGGCGAGACCCGAAATTGCATATTGAAGAAATCCGCTTCGCCCGTCACGTACTGAATTGGTTCGCCCGCGATGCGCCGGCGCACCATGGCGTTGAAGTAGTCCTGAACTTCGTCGGAAACAGTATTTCGCAACCGCGTTAGCAGCCACGCTTTGTCAACCCTAAGAGCAAAACGCAATAGAAACTCCGCGTCCTGGCGTGCGCGGTCAGGATGTGGGCCGACCGCTAGAGCGCGCTCGCCATCCGTGAGCAACAAGCGAATCTCGATCCTACTCATTACGCCGCCTTGTGTCCTGAGTCTATATTTCTCTAAACAATTGCACCTGTCATTCGGAGCGAACGGGGCCCCAAACGCTCTTCAGTTTGGGGGTGGTGAGTCGAAGAATCTGTGTTTTCGTTTGCTGAATTCTGTTATCAACTTCTGACTCAGGACACTAATCGCTGGCCTTCAACTGCTCGGCTTGGTAATGGGTGATGAGCGCATCGACGATGGGTTGCAAGCGGCCTTCCATCACCAGATCAAGCTGATGCAGCGTCAGGCCGATGCGATGGTCGGTGAGCCGGTTTTGCGGGAAGTTATAGGTGCGGATCTTCTCGCTGCGGTCGCCGGTGCCCACCTGCTGCTTGCGTTCCTTGGCCAGCAGCTCATTCTGCTTATTCATCTCCTGCTCGTAAAGCCGCGAGCGCAAGACGCGCAGACCTTTTTCGCGGTTCTTGATCTGGGATTTCTCGTCCTGGCAGCTCACCACCGTATTCGTCGGAATGTGCGTAATGCGCACGGCGGAATATGTCGTGTTCACCGATTGGCCGCCTGGTCCCGACGAGCAGAAAGTGTCGATACGAATGTCCTTGGCCTCGATCTTTACGTCGACTTCCTCGGCTTCGGGCAATACAGCAACCGTGATCGCGGAAGTATGCACGCGGCCCTGGGTCTCCGTCTCCGGCACGCGCTGCACGCGATGCACACCGCTCTCCCATTTCATCTGCGAGTAGACGCGCTCGCCCTCGATGATGGCGATCACTTCCTTGTAGCCGCCCACGCCGGATTCAGACATCGACAACAACTCAATCTTCCATTTGTGCTGCTCGGCGAAGCGGGTGTACATGCGGAAGACCTCGGCGGCAAAGAGCGAGGCCTCGTCGCCGCCGGTTCCGGCGCGGATTTCGAGGATGACATTCTTGTTGTCGTTGGGGTCGGTGGGCAGCAGCATGATTTTCAGCTCTTCCATCAGAATCGGCTCGCGCGGGGCGAGCTGGGCGATCTCTTCCTCGGCCATTACGCGCAGCTCCGGGTCGTTCTCGGCAAGCATTGCGTGCGCTTCGGAGAGGCCGCGGCGCACAATCTTCAGCTCGCGGAATTTCATCACGGGAGCTTCCAGATCGCTGAGCGCCTTGCCGGCCTTCTGATACTTCTCGCGGTCGTTGACGAGTTCCGGCAGCGAGAGCTGTGCTGAAAGCTCCTCGTAACGCTGCTCCATCTGTTCTAAACGGTCAAGCATAGGCCCTCCGGGCTTTGAGATTCTGGAGTAGGGATGGGAAAATGGGCGGGGAAAGAGTCTGGGCGGCGGGCGCCGCTAGAGCAGGGCCGGGATGGGCTGATGGAGAATCATACTGCTTCTATTCTAGCGCAAATGGGACGGGAGGGCCTACAGGAAGGGATTGACGATCTCGACGCCATCAATGATGCGCCCGTGCTGCATATCTTCGGTGAGAAGTACGCGACAGCCAGCCTTCCTGGCACAGTGAAGCACCAGAGCATCCCAGAATGAGATCCGGTGCAGCCGATGGTAATCGATTGCAGCGAGAATATCCGTGGCGACCGGCTCAACAACTTCGAAGCGGCAATAGGTCTCGACCTTTTGCCGTACCAATCCAGGATCAAGACCGAGCTTCCGCGTGGCGTTCACAAAATACTCCTGTAGCACCTGCAAAGAAACCACGCCTGTATGCTGCGCTTTGTGCTCCAGAATCAGCTCCAACGCTCGCTGTTGCTTTGCAGTATGTGCAAGGTCATCGCAGTAGAGAAGGATATTGGTGTCCAGAAAGGTTAACGGGAACTTTGTTCTTGGCTCAATCTTTGACACAGGGCTGCCGGATCTGGTGATGACGATCTCTTCGCCTTTTTCCACAAGTTCGAGCAGGCGGGAGAAATTCGTCTTCGGGCCATCGGGCGTCATGACTGCGGCCACTTCAGGCGCTCTTCATATGCATCCTCGCGGTTGTACTTCCATCCGTTCGAGTTGCCAAGCCCCGCTGTGCTCTTGAGGAACTCCAGGTCGCGTTCCAGTTGCACGTCATCGTCTCCGGCAAGGTGCGCAAGGTGCTCACGAATCTCCTGGTTGACGGTCTTGCCGGTGGCGCGCAGCCTTTCTCGTGCACGGCCCACAACTCGCTCATCGATGGAGAGAGTGATATTCATGAACACAGTATATGTGCGCACATATACTGTGTCAATGAGTGAAAAGAGAAGCCAGCGCCGGAGTTACTTCTGCGGCGCTGGAGCGGGAGCCGGTGCGGGCGCCGGAGTTTGCGGGGCAACAGCCAGCGGCACGTCGCCGGAGTTCTGCGCCGGGGTCTCGGTCTTTTTCTTGCCGGTCAGACGAGTCTTTTCGCCCTTGGTGGTGGCGGCCTTCTTTTTCTTATGTTTGGAGGTATCGCCGGCCAGGCCCAGCGGAGCGGCCTGGATTTGGCGGTCGGCAACCTCGGCGGCGTCCGGCGCGGGGGGCGCCGTGGCGTCTGCCTTTGCTGCCTTGGCCTGATGAGTTCGCTTGAGCTGTGGAGCGTGTGCGCTGTAGCGGGTCTTCTGCGTTTGCTTGGGCTTGCTCTCCGTCGGATTGGCCGGCTCCGGGCCGGCAGCGGCGGCGGGCTGCGCTGCACCGGCAGTCGCCGCGGCGCTCGTGCTCGCGCCGGCGTCCTCGGTCACGGTCTGCGACGCGTTGGGCAGGGTCTTGGTTGGCGCCTGGCCAAAGCGAATTTTTTCCTTCTTGCCGGGCTTCATGACGGCCTGGTCGGCTGCTGTTTGCTGGTTTTTTGTCTTTTTGGCGGGTGCTGCAGGCGCGGCGGATTGCGCCGACTTTTGCCGGAAGCTGCGCGTGTTCTCGCGGAAGCGCGTGCGCTCTACCTTGACCTTCTTTTTGGGAGCGGGCGGAGTATAGGCGCTGAAGATGATCGACGACTTCAGCTCGCTGGGGGTTGCCGCGCTGTCTTCATAGCCCGGTTTAATGTTGATGAAGGCCTCATTGCGCATCTTGGTCAGATATTCGCGCATCGCCGGTTCCATGCGGCTGGTATAGAAGTCCTGCTGGACCTGACTTTCGACCGACTTGAAGTCGGGAACGCCGCCGGGAACGTGTTGCACCACTTTGAGGATGACGTAGCCCTGCTTGGTGCGAATCGGCTCGGTAAACTGCCCTGCCTTGAGCGCGAAGGTCTTGTCCTCCAGCACTTTGGCGAGCTTGTCGCGCTGGAACTGGCCCAGATCGCCGCCCTCGGCGGCCGTGGTTCCATCGCTGAAGTTGCGCGCCAGGGTGGCGAAGTCGCCGCCGGCGTTGAGTTTGGCCTCCAGGTCGTCGGCCTTGGCCTTGGCAGCCGCCAGCTTTTGCGGATCGTCCGGCTGCACACCGCCTTGTTCCGTGGCTGAGGGGGCCGGAGTTCCGGTGGAGACGAGAATTTCGGAGAGGGTGACGCTCTCCGGCTGCACATATTCCTGCTTGTGCTGCTCGAAGAAGCGCTCCACCTCGCCGGGGGTGAAGTCGCGCTGGACGATCTTGCCCACTTCCTGGCGCATCACCTCCTGGGTGATGACCTGGTTGCGGATGTTGGCCTTGAAATCCTCATAGGAGACGCCCTGATCCTTGGCCGCCTTTTCCAGGTCTTCCAGGGTCTCCAGGTTGTTTTGCTTGCGAATCTCGTTCAGCCGCGTCACCAGTTCGGTGTCGCCGTTGATGCCCAATTCCTTGCCTTTGGAGAGCCAGAGCTGCTGGTCGATGAGGTTGCGCAGCAGATCCTTGTGGCCAGCGGAGATCTCCTGCATCGTCGCGCCGTGCTGGTGCGCCTCGGCATCCAGCTCCTTCATGGCGCGGTCGTAGTCCGAGCTCGTGATGATCTGATTGTTGACGCGGGCGATGATCTCTTCGACCGTGGTGCCGCCATAAGGACTCTCGGGCGCGGCGGGATGCGTTTGCGCCGGAGTGGACGATGCGAGCAGCAATGTGGCGAACACGAAAGCCGCGGGAGTGCGAAGGATTCTCAGAGTCATAGGGGTCAAGACGCGCCAGGCGGACGACGAATCGCCTCCTGTTGCATAGACGTCATTGTAAATGGCTGGGCAGCATCAAAGCGATTCCGCAAGCGAATCCGGCAGAAATAAAGGGAATCGCTCCTGAATTGCACGGAGTTGGCGGGAGAGGCAGGCGAAAGCCGCCGGGCGGCAAAATTGTCGCGCGCGCGGGCTGCCGGCCTCCGTTTCCCGATCCAGCGCGCCGACCTTCTCCCCGCGTATAATGGGTACACGTTCTTTTATCTCACGCGGATTGAGCAACTCCGCTCGCCGCCACGGACCATGAATGCCCGAGCACATCAAAAAGCAGCTACTCGCCGAGATCGCACTCCTGGAGCACGAACTCAGCCACGAACTCCCCGCCGAAATCAAGAAGGCCGTGGCTATGGGAGACCTGTCGGAGAACGCCGAGTACCACATGGCCAAACAGCGCCAGACCTTTGTGGATGCGCGCTTGGGCCAGTTGAAGCGGCGCATGGCCGAGCTGTCGCTGGTTAACCTGACCAACATTCCCAGGGACAAGGCCGGCTTTGGCTCGACGGTGGTGGTTTACGACTCGACCAAGGACGAGGAGATTGTCTACCGGCTGGTCACCAGCGAAGAATCCGATGTCACCAAGGGGCTGATCTCGACCACTTCGCCCATCGGCCGGGGGCTGGTGGGCAAGCGAGTGGGCGACACCGCCATCATTGTTACCCCCAACGGCAAGCGTGAGCTGGAAGTGCTCAAGCTGACCACCATCCACGATGAAGCCGCCGCGGCCGAGAGCGCAGCCGACGGCACGGAAGAGAAGTAGGGACGATGGCAATGACCTGGACCAGCGCATTTGGCCGCGCCTGCGGATGGCTGCTTGACAAGATCGTGCATGGCCTGGCGCTGACCCGCATCTCGCCCAACGTGCTTACTTTCATCGGGCTGGTCATCAATATTGTGGCGGCGTTCCTCTTTGGCCACGCCAACGCCGTCAACGCCGACTTGATGTTCTTTTACGCGGGCATGGTAATCTTTGCCGCCGGCGCCTTCGATATGCTGGACGGGCGCGTGGCGCGGCGCAACAACCAGGTCACCGTCTTCGGCGCCTACTTTGACTCGGTGATCGACCGCTACTCCGACGTGGTGCTCTTCTTTGGATTGCTGGTCTACTACGGCCGCATCAATCGTTTTCGCTACGTCTGCCTGGTGGCCTTTGTCATGGTCACCTCGCTGATGATCAGCTATACGCGCGCCCGCGCCGAGGCGCTCATTGGCCAGTGCAAGGTGGGCTTCATGGAGCGGCCGGAGCGCATTGTGCTGGTGATTCTGGGCGCGCTATTCAATCATTGGGGCGCCATGGCCCCGGCGCTATGGGTGCTGGCGGTTCTGTCCACCATCACCGTCGCCCACCGCATCGTCTACACATACCAGAACACCAAGCATCTGGCGCCGCTGGGGTGAGAGCGGCGCTACGATGCTGCTACTCAAGGTTCTGAATCTTGGTTCCCTCGGTGAGCTTCAAGATAAACTGGTCATCTGTAAGCGTCTGGTTCTCAATGACCTTATCGACGGTGAGCACCGCCTGGTAATCTTCCAGCGGGCGCACGATCTTGACCCACGAGGGATACTTTCCCGCGCCGAAATCCTGGTAGGAGGCATAGTAGACCTGGGTCTCCAGGTTGCCATCGCTGTCGTAGATGTCCTGCTGATAAGGCATAAGATCTTCGCGATTGAAGGTGATCACGCGCACGGGCGTCAACTGGTTGCTTCCCGGTTTGCGGCGGCTGATGCTGAGGATGTATTCCGGCACCGAGTAGAGATGCTTCCGGGCCTTGTCCTCCACCGTTTCCGAGTCCGCCACCACTGAATACAAGTCGTCCGGTTCGAGTCCCCGCACCACCATGGCGTCCCGGAAGAAGCCGGGCCGCAGGTTTTCAAGCGGGTTAGCCGATTTCTTTTTGAGGGTATAGGAGCCTTTATATGCCATATTCTTCGAGGGAATCCAGAGCGTGAAATTCTTGCCGTCGCCGACCATGTTGAACATAGGGGTGTCGATGACCGGAACCCGCCCATAGACGCGCAGCATCTCCGGCTTGCGCAGCAGGATGATGCCGCTGAAAGTGGTGTAGTCCTTGGCGACGCCTTCCTTGGTTTTGAGTGCAGTGGCCTGAATCTCGACCTTCGCGGTCAGGCTGCTGAGCGCGTCCCAGCGTTGATTGAGCTGCGCCACCAGTGCTTCGGGCGCGACCGTCTGCTCCATCGAGGGAGGTTTGGGCACGGGCAGCTTGCGCGTGGTGAAGAGAAAGAGCGAACAGCCGGAAAGCAGCAGCGGAAGAGCCAGCGCGGCGGCGGTGGTGAGACGACATCGTACATTCATCGGCTGCCTGCCTTCTTCACGGCGTGCCGGTAATCGGCCACGTTGCGGGCGTGCTCCTCAATGGAGCTGGAAAAGAGCGAGCCGCCCTGGGGATTGGCACCGGCGGCGACAAAATAAAGATAATCGGTTTTGGCCGGCTGCATGGCCGCGCGCAGCGAGCGCAGTCCGGGATTGGCAACCGGACTCGGCGGCAGGCCGATGTGCAGGTAGGTGTTATAGGGTGTGTCGAGCTTCAAGTCGCTCTGATAGATCGTTCCCCGCCAGCGCCCATCCAGTTCCAGGCCATAGATCACCGAGGGATCGGTCATCAGCGGCATCTTACGCGCCAGGCGGTTTTCAAAGACGCTGGCCACTAGTGGGCGCTGCGCGTCCACCGCTGTCTCCCGTTCCACGAGTGAAGCCAAAGTCACCACGCGATGCACATTTCCTTTCAATCCCAGTTGGCTGGCCACGGCCCTGAATCGCCTTACCATCACCGAGCAAATCTGTGCCGGGTTAAACCGGCGCGGAAAGTGATAGGTATCCGGGAAGAGATAACCCTCCAGGCTGGTTGCTCCGGGGTCCAGATCGGCCACCAGGCTCACCTGCCGGGCCGCGCCGTCCAAAAAATCCTGTTGCGCGCCAAATCCCGCCTGCTCCAGCCGGGCGGCGATCTCAAAGATGCTCGCGCCCTCCGGTATGGTTACCGCCTTGGTATAAACATCGCCGCGATGGATGCGCGCATAGACCTCGGTCACAGCCACCGGATGATCGAAGCGATATTCGCCCGCCTTGAGCGTTCCCCGCTTCCACCAGCGCACCAGATCAAAGGCAAACTGACTGCGAACAATGCCCGCCGCCTCCAGTTGCTGGCCCATGCGCAGCGTGGAAGAACCCGGCGCCAGCTCGACAAAGCTCTCACTCGACGGCCCAAAGGGCGTAAAAACCAGCCAGGCAACTCCGCCTGCCGCGAAAAGCAAAAGAATGAAGACCAACCGCAGAATTACCGCGCCGGACCCTCTTCGTCGTCTGCTCGTCCGTTGGCGGCGTACCATGCGTTGCTGGGATTCCTTTCAAATTTAGACGTGGAAAGTGCCTCGCGGGACTACCCGTCTTTTTATTGTATCGGGCAAGCCGGCGCGAGCGGGCATTTTCTTGCGTCGCAGCCCGGCGCAGGGCCGTAAGCTAAAGACAAGGAGCAAGATGCTGGAAGCCGCACCTCATCCCCGCTACCTCGGCCTCGATGTCGGCAATCGCCGCATCGGTGTCGCCGTCTCGGACGAACTGGGGCTGACGGCGCAGCCGGTACTGACGCTGGAGCGGCACCACAATCAACGAGAAGATCTGCGCTCGCTGGCGCGGCTGGCGCGGCGCTTTGGCGTGGCCGCGATCGTCGTCGGCAACCCCGTTCATCTCTCCGGCGATGTGAGTCCGCAGGCCGCCAAAACCCAGGCCTTTGCCGCCGAGTTGGGCGCGCTGACCGGCCTGCCCATTCACCTGTGGGACGAGCGGCTGACGACGCGCGAGGCTCATCAAATTCTTTATGAAGCCGACCACGCCCGCCAGCAGCATCGCCGCGTGGTGGACCAGGTGGCCGCCACGCTGATTCTGCGCTCGTTCATGGAAGAGCAGGGAACCGGGAACAGAAATTGCGCAAACAGAGCCGCATCCGGCGAGTTGAGCGGCGACAAGTCCTAGTTCCTGCTGCGCATCTTGGAGAGCAGCCGCAGAATCTCCAGATAGAGCCAGACCAGGGTGACGATAATCCCGAAGGCGCCGTACCACTCCATATATTTGGGCGCGCCGGCCTCGACGCCGTGCTCGATGAAGTCGAAATCGAGCACCAGATTGAGGGCCGCGATGGCTACGACAACCAGGCTGAAGCCGATGCCAATCCCCCCGTTGCCATTGATGGAAGCAAAGCGCACCCCGAAGAATCCCAGCAGCATTTCGAGCAGATAGAAGACCATGATGCCGCCGGTGGCTGCGACAATGCCCATGCGAAACTTCTGCGTAACCGGGATCAGGCCGGAGCGATAGGCCAGCAGGAGCACGAAGAGCGTGCCAAAGGTGAGGCCCACGGCTTGCAGGGCGATGCCCGGATAGCGCACGTCCAGCAGCGCCGACAGGCCGCCCAGCGCCAAACCCTCCAGCAGCGCGTAGATGGGCGACGTGATCGGAGACCACTCCTTCTTGAAGATGGTGACGAAGGCAACGATCAATCCGCCGAAGACGCCGACAAGCATTAGCGGAGCCACGTCAGCATAATCGTGCGTCAGCAGAAATGTGTGCCAGGTCCAGCAGGCGGTGGCGATCACGCACAGGAGCAGAATGCCGGTCTTGTTCACCGTGCCGGCGAGCGTCATGCGCATGGTATCGTCGATCACGCCACCAAAGCGCGCATCAGAGAGGCCGTTGAAGGTGTTGCCGTTCAGCGCCGGATTGGATGTCTTCATCAATTGGGGTTCGTTGATTCCCTAAGTCTCAAACACGAGACCTGAGGCACCCGCTTGTTATGGCTCATCGCGATCTGATAAGCGGGGCACTTGCCTTTTATCTTACAACATAAGACGTGTCCGTTTTTGATGGGTAGCGTAAGTGGTTGTTTATTATGGAGTTATTAATTATATGCAAAAGTTTTCCACAGTTTGAAAATATTGGTAGGGGGGGAGGGTGGGAGTGGCTTTCTGGTAACGGCAATCCCCGGTGTTAATTTGCCTTTTAGTCACTACGGCGCGGACCTTTGATTGGCTCATTCTTGCCCTCCAGTATGATTGTGCGCGTTGCGAGTGAAATATTATGCAAAAGGGTCAAAAATACTTGGTCAGGGATCAGAAAAAGACGGCGAGTTGGGGTTTGTGGTATCCCACCCTTTCGCCGAGTACGAGAAAGGATGGGGCACGGAGATTTTAGGGAAGGTTAGGATTCGAGAGATTTGGGTACGCAACCCGCCCGCAACCCGCCCGCTCATCGCGAAAAAACGCGATGCCATTGCGTTTATCTCTCCTGTGCGCAAATGCGGGCGAGGCTCTCGCGGGAACAGGTGCGCGCAACTCCGGTTCCTGCTTCCATTTTATCGCAGCTCGGCTCTCCGGCAGCCTCAGAGGACGTCGGCCGGAAAGCGGCCCACCAGTTCTCCGGCGGCGATGTGCTGGCCGGCCAGCACAATGGCGTGGCTGGCGATGCGCGCCGAGGGGCCGATGACGGTGGCGGCCAGCGAAATCTCGCCGAAGTTGTGCGCCGAGTGGTTGTGGGAGTAGATGCGGGCGAAGGAGCCGATGACCGCGCCCTTGCCGATGATGATGCCGCCGCGATCGTTGAGCAGCGCGCGCTGGCGGATGGTGGCGCCCTCTTCGATGACCAGATTGTAGCCGAAGGTGAGGTCAACGCCATGGTAGATTTTGACGCCCGCGCCGATGCGCGCAAAGAGGTGGCGGCCCAGCATCGAGCGGAAGCGCATTCCCAGCCAGTGGTTGGTGCCGATGGGCGAGCGGTCGAACATCTGCCAGAACCAGAGCAGCGGCTTGCGCATGGCGAACTTCTCGTGGTCGGCGTCGGCAAAGTGCTCGGCTTCCAGGGTCACGTTCTCCGGGTCGAGCGAGAGGCTGACCACGTTCCCCGGCAGCTCGCTGGTGAGCGTCAGGTTGAGCTTGCCGCCGTGCGGACGGCCCAGGTAGAGCTGGGTGAGCTGGTCGCGCACAATCTCGGCGCGGCTCTGCGGGGCCTGGTGGCGGGTGAACTCCTCATCGAGGAACTGAATCCAGCGGCGGTAAACCTCTTCGGCTTCGGGAGCGGGGCGCGGGGCGTTGTGCTGTGTGTATTCCATACGGATTGAACAATACACCATCCGGCTCGGATGCGGCGAATGGGGGGGGCGACTACTGATATGAAATATTTCCCGTAATCCATGATAAAGATTCAAGAACAGCCTGAAAAGTTTTCAATTCTTCGGCAGTTGCTGGCTTGGATTCCTTCGACATTGAGACCGAAAAGTTCATGTTTACGCCAACTCCAGGGTCAACGTACACCACGTATTCGTAGAAATCGTTTTCAAAATAAAAGAGCTTCGCGCAGATTTTATACTTTGGGTGCGATACCGCCAAATCAGTAAACTTGACTTCCGGATATTTTGCCTTATAGCTAGTCATATCTGTTTGCATATCTTGTGACGGATCTGTCGTTTCCTTGTGATTGACTCGGATGCGAATGGTAACATGCGCAGCCCGGCTCTTTTGGTCCTCTGGAACAAAAACGAGATTTGCATGGAAATATCGGGCAATTTCCTCGGTATCTCCGTGCCAGCCGTCTGGTTCCCTCGCGCTAAACAGGAAACCCTTCCCATAGACCATCAGCCCATCCATCTTCTTATCCGCATCATGCTTACCGCTCACGGCCGCAGGTTGCTGCCCTTGTAATGAACAGCAGCAGAGACCAAGTAACAGGAGAGTGATTGACTGCAAGGTAATCCGCATGATTCTCAGCCGCAATAATTGGGATGAATTTTTTCGTAACCGAACGATACACCAACAGGGAGGGATGCGTCGAATGGGGAGCGCAGGGCGCCCCATGTCAGATTTTTTGGATATGGGAATGCTTCTCTCTCGTAGTCTTTTGAAATCCGCCTGCAAAGCGACTACCATCAAAATAGGCGTGGGAAGGGAGCGGGCACATGGGACAAATGGATCGCATCACCCGAAATCCGGCGGTCATGGGCGGCAAGGCCTGCATTCGCGGGATGCGTGTCACGGTCAGCATGATCGTGGGCCAGATCGGCGCCGGACACAGCATCGATGAACTGCTCGCCAGCTATCCTTATCTGGAGCGCGAAGATATTCTGCAAGCGCTTCGCTATGCAGCATGGGTGGCGGAAGACCGCGAGGTCGTTCTGGCAACGGCATGAAGCTGCTCATTGACATGAATCTGTCTCCAGACTGGAGACCATCAGATTTGGCGTTTTCTCGTTCCTTGTGCCGAAGCCATCCTTTCGTTCAGATTGGACAGCCCCCAATGTTCCTTCTAGCGAGGCGTCAGAATATCGGTCAGGTAATCGTGGGTTCCGGGAATTCGTTCGAGGTGCGGGAACCGCTCGCCTCCCGCGTATTCAATTTCGCGGGTCTCTACGGTGGCAAAGTTACGAACGACGAACGTGATTTTCCCACTGCGCGGGTGGGCAATGGACTCGTCCAACTGCTCCGGAGAGAAGGCATTTCCATCTACTGCGACAACCGTCATCTTCGGTCCCAATCCGGCATTGTATGCCGGTGACCCCGGCAAAACGTCAAAGATCGTCCCGTCTTTTTCCAGGTCCATCCCGATGGACGCCCAGGCAAAGAACGTGGGAGCATGAGGCAGGTCGTCCCAAAAAAGTTTGTCATTCGGCGTCGAGTTATAAACCAGCCGCCAACCCGCAGCATCAAGGCCTTCTGTTGGCGGCAGACTGTTCACCTGATACACATACTTCTCGATAAAGCTGTGCCAGTCATAGGGCCATGTAGCAGAAAGCGCTGCTTCCACATCGGCGCGGGTGTACGGAACGACGATTGGCCCGGTCTCCCGCTGGCCAAAGAAATTACGCAGGAAGTCGTCGAGCGTAACGCGGTTCTGAGATTTTTCGCGAATCAGCGTGTCGGCACGCAACCACATCAGGGCGCCCTCGTCGTAGTAATCCTGGCCGCGCCGCAAGGAGGACCATTCCGTCGGGGGGGTGCGCAGAACCCAGTTTTCCGCTGCGGTATCGACAAGCGGGGTCGTCGAGCGCCCCGGTTCAAGAGCAAAGTATGAAGCGGTACGAGCCAGGTCATCGCGCATATACGCGGGGTCGTTGAAGCCTGCGCGCGTGGCCAATAGCATCCCTATGTATTCGTTCAGACCTTCATACACCCACAGCAAAGTCGTCCGTTCAGGGCCTTGGTAATTCAGCTTTGAATACAACTCTGCGGGACGCCGGTATTTGCCGTCCCACGAGTGAGATTGCTCGTGCGCGAGCAGTGGCCATCCAACTCTCTTCAATTCATCCGGCTTCGAAAGACCTGCATCCACGATTGCGTTGTATGGGGAATCCTCATGCTCCAATCCGTCGAAAGGCCGCGCATCGCTTTGCGAGACCAGCAGGTGCATCGTTTGCCAGTGACGGAAGCCGAAGATGGCCTGGTCCTGATCGATCAGCTTGCCGAAGAGCGCGAAGGCATGGGCGTCGTCCGCCTTATCCACGGCAGACTGGCTGTCTCCTGTTATGTCGAGTTCAGCCGGCCATTTCGACGCCAGTGGTACCGCTCGGAAGAACTCGCCCGCCAGAACAGGGGAGTCAATCAAACGTTCAAGCGACGTTGCCGCGAACGACACCCGCTGACCAGCCTGATGGGCGACCAACAACGAACTGCCTAGTTTCCAGTTGGGCGGGAGAAGAATTGACGGCGCAATGAGCAACTCACGCTTATCGATTTCTCGCGGGTAGAGAACGACCGTATTCCATGCAAGAAGGATTTGATGATCGGTGATGGTGTTCTCCAGCAACGTATCGAAGTCGACGGTGAGTATCTCTGCATTTGGCGGCACATCGACCCGGATCGTGTTGATGTCATCGGGGTCCCGCGTCCAGGGTAAAGCCGCGCCTCCAGAACTCACCCTGAGTGCTGCGAGGTTTTCGATAGGACCAGTTGGTCCGTGTTCGCCTGGAATCCAGCGCGGGAACGCGAGTGCAAGGGGTCCTTGTTGCACGCGAATTTCCTCATGCACAAAAGCAATCCGTCGAGAGGCCTGTGTCTCATCTACGAAAAGAGTCATGGTGGGCACTGTGGTGCTTTGTGCCGCCAGATTTCCCCTCGCGCTGGCAACCAGAACGACGAGCACGATAGCACGAACTATCCAACGGATTGACATCTTGAAGATCCTCCTGTGAGATGACTTTGAGTATAACGGGACAGATGGATGGCAGGATCAGTGTGCGTGCCTACCGCCAAGATTCTTTGGAATCCCTACCAACCCATTTGGCGCATCCTTTTGAGGATGACTGCGCTGTAGTTATTCATGCGCTCAGGCCGGCGCTTCAAGGGAGCCGGCAGAATCGCGGCGAGCCGCGCCGCCTGTTCACGGTCGATATTCCGGGCCGCGGTTTTGTCGTGGCTTCGGCAGGCCTCCTCCGCGCCATAGATGCCGGGGCCCCATTCGACGACGTTGAGGTAAAGCTCCAGAATGCGCTGCTTGCCGAGGACGAGTTCCGCCACCGGCACTAATGTGGCCTCGCCAGCCTTGCGGAAGATGGAGCCGCCCGTTCCGAAGAAGAGGTTTTTTACCAGTTGCTGCGTCAGGGTTGAGCCTCCGCGCGTGCGGCCGCCCTCCATGTCCTCCTGGGCGGCGAGCTGGAGCGCCTGCCAATCGAAGCCGTGATGCTGGTAGAAGCGCGCGTCCTCGGCGGCGACGACTGCGTGCTGGAGATTGGGCGAGATTTGGCTGAGCGGAATAAACTCGTAGCGTTCGCTATACGGCTTGTGGTGTATGAAGGCTTGCAGGCGGCGCTCAATCTGCAAGGCGGTTGTCGGCGGGTCGATCCAGCGCGCGGCAACAAGAGTGAACGCGGCCAGCGACCAAAGAAACACAACAACGATGACAAACCATCGCAGAAAGATCCGGAGGAAGCTCTTGCGAGGCGGGGTCTTGGGGAGCGTGCTGGGCGTTGTGCTCACATTTCAGGATAATTGCCTGGGGCATTGCATGCAGCAGCCGCTCGGCACATGCGGTGCGGCCAGTGGTTCGCTAGTCGCTCACATGGGATTTGTCGGCTCCCACCCCAAATGTCAGTGTGAATGGGCAGAATCGATAGATTCGTTTTGCTCAGACGGGGATGAACCATGCGCTTAAGCTGAAGTTGCTTGGGGGCGCTTGATGAAGGCCCCACAAAAGCGAGGAGAACTATGACCGGATTCAAGCTTGTTATGCTCACTGCTGTTGCTGGATGCATGATGATGATAGCCGCTCCGAAGGCGACGGCTCAGATTGCTGTAGAGGTTGGAGTTGCGCCCGAATGTCCTTATGGATATTATGACGTTGCTCCCTATGATTGCGCGCCCTACGGCTACTACGGATCGGAATGGTTTGCGGGTGGCATCTTCGTTGGCGCCGGCCCGTGGTTCCATGGCCGGGATGACTTCCGCGGCCACGTGAATAACCGTTATCATCCCGAACACGGCTATACCGGCCCCAGGCCAGAGCGCGGCGAGAAGGCCGAGCCGTCAAGGCGTCTCGATAATGTTTCCCACTTCAAGGGAAATGAAGTCCGCGATGGGCGCGGCCACGTAGGCAAGGGCAAGCGCTAGGAAGAGCAAGTTGCCGGTCCCGCGTAAACGCAGGGCGTCCCAGCTCCCGCTTATGGGAGCTGGGACGAAACAGAATTCTTTATTTATTGTTCGTTTGGCCGCGCCGCTCGGCGCTGGCCGGCATATTCCTGCCTTCTACCATCCTTTCGATATACTGAAACGGGTGGTTACAGCATCCATTATCCCCCACCAACTTTGATTCTCCCAGAGGGCATGAATGCCATTTGCGACATTATCAGCCGATCCCGCGGACGAAAGCCCGTTAAGCAAAGTTCCCCAGGTTACGCTCATCTTCTGGATCATCAAGATCTTCTGCACCACGCTGGGTGAAACCGGCGGCGATGCAGTGACGATGTCGATGAATCTGGGCTATCTTGTCGGCACCGCAATCTTCGCCGCTATCTTTCTTGCCGCAGTTTTTGCGCAGATCAAAGCGAAGCAATTTCATCCATTTCTTTATTGGATAACAATTATCGCCACCACCACGGTGGGAACAACGATGGCCGATTTTGCTGACCGTTCGCTCGGCATCGGCTACACGGGCGGCAGCCTGATTTTATTTGTTTTGTTAATGGCTTCTCTTGGCGTGTGGTACTGGTCACAGGGGTCGATTTCGGTGAACACCGTCAGCACACCCAAGGTTGAGATGTTTTACTGGGTTACCATCATGTTTTCGCAGACCCTGGGCACCGCGCTGGGCGACTGGACCGCGGACAGCATGGACCTGGGCTATTTGGGCGCGACAGCGATCTTTGGCTCGTTGCTGGCCATCGTGGCCGCTTGTCACTTTTGGACAAAAATCTCCAAGACCGCGCTGTTTTGGTCGGCGTTCATTTTGACGCGACCGCTGGGAGCCGTGGTCGGCGATTTTCTAGATAAGCCTCTGGAGCATGGCGGCCTCAATCTTAGCCGCTATTTCGCTTCCGGCGCTCTGGTTGTTCTGGTGATTGCCTGCATCTTGATTTTTCCGCAAAGGGCGGGAAAACACTCCGCGCACTGACCTCTCACGCTCTTCCGCCAGAAGATGGCTCGCATCACTTTCTCTCTGAAGCCGCTTTAGAGCAAAACCAGAGTAAACATACCGTTGGTGAGTGTGAGCAAGGTGGCTTTTTCTTGAGAAAGAAGCCACTTTGCGGCATTGCTATTAGGTACAGCTATTCTGGTTTTGCTTTGGGTCCGAAGAGAATCTGCACGCCCACGTATGCAATCCAACTAGGTTCGCTGTTTTGGCGGGTCACTGCCTGGATGGCGCGGCCTGCCAAAAAAAGCAGCCGCAAATGGCCCGCGCGGTCGAGAGTCTGGCGGCCGCCGAAGTCCGCCGTGAACTGGCGCTGCCTGGCTGCGGCGCCGATGCGGTTCACGTCCTGCAAGTCGTAGATTTCGCCGTAAAGTTCGAGCCGCTCGCTGAACTCGTGGCCGGCAATCAGTCCGCGCCCCCAGCGGTTGGGCACATGGCGGTTGCCGACCCAGCGGCCCACTTCGCCGTCCAAGTCGATGGGTCCCCATTTCGTGGTGAACTCCACCGGCAGGTAGTACTGCGGCCCCGGCTCGACGATTCCTCGGCGCACACTGTCGGTGGGGTTGTTGATGAAGACCTGCGGATAGGTGCCCAGCGAAATATTCATATTCTCGTCTGATTTAGGCTCGCCGGCGCGGTGATGCTCGAAGTAGCGCCATTTAACGCCAAAAACCGACTCGCCCAGCCCGGCGCGCGTGGTGTTGGTGGCATCGGTGGCGGCGGCGAGGTATGGCGAGCACATCAGTTGAATCCGGTCGCCCCAGCCATAGTTGATGTCGAGGTTCGGCAACTGATAGCTTGAATTCGCCGGATTGTGGTTGCCGGCAAAGCCCAGGTTGATCTCCCACTGCCGGTTGCCGGGAGTGCCGGGGTCGTCGGTGATAAAGGGCGGACCGCCCTGCGCGCGTGCGAGCGGCGCGGCGACAAGGGCCGCCAGAATCATCGCAAATCGAAAAAGTCTATACATTCGATGAATAGGAACTCTCCACAAGCAGAATATCGGACGGGGTGCCTGGCGGCTAACCCCTAACCCCTAATCCCTAACCCCAATTAAGATAGTTTGCATGGAGACAACAACCATTGCGGGCGTTCAGGTTTCGCGCGTTGGGCTGGGCACATGGGCCATCGGCGGGCAGGAGTGGGGCGCGGTCTCTGACGAAGTGGCCGTCGCCACCTGCCTGGGCGCGCTTGAGCGGGGCATCAACCTCATCGACACCGCGCCGATCTATGGCCGCGGGCGCTCGGAGGAGATTGTCGGCAAAGCGATGCGCGCGCACGGCAGGCGTGAGGAGTTTTTCATCGCCACCAAATGCGGCCTGGAATGGAACGAGTGCGGCGTCTTCGCCAACTCGACCGGGAAACGGTTGCGGGGCGAGATCGAAGCCAGCCTGCGCCGCATGGGGACGGAGTATATCGACCTCTACCAGGTGCACTGGCCGGATACGCTTACCCCGGTGGCCGAAGTGGCTGCGCTACTGAGCGAGTTTCAGCGCGAGGGCAAGGTGCGCGCGCTGGGGGTGAGCAACTTCAGCGTAGCGCAGATGGAGGAGTTTCGCGCCGTGGCGCCGCTAGTCAGCAACCAGCCGCCTTACAACATCTTCGACCGCGGTATTGACAGCGGAATTCGCAATTGGTGTTCTGCGAACAGCGTCGCGATTCTTTGCTACAGCCCGCTCTGCCGCAGTTTGCTTGCCGGCCGGGTCACGCGCGGCATGAAATTCGAGGCGGGCGACATTCGCAACTTCGATCCCAAATTTCAGGAGCCGCGCTTCAGCCAGTACATCACCGCCGTCGAACATCTGGCTGCCCTGGCAAAGGAACGCTACGGAAAGAGGGTGCTGGAGCTGGCCGCCCGCTGGGTGCTCGACCGTCCCGGCGTCTCTGTGGCTTTGTGGGGAGCGCGCCGGCCTGAGCAGTTGGACGCTGTCGCGGGTGTGCTGAGCTGGAAGCTCGACGCGGATGCGATGGCCGAGATCGACCGCATCGTGCAGGAATCTGTCACCGACCCCATCGGTCCCGAATACCTGACACCGAAGGTGCGGGAGATGTGATTTTTTCGAAGCGCACAAACGGGCTTGCCAAACCCAATTCTGCACAAGGAATCTTCGCGTGATTGCCCTGGGGGTACTATTCCCTATTCCCTAGTCCCTTTCCCCTGTTCCCTGCACTTCAGTGCTATGCTCAAGAGGACCGCCACAGGCTGTGATCACGCGACTTTACCTCCTATTCGTCTCTTCCGCACGGCGCTCGAAGGCCGCCGCTCTCGCGCTGCTTGTCGTCTGCCTGATCGCGTTTTCTTCAGGGTGCAACCGCTTCCGCCAGGAGCACCACGACACGGTCTACGTCTGGGAGCGGCAGATGTTTCTGCATGACCGCGTGGCCGCCGTCTCCAACCGCGTGGCCGAGGTGACGAACGGGCAGCCGCTGGAGGTGCTTGAACACGGCCGCCGCTTTCTCAAGGTGAAGACCCAGAAGAACGAGATCGGCTGGATTGAAGAGCGCGCCGTGATCGACGAGAAGACCTTTCAGGCATTTGAGCAGCTAGGGGTGCAGCACAAGAACGACCCGGTGGTCGCCAGCGGCGTTCTGCGCGACGACATCTACCTGCATCTGGCGCCGGGCCGGGAGGAGCAACGGTTTTATCGGCTGCTGGCAAACGCCAAGGTGCAGCTACTGGCCCGCGCCTCGGTGGCCAAGAGCGCGCCGGGAACGGTAAAGCCGCCGACGCTGAATACCTCCGGCGCGTTTGCGCCTTCAGCGGCAAAAGCTCCCACGACTGCTTCCAATAAGGCCGCTACGCCCTCTGCCGCGCAGCTTCCGGGCCTGTTTTCCGCCGAGCCGCCGCACTTGGAAGACTGGTGGCTGGTGCGCGACGCCCAGGGCCACGCCGGCTGGCTGCTGGCCGGCAACATCGACGTCGATGTGCCCGACGAGATCGCCACCTACGCCGAGGGACAGCGCTACGTGGGCGCTTACGTGCTCAACAAGGTTGTTGACAGCGAGGCCGCCACGCCGGACCACACGGTTCCGCAGTATGTGACTGTGCTCTCGCCCAACAAAGCCGGCCTGCCCTTTGACTTCGACCAGGTGCGCGTCTTCACCTGGAGCCTTCGCCATCATCGCTATGAGACGGCCTACCGGCTGCATCCCATCGAAGGCTATCTGCCGGTGCGGGTCACATCAGCGGCCAACGGCGCGCCGGTCTTCAACTTCCAGATCGCCAGCGGCGGCGCCATGACCGCCGATCCGGCGACCGGCATCAGCCGCCCAGCCTCTCCGAGGACGATTACCTGCGAGATGGACGACACGCGCGTCCGGCGTGTCGGCGCTGACCTGGGGCCGATTCCCGTCAGCCACCTGCCAGAATCCCAGCCCAACTCCGCCAAATCGGCCAAGAAGAAGGCGCGGTAGAAGCATCCCCCAATTTAGGAGACAAGTTATTCTGCTTTACGGGTGAAAGATTACCGGATAGAATAGAAGCGGAGTGGATGAAATGTCCTCAAGAGCAGAACCAGTTCCGGGAGCCGCAAGGGTGGAGACGCCGCGCCGAAGAGCGCGCGAGCGGAATCGAATGAAGCTTTCAACGACGGTCGCGGCGGAAAACTTCAGCTTTCTTGAAAGCATGGTCAGCACGGGCCGCGCCGATTCGATTGCCGAGGCGGTGGACATGGCGATTGCTCGGCTTCTCCGGGCAGAAAACCGTTCCCGGCTGGAGGCCGCAACGGCTGATTACTTTGCGCTCCTGACCCCGGAGGCGCAGGCGGAAGAGCAGGCGCTCGCGCTCCAGCTTCATTTGAGCGCCAGAAGCGTGGATTTCGACCTTGAGCCTTGATGCCAAGCCCAGGCGCGGAGAGATTTGGCGTGCCGACCTCGGAGACGGCAAGAAACACGCCGTGGTCGTTCTCTCTCTTGATCAAAGGAATCTCAGCGACCACACCTCTTCGGTTCTGGTCGTTCCCTTTGGCAGTTATGGTACTGAAGGCCCGACCGTGCTGCGAATGCTGCCCGGTGAAACCGGCTTGCCGGAACCCTCGTATTTGAAGGCGCATTTCATTCAGGTCTTGCCCAAAGACAAACTCTTCGACCGGTTGCCGCGCGCGCTCTCCGCCAGCCAACTCCGCGAGGTTGTGCTGATGGTCAGGCGGGCGGTTGACCCGGATGCTCCCTATGTCTCCTTCCATCGTTGAGCGGAAATTGCCGATCCTAACCATGGCTTTCAATTAGGCGTGGCCGAGCGGAATCTCGCTGTGCTAGTATCCCGGAAAGCGCAAATACAGCATTTTTTGGGAGCTAACCATGGAAAGCAACCTCCGCCCGCTCACTCTCGGTGAGATTCTGGACCGCACAGCCCAACTTTACCGCGAAAACTTTCTGCTCTTTGCCGGGATCTTCGTCCCGTACTCAGGCGTACTGCTGGTGCTGGGGCTGTTGCAGATCGGGCTGGCGGAAGTACTGAAAGCTCGTCAGATGGCTGGCACTCTGGCTTGGTTGACTTATCTCGTAGCTGGGATTCTTTGGCTGGTCATCATCCTTCTTCTTGGAGTGGCCACCGCCGCCATCAGCCGCGCCGTGGCCTGGGTTCACCTGGGCGAGCCGGCCACCATCCGCGGCGCCTACCAGAGCGTCCTACCCAGGCTGGGCCGCTATCTATGGCTGATGACCATCACCGCATTCAGAGTTTATGCGCCGTTGGTGCTGCTTTACGCCAGCTATCTGGGCATCATGCTTTATTACATCAAGGGCTTCGGAACCGACCCCACCGCGCAGCAGGCCGCGATGAAAGACTCCAATACTCTAATTATTGTTGTCGTGGCTTCGGTGCTCTTTTTCCTGCTGCTGATCCCCATTGGCATTTACACCACCCTGATGAGCCTGCGCTACTCGCTGGCGGTTCCGGCCTGCGTGGTGGAGAATCTGACGGCGCGCGCGTCGATTCGCCGCAGCATCGAGCTGGCCAAAGGCTCCTGGGGACGCATCTTCCTGCTGGCGCTGCTGGTCGGCGTTATCAAACTGGGGCTGGTCGGGCTCACCCAATTCTTCGTTTTTGTGGCGGCCTTCAAACATCCCGGCCAACTGCCGAGTCCGGGAGTGCAATCGCTCTCGCAGGTTCTCGGCTTCTTCACCAACACTTTTCTGGGGCCGATCTGGGCCGCCGGCATCACGCTTTTCTACTATGATCAGCGCATCCGCAAGGAGGGTTATGACATTGAGTGGATGATGCAGGCCGCCGGACTGACTCCGCCCGCCGCCGTCGCGCCAATTTTGGAACCTTCGCAAGATGCGGAGGCCGAGTGAAGACGGCCTGACGTATACTGGCGAGTGGCCGTGAAAGCGACCTGTCAATCGCGGAATGAAGTTTATTCCCAGGGAGTGCCTATGTCTTGCCTGCGTACAACTGTGCTAAGTCTGCTCGCGTTCTTTAGCGCGATAACGGTAACTGCTCAAGGTACGGATGCGAGCGCGACCAGGGTAACTTCGCCCAATGGCCAGATTACCTTTCTGCTCTTCGATGCGGCGGCAAAGGAATCCTCTGGGCGCTCGGCCGTGGAAGGAGCGATTCCGGACGGCCTGCGCTATGCGG
>Ga0302319_10003475_pt1 | contig 32932 bp, 29 predicted proteins | sample Bog_T0_2_FD_203319 | JGI IMG/M metagenome (GOLD analysis project Ga0302319, IMG submission 203319) | Peat permafrost microbial communities from Stordalen Mire near Abisko, Sweden - Bog_T0_2 | ecosystem: Environmental > Terrestrial > Soil > Wetlands > Peat | place: Sweden: Abisko, Stordalen Mire... | reverse complement strand
TCAGCCGAGCGCGCCAAGGAGGCCCGCAAGGAAGCTGACCGGCTGGCCTGTGAGGCGTGGAATTGTCGCATGTTGGGCTACAGGGGACCTGCGCAACCTTCGCCGACCCTGGGTGACGCTTTGAACGCGGGTTACCTGTACCTTGAATTGCGGTGCCTCGGCTGTGACACCCATCAAACCGTCGCGCTCGACGTGGTGCGGAGAACGAAAACGACACCGATACACGAGCTTGAGCGGTACCTGCGGTGTAAGGACTGTTCGCAGGTCAGGCGCTATGCATTCAAGCGGAGCCACTTGGTGGCCCTGCGGACCCGAAGGATTTCCGCGAGCGACCCGCCGTCAACGTGGTGGCCAGGAGAGAGGTGAAACACCCCGATGATGAGGATCAACTGCCTACTCGCTATTCTGGTGGCTAATTGCTTCAGCTGTAGTGCATTGCGCGCAGACGCAGCTGAGCACGCAGGGAAATGCAAGGTCACCTATTTCACAGACGCAACCAATCCGCTGACCACAAAAGGATACTGGTCGGCAATCGGAAACGGCACATTCAGAATGCTCGCGACGTGCAGCGCGAACGAAGTTGCAATCAGCGGCGGGTATCACTGGGACAACCCCCAAAATTATTCTGCCGGTGAACTCGGGAAATGGCTCGTCGTCGGAAGTACCCTCTATCAGTCTGTCATGCCTCAGACCTTTGCAAATGGCTGGCAATGCGTCCTTCAACGTACCGATGGTCAGTCGGAACCGGCGCCCTCTGGTGGATGGTGCGCTGTAGACTGCTGCCCAAAATGAGGCTTGGCGATAGTGTGCAATCTCTACAGCATCACCACCAACCAAGCCGCCATCATCGCCCTCTTCCGCGTGATCAATCGTTACGTTGGCAATCTGCCACCGATGTCGGGCGTATTCCCTGATTACCCGGCTCCGGTGATCCGCAACACCGACCACGGCACCGAGCTTGTCACGATGCGCTGGGGCATGCCGCCGCCACCACGTACTGGTGGGCCACCTGTGACGAACATTCGCAATACGTCGTCGCCGCATTGGCGCGGGTGGTTGAAGCCTGAAAACCGCTGCCTCGCGCCAGCAAACAGCTTCGCCGAATACTCCCCAGAGCCGAATCCCGAGACGAAGAAAAAGGATGTCGTGTGGTTCGCGCTGGATGAGAGCCGCCCGTTGTTTTGCTTTGCTGGCATTTGGACGACCTTCAACGGTGACCGAGGCAGCAAATCCAAGCCGATACCAGGGCCACATCAGGTTTACGGCTTCCTGACAACTTCACCGAATGCCGTGGTGGAACCAATCCATCCCAAGGCCATGCCTGTGATACTCACGACTGACGAGGAGCGCGATGTATGGATGCATGCGCCGTGGGACGAGGCTAAGGCTCTCCAGCGTCCGTTACCGGACGAACTCCTGAGGATTGTCATGCGAGGAACCGACAAAGAAGACAAGGCGGCGAGTTAACGCGCGGTGTATCAAAGCTATCTCGCAAAATAAGGAATTGAGACCATGCCCATGTCGGTCGAGGAACTTTATGCGCTGGCGGGTGTGACCCCAACCGGCGTAACGCGATGGGGCGATGATGTGCCCACCAAGCTGTCTGGCGTCTACGTAATCTCAACCGAGACTGCGTTGTCCGGCTCCGAACTTCCCGAGGGTGAACGTGCCTACTGGGTGCCCGATCAAACGATCATCTACATCGGACGAGCCAAGCAACTCAGGCGGCGGTTGCGCCAATTTCGTCGTCACGTTTATGGCCGGTCGTCACCCCGTCGCGGAGGACAAGCAATTCTGCTTCTCGATTGCTCAAAGACGATCACGTGGGCGGAGGTCTCGGATTACGGCAAGGCAGAAGCTGCGCTCATCGACGCGTTCCACTCTGAAGCTGGGAAAAGGCCTTTTGGTAATCGGGTGCGCTCCGCTGTGATGTCGCCTACTGCCCAGGGAGCTTCAGCACATTAGGCTCGCATTCGGCTACTCCATCCGGCGCCACGCCGAGGCCCTTCTGGGCGACCACAACAACGCTACGCAACAACACCCTGCGATGCTTGTCGTCCTTCAGATTGGCCGATGTTTCGACGAGCTTGAGAATGTGCTGCAGTGCTTCGCCAGGTGTTACCGTTGCGACCTCCTATTCATCGGCATGGAAGATAATCCATTTGCGCGGAGTGAGCGAGGTATAATGGCCCACGTAGTGAGCTGCTGCCGGTTTGATAGACACCCGGTTAAGCTAATCCCACCTTGCGCTCGAACTCAACAGGGCTGAGATATCCGATCGTCGAATGGCGCCGGGTCGCATTGTGATGCGGCAGAGATCACGTCGGTCGCTGAGAAATTGTCCGCGCCTCAGCGCCCAAGCTCAGAAATCTTCTCGGCTTTCGCAAACTCCTTCTCGTCAAAATGAGATACGGCGTTGGTGGCCATCGTATTAAGGCTTTCCAAATTGTCGATCGGATCGCAGCTTGCGTCGCATGGTATGAAATTGAGCTCCAGACCTGAATCTGATTTTCGAATCAGAAAATATATGTACCGGGAATTGGCGCCGAGCTTGCGCAGCTGCGCTATGTATACGCCGTCCTGCAATGGATGGAATGTTGCAATGAAAATATCTTTTGGAGAAGCAACCAAGACATACCGATTTTCTTTTATGTAGATGTCCAACTCGCTCGGTAACTTATCTAGTCCGCTAAGACGATAGTGCCCGGTGAGCAGCGGATCAATGATGGCCGTTTTGTCATCCAATAACGGCATTCGTGAAAGCACGCAGCCCTGCAGCAGCATCATCGCAAGCAAAATCGAGTATCGTTTGGCGCTGCGAACTTCAATTGCTAATCGGCCTAATGAAACAAGGTTTTCAGCCAAGCGGGTAATCGTTCCTTGACGGCGGGTTGTATTCCGCGGCTTGCTTGATACGCCTTCGCGTTGCGAAAGTCCGTGCGGTCGTATAGCGGACGGCCGATGATGCGGTTCATAACGAGAGCCAGAAAAACACCAATTATCAATCCTACCGACATACCCACAACCCAGACCGTTACACTGGCCGAATGGTCGAGAGCAGGAGCGAATACTGCTCCCAACAACAGACCTAGCAGAGCGTAAACGAGTAGTCGTCCCATCGATAGTAAATATACCACAAGAGCCACACACGGTGCCGTCTCCGTTACTTCACCACCACCGTTGACGCCGGGGTGAAAAGGGATGGATCAAGGCCATACAAGAAACTGCCCCCCCAGGGCGCGACGTATGGTGCAACATATGCGTTACTGAGCTCAAACGAACCTTGAAATACTGCGGCTCCCAACGGTCCGGCGATCTTGCCGGCCCCCCACCCCAGCACATCGGGAGTTGCGACTATGGCGGCGCCAAGGGCGTCGCCTTTATGAAGATCGATGCCGACTCTGATCGCGTCTGGTGTGTAACTCGCATACTGAGCCCAAAGCGGCGCCTCTTTGAGGGAACCTCCGTACGCTGCTAGGCTGTCGACCAAAGCAGAGCCCACGGGAGAAACTGCTTTGATGCCGGAAACAAGGCTATTTGAGACCTGATCAATTTGGGATTTGTGAGGTTGATAGCCATATTGAAGTGTAGCCAGTGTGGGAGTGGTGATCGCGACTAGCTTTCCTTGGTCTGATACTTGGACCACGCCGCTTGTCCCGGTCGAAAACGAGTAAGCGTGATTTTCCGCTCCGGAGTTGGTTGCGCTTGTTGAAGTCCAAGGGGAACCTGTGGAGTTCGTCTTTGATGCGTTTGCGATTGAAATTGTGACCGTTTGAATCTGGCTCGTCCCTTGCCCCAACGAGACGACCTTTCCGATCGCGGCAGAGCTAGCTACGTCAACCGAGGTTCCTATATTCACGGGTTTGCCGATCTCGACACTTGTACCCAACGCCGCTGGCTTACCAATCGCATCTGGCTCGGCCTGAGTTGAGGAAGACTGGGGGCTATCTGGATGAGCTGCCGTGCTGGTAGAAGGGGATTGACCATTCGCTGGTTTGTTACCGGGTATGATGGTGACTACCGTCGAAGACTGTGGGCTCGCTGCCGGTTTGGCAACGGTGGCCTCAGGCGACTTCTGCACAGAGCTTTCACTCGCCTTCGCCGCGATCGATCGCTGAGACGCCGTCTTTATCCGGGCCTGTTCTTTCTTCAGCCAATCGGATATCTCCCTATCCTCCTTCTTTTCGACGACGGCCTGTTGTTTCAGTTGCTTATCAAGCGCTGCTTTCGCCTCTGCCTCTCGCTTTCGCTCCTCCGCTTCTGCGATCTTTCTCTGCTTCTCCGCTTCAACCCGCGCAGCGAGTTGAGCTGGCGTTATGCATTCTGCCCCGCCCTGCAGGCAGACGTTCCCCGCCGGGCACGACCTTCCCGCTCCGCAGTCAACGGCGTCTCGCGCTAGGCATTGATTGTTGGTCCCGCATTTCGTGCCCGCAGCACAACTATGCGAGCCGCAATCAACCGCATCTTGCGTCAAACAGCTTTTCCCGTCGCGTGAGCATTTCAGTCCATTGTTGCAGGACGCTTTGTTTCCACAATCGGTAGCGCTCTGCGGAATGCACCCACCACTGGCACATTTGCTGCCTGCAGAACAATGGTAGCTTCCACAGTCGGCATCAGTTTGCGAGAGACAAGCGACGTGTCCGCTCGCACATCTTTGTCCAGGTTGGCAGTAATAAGGGCCACAATCGACGGAGCCAGCGGGCAGGCATCCCCCGGACCGCGAGCATTGCTGGCCGGGATTGCAGTAGTGCGAGCCGCATTCAACGGCACCGACCGGCGTGCATCCGTAGCGAGAGCAATAGAAGCCGGCATTGCAACATTGATTAGAGTCGGCGCAGTACGATGTGCCTGCCGGACAAAGAGGTTGCGGCGCTGCAGACTGACTCGCACACCCCTGATAACCGGCAAGCGAACCGTCTGGACAATGGCACTCTATGACGTACCCGCTTTGGCTCTGGGTGGTGCCCGGAGGACACTGAAACATCTGTGCTTGACTACTTCGAGGCGAGAAGATCGAAAAAAGCAGTAATGCGATCGTGACACTGAACTTCAAGCGGCGCTTGGACCGGTAGATTGGGGATTGCGATACAATCGGCGAACCTGCGCCACGATGCCCTCGATAACTCGCGCGGTCTCGGCGAAGCCGCTTCATTTGAACCTTCGAAACTGCTGTCGGCACACCGCCCAGTAAAGGTTGTAGCTCTCTATGGTGTCAGGTGCGGGCCGCTTGTCGGGGTTCTTGATAGGGACCGAGACGGAATTGTCTTTGCCGGGTTCGGACCACGTGATCTGAAGCAAGTGGTCGAACGGCGCAACGCAGCGGGCCGAATAGTCTTTGAGTATTATTTCATACCCACCACCGGGATATTTTTTTACGGCCCGAGCGCTGCCAAGAAATCCAGTTGAATCTTCGCTCATGTATGATTGGGTAGACAGCAGGTAGTAGTCGATACTTCCCGAGCTAAACAATCGCCCGTCGTCGCCGAAATTCTTTATGTCCCCGAGTTGCTGTCCAATTGAGGTCTCGGTGGACACAACGAAAATTGATGCCGCCAGAATGGCCAAGCAGGCGCTGCGCATTCCCTCAGCTCCACGACCTGATCTGCAAACGGTATAACATCTGACGGTTGCATGGAACAGAATTTTCAAGCGGGCGCGGGCCGATGGAGAGAGGACGTGCGGCACTAGCTTGTTATTTGCAAGGGAGCACAGGCCCGCACCGGCTTCGCCGGACGAGCCCCCTCCCAAAAGGCCCGCCTAGCAGCGGCTGTCGGCGCGATGCCCACCCCGAGCTGAGACCTCGGCAGTGTTCCCCGCCGGAGAGGCGGCGGGGACGTGCAACCGTTGTGGTACACTTACAACCAGCTACCCAATCAGGCGCTCCAAGGGGCTGGCTCTGAACAATGATGCCTACGAGCATCTTTGTCGATGCCGTGGGCGACAATCTCTATCCTGCCTTTGAGCTTCTAGCGCGTAGAGCTGACGGCGACTATCGCCTGATACCACGCCAGAAAGCTTTCCTCCATTCGTCAACGGGCCTGCAGGGAAGTCGGAAGGGCTTGGCTGCTGGGACCTGTTCGAGGCGTTCGTCAAAGCAACGAAACCGGTCAGAGAACGATTTGCTCTCCAAGCTTTCGTGTTGAAGACCTAATTAGGGCCTTCGTCGCCAAAAAGAACCAAGCGTTCGACCCTCGACGCGCCACGCGTGCGCTGATTTTGGGCGAGTACGACCGCCATGTTGATCAATCGGAGTGACTTTGTGACGAATGTTTTTCATATCGAAGGAAGTAGGCCGTATTCACCGTTGCTCCTTCTCTCCGTCCTTGAATTGTTAGCAGGTGCAAGAAAACAGTGCAGGTGCAAATTCGGATGACGGCTATGTGAGCGTCGCCGATTTGATGCGCTATTTCGAACCCTGCCAAGTCGAGGCAGATGACCTGCGTGAAGTCGCTAAAATCCTACTAAAGCGCCGCCTCGTCGAGCCTCTCGAACCCGACCGGGACGATTTCAGTGACGATATGAGGATCGCCCTAACGCCAGCCGGCGAGGCGCACCAAGAAATGGCTTATGGCGACGTTGTGTATGCGGAACAGATGGCCATGACTACAGGTGTCAGGCTTGACGCTTTGAGGGCGGCGAATCTGCCGCCTTCTGGCCTGTCGGCTTGGATCGTGCCGGGCATCTCCTCGACGCCGCCTCGTGAACGCATCGTCTGCCCGAACCCGATATCGCCGCACATCCTTGCTGCCCACGGCATCAGACCAGGCCCTCAATCCCGCAGGACTGCCAGCCTGGCCACGCCGATCATACAAATATATTGATTTTCGTTCGAAAGACCTGAAGCGCGAGTTGATCGCGGCACGCAGGCATGGTGGAAGCGATATGATTTTGGTGGCGGCGCCGAGGGCCTGATTGGCCGACCAAGAGGACAGGCTGTCGGGTCGCGACCAGCGATCGGTCGGGGATCTTCTCGGCTCAGCCCTCGGTTGCAAATAGATGTTGCGGCGATTGACGGGGCCGGCATAGGATAACCCAGGTGAGTGCCTGGGGGCAGGTCATGGGGTCATTCGGTGTCCGGCCGTTGCTGGCTGTTATTGCTATCTTGTGCCTTGCCGGATGCGGTTTGCCGCCACTGCTTTTTGAGCAATACACGACGGACGTGAACTCTCCGTCCGGACCCGATGTCGCGAGCCTGCTTGCAAACATCAAATGCGAACTCTGGGAAGCCGCAAACGACGCAACCGAGCTTCCATATTATCCTGACACGATCGATGGCATAGAACATCCGAGGCCGCCGGCTGACGATCCGTCGCGAAGGTTCAATCTAAGGAATCTTTTCGAGGAGATCGAGTACATCGCGGAAATCAAGCTGACGCTCGACGTGCAGGACAACGGAGCCTTCAATCCGTCCGCAAACTACATCAAGCCACTGGCGGTTCCGACGACCACCTTCACGTTGGCGGTCGGCGGCCAGCTCGGTGAGCAGGCCCATCGCAATATCAATCTTTATCAGTCGATAGATTTCCAGCGACTGGTGGCATCCAGGGAAAACCCGATCTACGAAAAACTGAGGAAATTGAAATTTCCGATTCCGCCGAGAGTGGAGGAATATGAGCGGGCGAGGGCGCCCTACGACCTGGCCAGTGCAGCGGACGGCTCGCCCTGCGGACGTGGGCAAGGCTTGCACGGTAGATTGGGACTCAAGGAAGCTCTCGGCACCTCGGCCATCGCGGCCCGCATGCAGGACGTGGCTGTCCTGCTCAGGTCATCGGGTACCAGCGGCGGCACGATATTCGGGCAGACTCCTTCCCTGAGCGGCTTTACTCCCTACGCTTTCGGCGAAATGGATACGACCATCGATTTCACGGTCAACGCGGATCTCAACGTCGGGCCGAACTGGTCCCTGACCTCGTTCAAGGGCCCGAACGTAAGCAGCGAGGGCGGCGCGAACGGATCGGGGCTCGTAAACGTCAGCCGTCAGGCCAAAGACACGTTGCTGATGACCGTTATACCCGTCTGCATCCGGCAGAAATACATCCCCGCGATATGGGCAAAGGATCCGTCCACATTTCCGCTGGCCGCGGGAGCTCCGGATCAATCGTTGGTGGGCAGCGTAAAGGGCGAGGTGAAGGACGGGAAATTCGACGGGTCGTTGTCCCTGGCGCAGAACAAGCCTGCTCTCAAGACGGCCTTGCCGACCTTGAATTATCCTATCGATCCTTACGTGCCGCGGCTAACCTTCGGCACGCCGATTTGGGCAAATTATCTGCCGCCTTGCCTGTCGCCGCAGGGCCAGGCTGCACTCAGCGCGGCTCCCTTAAATGCGAAAACAAATCTGCAAATAGAAGGCATCGACAATCTGCTGCGATCGCAGAGAAGAATGTGAACGCAGGGGCAAGTCGAGGATTGGTTCGGGAGCTGGCGTTGCAATCGCCGGCATCGCCAGTCGGCCGCCAGGCCTTGCCAGCCTGTTGTCTCCGGTCAAGCGCTCGAAGCGCCTTGCCGATGATGAGTTTGTTCCTGCTGCCATAGCCCCGAACCCGCGACGTCTCGCATCGCTGGTCGCCCGGCCACCGCCCATCGGCGGTCCACAGCGTCGCGTGGCGTGAGAGTTGCGCAGAGAGCGTCAAGGCCGGCACATCAGAGCCGGGCGCCTCAGCCGTGTGCCTGACGGGCATCCATCCCGGCAATCCCCCGGGGGGATGCCCGCCTAGACACGGGGATCATACAAATATATTGGTTTTCGTTCGAAAGACCTGAAGCGCGGCGTGATCACGGTACGCAGAACGGTGGAAGCAGTATGATCTTGGTGACTGGCGCCGAGGGCCTGATCGGGAGGCACATCTGCGCTGTCATGAAGGCCGCCGGCGTTGACTATCGGCCGTTCGACATCAGGCGATCGTCGTTCGAGGATGTGCGAAATTCAGAGGCGGTGACGGCCGCCTTGAAGGGCGTGCGTGGGATCATCCATCTCGCCGCGGTGTCCCGGGTTGCCTGGGGCGAGCGGGATCCCGGGCTCTGCGAGGCCGTCAACGTGCGGGCGCTTCAAGGTCTGCTGGGCGCCTGCCTGGAGGGGCATCGACCCTGGGTGGTCTTTGCCAGCAGCAGGGAAGTCTACGGCCAGCCGCATTCCATGCCCGTTCGCGAGGATGCCCCCAGGCAGGCGATGAATCATTATGCCAGGAGCAAACACCGCGGCGAGCTCCTGGTCGAAGCCGCTGCGCAGGCTGGGTTGCGGGCGAACATCTGCCGCTTCTCCAGCGTGTACGGATGCCCTCATGATCACGTCGACCGGGTGGCGATGGCTTTCGCGCTGGCGGCCGCCGGACGCAGCGACCGCATCTTCATAGAGGGGGCCGGCAACACCTTTGATTTCACGTCGGTGCGCGAGGTGGCGGACGGCCTGTGGCGCCTTGTCCAGGCGACGGATTCGGGCGAAAGCCTGCCGCCCATCCACCTCGTATCCGGGCGCGGCACGACACTCGGCGAACTGGCGCAAATGGCGGCCGACGCGGCGGTCAGGGATTTCGTCATGCAGGATGCTGCTCCGCGATCCTATGACGTCTCCAGGTTCATCGGCGACCCGTCGCGCGCATTCTCCCTGATCGGCTGGGCCGCCAGATCCGATCTCAAGGTGGAGTTCGCGCGGCTTGTCGACGATCTTCGCCTGGCCGCGCCCGCGCCGCGCGCGATGAGCTTAAGCCAGTAGCCCGATCGATATGCTGCTGTCGGTCATCATTCCCGTCTATAACGAGCGCTCAACCCTGGGCCAGATGCTGACGGTGGTATGCCGCGCGCTGCCCGAGGTCCGGAAGGAAATACTGGTCATCGACGATTGCTCCAGCGATGGCACCCGCGATTGGCTCAAGGCGAATTTTCCGAATGGCCCGCGATCCGCCGCGGCCCTGAGGCTCGGCGACGACGGACATCTGCGGTTCGAGGATTTGCCGGAATCGCCGTCGTTTACGATCCGGCCGATTTTCCACGATCGGAACAAGGGCAAGGGCGGCGGCCTGCAGACCGGTTTCGCAGCCTTCACGGGCGACGTGCTGGTGGTCCAGGACGCCGACCTTGAATACGACCCGGAAGACTGGCGGATCATGTACGATCTGATCGCCGTTCGAAAGGTAGCGGACGCGGTTTTCAGCTCACGCTTTTACGGCCGCCCGCATCGCTCGCTGTATCTCCACCATTATCTCGCAAATCGCCTGATCTCGCTGCTGTTCAGCGTGCTGTTCAACCAGACGCTCACCGATATCGAGTCCTGCTACAAGATGATGACGGGAAAGGTCGCCCGTTCGCTGCGCTTGAGCGCCGACGATTTCGGCATCGAGGTGGAGATGGCCGCGGAGATCGTGCGTCTCGCACAGGTGCGGGTCTACGAAGTCGCCATCAGCTATTATGGCCGGACCTACGCCGAGGGCAAGAAAATCAACTGGAAAGACGGCCTGAAGGCTCTCTGGTATGTGTTCAGGTTTCGCTTTCGCTCGCCGGCGCCGCTGCGCTGAGACCGGCCAAGTGACCGCTGCAGGCGCCGTGCATGGTGGCGTCCGATTGACCGGGCGATGGGGCGTACCGTCATGAGTGGAGACAGGCTTGCAGGCCCGGCGCACAAAATCCCGCCGCTGCGCGACCGCGTTCATCTCGCCTATCTTGCCGAAGTTGGATGGCCGATCGTCGTGTTCCTTCTGACCGGTGCGATTTTCTTTCGTGCATTCCTGCTTTCCGGATTTGATACGGTGGTCGGTGAATATGGCGACGCGCGGCTTGCGATTTTCATCCGCGAGCACCTTTTCCAGTTTTTGTCCGGCGCGGCCCGGTTCACCTCGCCGCCGATGTTCTTCCCGATCAAGGACACTCTCGGCTATTCCGACGCCTACCTGCTCGACGCGCTGATTTACGTTCCCGCGAGGATGCTTGGAGCCGATCCGTTCCTGGGTTTTCAACTGACGGCGATGGGATTGTCGCTGATCGGCTTCGTTTCGTTCAACCTTCTGCTGACCCGCCATGCCGCCATCCGACAGCCGCTCGCGGCCATGGCCGCGGCCGCTTTCACCTTCTCGAATGCCTTGTTCATTTCGGTCGGGCATCCGCAGCTTCTGGAAGTGAATTTTTGTCCACTGATTACGGTGCTGGCACTGCAGGCCGTACGCGACCGCGCCGGCGCCCCGGTCCGTGCCGTGATCACCGGATCTGCAAGTGGCGCGATCCTCGGGCTGCTTTTCGGCACGGGATATTATGTCGCCTGGTACTATCTGCTTGCCGGGATGCTTACCGTCGTGGTGTACGGCATCTTGCAGAATGGCTTGTCTCTGCGCCAACATGCCGGGACGATCGGGAGCAACCTGCGGATCGGCGCGGCATTTGGCGGCGGCTTCATTCTCGGTCTCGTCCCGTTCTGCTTGATTTATCTTCCGGTGATCAGGGGACTGCCCGGTCGCGGTTTCAGCGAGTATTTGTTTTACGCGCCCGCCCCGGGCGATCTCATCAATGTCGGCGCGTACAACCGGGTTTGGGGCCGCGTTCTTGCCTCGCTCGGCATTGTCCCCGACGCCCGCCTGGACAATGGCGAACTGGTGCTTGCGATCACGCCAATCCTGCTGGCGACCTATCTCGGTTCGGTCGCCGCCGTCCTGTCCGGCCGCGTGCTTGCCGAATCACGGCACCGTGCATTGCGGCACCTGATCCTGGCTTCGTTCGCGGCATTTGCCGGGATTGTCGTCACCATGGTGAAGTTCCACGAGCATTCGCTGTTCTCGCTGCTGTGGAACGTGATGCCGGGAGCCCGGGCGATCCGTGCCGGTGGCCGCGCTCAAATTGTCCTCAACGGCATTGCGCTGGCAGCCAGCGCGGTCGTGCTGACAAGCCTTTTCCAACGAACGCGCGCCCGGCATCTCAAGGCGTTGTTGTGGCTGCTCCCGATCCTCATCCTGCTCGAGCAGCTCAACAACAATCCTGATCACGCCAGGCTTTCCCGTGGCGCTGAAATGACGGCCCTTGCCGCGGCGCCCCGTCCGCCCGCCGCATGCAAATCGTTTTTCATCTCTCCGCATTCGTCGCATGACGGCCGGCGCGTCGGGGACGCCATCGAGCAGATCGACGCGATGCTTCTGGCGCAAAGGGTCGGCTTGCCGACCTTGAACGGCTATTCGGGCCTGTCGCCGCCGGGATGGCGAATGGGGAAGATCGAGGAAGGCAGTTACCTCGGGAGCACATGGAGCTGGGCCGAACGGCATGCGATCGAGGCCGGGCTCTGCGAATATGACTACACGGCCCGGCACTGGCAGGCGTCCGGCGGGGCAGAGCCATACGCCGTCTATCCCGGCGCTGCCATGATGTTTCGACGGGGCGGCGATGGCGAGGCAGCCGAAGGCGAGGGCTGGTCGGATCCGGAGGGTTCCGGAACATGGACCAACGCCGGCGAAGCCAAACTCCTCGTCAACGTGCGGGATTGGCGCCAGGCGCCGATGGCGGTGGAGGTTTCGGCCCGGCCATTTCTGATGGAAGGTCGCCACCCGGCTGTCGACGTCGAGGTGGTTGCGAACGGCCGCGCGGTCGGCACCTGGACGTACGATATCGTTCATGATGCGGGCCTGGCGAGAAGAGTCGCCATCATCCCGGAAATAATCCTGGCGCAATCGCCGCTGCTCAATCTGACATTCCGTATCCGCGAACCGATGGCGCCAAGCGAGGCCGGGATTTCCGACGATTCACGCCGCCTCGGGATTTTTGTCTCGCGGATGTCGTTCTTTCGGATCGAGGATCATTCGGTCATCCGCGAACCCCCGCGGATCGCTCCTGGACGCACGGTCAGCTTCGCCGACGGGGGCGACAGCGAGCCTTTCCTGGGAGAGGGCTGGTCGGGCGGGGAGCCGTCCGGCACCTGGACCGTGGGACCCCGGGCCGTTGTTTCCGCCCAGATGTCCGGCTGGGCGCAAGACGACATGGTCGTCACCGTCGCAGCGCGTCCCTACCTCGTGAAGCAGCGGCACCCTCAGCTCGATGTCGGTCTTGTGGCGAACCAGGTCGCCGTCGGCCACTGGACCTTTCGAGAGCAGCAAGACCGCGGCATTGTCACCCGATCGGTCCGCATTCCCGCGAGCGTTCTTGCAAGGTCGCCGATCCTGAATCTGGAACTCGCTCTCGATGCCCCATCGTCGCCGGGCAAGCTCGAGCCGGGCTCAAGCGACGCACGGCAGATCGGACTCATGGTGGCGCAGATCCGTTTCGATCGCGCGCAACCCTAGGGCATGATCCGGAAAAGCGGGACCCGGTCTTCCGCCCAGACCATGCTCAAGCAGGAAGGTGGAGCGCGATGGCGCCTCCATCAAAAACCATCGCGCTCTGGCAGCGTCATGCCGAAACGGCCAGCCGTCCGGCGGACCTTCGCTTTTCAATGCAATCGGCATATAGCGCGTGCGTCCGATCGATGAAAAGACGCTGGTCGAACTGCGCGACCGCGCGCGCGTTGCCCGCCGTTCCAAGCCGCCCGGCAAGCTGCGGTGATTCAAGCAATTGCTGAATTGCCTGGGCCAGCCGGATCGGATCGCGCGGAGGAACCGTAAGGGCCTCGATGCCGTCGCGCGCCACGGTCGGCACCCCGGTCGGAAGCAATGTGTTCACGACGGGCAGACCGGCCGCCATCGCCTCGAGCTGGGCAATGCCGAACGTCTCCTGGATCGTCGTCGACGGCAACACAAAAACCCGCGCCGCGTGCAGCAAGACGCGCAATTCTTCCCGCGACACATTGCCGATGCAGAATACCCGATCCGACAGGCCGCGCCTGGCAATCATCCGCCGCAAGCGGTTTGCCTGCCGGCCTTCGCCGACAATCATTGCCGTCGCATCGAGGCCCTTGAGGGCCTCGATCAAAACGTCGAACCCCTTGTAGGACACCAGCCGGCCCACGGATACGACCAGCCGCGGGTGCGAGGATGCCAGCTCCTTCACCTTCAGCTCCGCCTCGTCGTCCAGTGAGCTCCAGAACGCCGTATCGATTCCAAAGGGAATGACGGTGCACTTGTGCAGATAGGCACGCAGCGCCTTGGAGCCTTGCAAGAGCGATTCCGAAGAGACGACGATGCGGTCGGCACGGATCAATGTCGATTTCACAAGCAACTGGGCCGCCCGGGATATCCAGCTGGTCGGCTGCAGTTCGGCGTGCCAATGAAGGACGACGGCAACATTTTTCGCAATGCCGATGCGCGCAATAAGGTCGTTCAACGGAAACGGCGAATGCAGCGCAACCACGTCGGCCCGCTGCGATGCGCGCGCCAGTTCAAAAGGATAAAACGGCGCGATGGGCATCGAACCCACCGTGCCAAAAGAACCTGCAAGGCGAACCTGCGTTGCTCCGGAATAGAACCGCCGGCCAAATCCCCTCACGCGAGACGCGAGCACGCGGCTGACGAACCCCCTGACGTGAGAAGTCGTCAGTATCCTGATCGCCTCCGGTATGCCGCCTTTGATCTCCGTATGACAGACCTTGTAGGCGTGAAGAACGCGCAGCCCGCCCAAATGCAATCCCTCGATGCAACTAAATTAAGATTAATACCATACGGGTAGCGGCTATCAAGCTGTCTGGAAGCACAGGGCGGCATCCCGGCGCGGAGGCCTTGCTGCGGCGAGCACGAGTGACCGGCCTGCCGGGCTATGCCGAAGGATGCGCCATCTCCGACTGTCGGGTGCGGCAATACTCAAAGATCTCCTGCCACTGATCCCGCACGTGCGATGCGCTGAATAACTCCCTGCGCTGGAAGGATTTTTGTCTCAAATCCTGCCGCCTGGATTCGGCCAAGACCCGCATGAGCGTATCGCACATGCCGGTGGTCGAATAAGGATTGAAATAGGCAGCGGCTTCGCCGAGCAGTTCGCGATGGACGGCTATGTCGGAAGCCGCGACCACGCCGCCGCAACATATCGCCTCAGCCGCGGGGAGGTCAAAACCCTCGTCGACCGAGGGACAGACGACGGCTTCCGCGGATGAGTAAAGCATGCGCATCTCGGACGCTGGCACGTTCGACAGATGAAACAGCTCGTCGCGTTCCTGCCAGCCCCGCATGGCGTTCAGCAAGGCCTCATTTCCCCATCCGGGCGAGCCAACGAATACGAGTGCCGGCACCGAATGCAGCCGCAGACGAAGAGCCTGCCAGGCGTTGAGCAGGCCGAGATGGTTTTTGCGCGGCTCAAGCGCCCCTACCATCAGGAGGAAACGGAAATCTTCAGGTGCCCGGTGGATTTTGCGACCATCGTCATGCATGGCATTGGTGTTTCGCGCTGCCTTTGAAGCGATGGCGCGATAGCTCACGATGTCAGCGATCGTTTCGCGCTTCGCCGGCGACGGAAAATAGTCCGGTGCGATGCTGTTGTGTACGACAAAGGAGCGGCGCTCCAATTCCGGATAAATGCGAAGCAGCTTTGTCTTTGTCGCCTCGCTGACACAGGCGAAGATCGCCGACCTGGCGTTGGCTTTGAGGGCGGAGTAATGGAAGGACCGCATCAATCTCGGTTGCCTCAGGGTGTGGGGCAGCAATATCGGGACGGAATCGTGGTACCGGACGATCAATTGCGTCCGTGGGTGCACGATTCCGGGCCATGGTGTCTGGGCAACGAACGCGTCGTAACCGGAAGTGTCGACCGTGGCGTAGCGTCGTGGCTGCGGCAGCAAGCCGGTAGCGTGCATGGCACGCCAGGGTGGTGACAGGGTGACGTATTTTGCGGTGCGGCAGGCCTCGAAGTGCTCGGGCTGCAGCGTCATGCCGAACAAGTTCTGCCACAGGAAATCGCCGAATTCGGACCCGTCGAATTGGCCGAGCGGGATTGAAATTCCGACCATCAGCCGGGCGTACAAATGAAGAAAGTTCGCCGCGGCATAAACAGCGCTGCGCGGCGCCCTGAATGGGCCGCCGCGGGGCGATAGCGACGCCACCAGGCGCGACATGATTCTCAGGTTTTCGGCGGAAGCGAGAAGTCTGTTCGGCGCATCGGGCACGTGCGCCAGCGGCAGCGCCGGATGATGAATGAGACCGGTGCTATCGATGCCCTCGAGGTCGCGGAGCAATGCGAGGGCCATGCGGCTTTCCTGGGGTATGCCGTACCGGCCGTCAAAGGCGGGTCGAAGATCGACGAGTACCGATAGCTTTTGCGCCTTCACCGAAGGCCCTCCATGATGTTTGCCGTCATCTGCAGCGAGCTTGTTTTCATCCGCAGTCTTGCGCGTCGCCTCAGTATCCGGGTCGCGCCATCGCCACCACAGCAGCCGGACACGTCGTCCATCGAGCGTTAGCGGCGTCTGCGACACACGGTCCACCGCCTCGCGACCTGAAAGCGGAGAGCCGCACTCGGTCACGATTTCGGTGGTCGGGTGGGACCCGTTTGGAGCGGCATAGAGCTCGGCAATCCGCCGCGCCGCGCCGGCTTCGTCGTAAGCGAGACGACGACGTAAATTTTCCGCACTGAAGCGCCTCACCAGTTCGGGATGATCGACAAGCCTCCGCATCGCGGCGGTGAGCGCAGTCGGATCGCGGCTGGGATAGGTCAGGCCATTGACGCCGTCGTCGACGATAGCGAGATTGCCGCCGATTGCACTGGCGATCAGCGCCGCCCCGGAGCACAAGCCTTCAAGCAGGGCAGCCGGCTCGTTCTCGGGCCAGATCGACGGCAGCATCAGGACGTCGGCGCGCCCGATCTCGGCGATCAACGCATCTCGAGCGACATGTCCGGCCATTGTGACGGCGGCGTCGAGACCCGAGGCGGCCAATCCGGCGCGCAAGGACGCCTCCAGATGCCCGTTGCCGGCGATCGTCAGCGTCCACCGCCCACGCAAGCGCTCGTCGTCCCACAGCTGACGGAGGGCATTCAACAAAACCAGTATGCCCTTGTGTTCTCCGAGATGCGCGCAGCAGAGAAATCTCCTCGTGGGTGACGATTCGCGAAGCCGCGATGGAATGTGCTCGAGATCCATCCCGGCCGAGAACACAGAGATCTTTGCGGGGTCGAGCCCGGCCTGCGCGTAATTCCGGGCCAGCTCGCGGCCGGGTGCGATATAGGCGTCCGCTTTCTGCAGCTCGCTCATGATGTAGTCGCGGCGCAACCGGATCGGTAACACCCCGTCTTCGGTTTCGATCATGGGCAGGCAGAGATGGCACGCTTCGTGATCGACGCAGAGCGACAAGTCGTTCCTCAAGAGCACGTTCTTGAAGCAAAAACCCCAATAGTCGTGCAGGGTAACGATGGTTCTGGCGCCGATCCGCTTTGATGCGCCGATCAGGTTGACGCCGAGGCCGACGAGATTGTGGCAGTGCACGACGTCGGGCGAAAAATCGCGCCCGACTTTTTCAAAGAGGTCGGCGTGGCGGCGCGAGAAGAAATTGACCCCGGGGTCATTGAAAGTGCCGAATGTGCGAAAAACGTCGAACCCGTCGAACTCCTCCAGGGTAAGTTCCGGCTCCGACAGAGGGGGCGCACCGGGCCGCCCGGCGAAAATCTTGACGTTCCAACCGAGTTGCCGCAGACGCTTGGCTTGACGATGTGCCACGATTTCCGCGCCACCGGCGAGGTGAGGAGGATAGTTGCTGCAGACGATCAGGACACGCGGCATGGTTGATCGGACATCTTCATTTCACTCGGGGAACGTATTGCGGCCAACCGTGGCACCTGCATTCAGAGACCGGTCAGGCTTGATTGAGATGGCGACCAAGCGACCGCGAGCAGGTTGCAAGGCGCCATACAGCACCGAGGGCTGCAGCTCGTCACCGCCGCAGAACGGCTACCTGATGGCAGGTGTGCTGATCAAATCTGAAACCCTTGGTCATGAGAAATTCGAGCATATGATTGGTGCGCTCCTCGCCAGCGAAGGTGTGGTGCAGTTCGACAACAATCTTGTCTATGCCGGTCAGATCGGCACCGCTGAGCAAATCGACTTCTCCGCCCTCGATATCCATCAAGAGGGTATTGGCACGAAAATGTCTGATCTCGTCTTCAAGGCAGAAGGTAGGAACGCTAACCCGACTTACGATGTCGGCATCGTCAGTCAGATCCAAGCGCGACGCGAGGAAGTATGACGATACACCGAACGTGACCTCTCGAGCGGCATGCCTGGTTTTGTTGCAGAGGATGCCATGACGCGCGTCGATCTTCAGTCCATTGCGTTCAAAATTGGCTTTGGCGTCGGCAAGGATACCGGGGTTTGCCTCGAACGAAACGATGTTGGCTTCCCCCACGATCTCGACGGCGCTCATCGTTACCAGGCCTATTGCCGTGCCGCCCTCGATGACCCGGTCACCGGCACACAAGACGGCTTTCGCGACTTGGCGGTCCTGGCATTCGTAATCACCGTTCGCAATGGCCGCCACGATGGCAGGGTCGTAGGCAACAGTGTCCACGAAGACGGCAAAGCCGTCGATTTCCGCCAAGTAGCCGTGACGCATGGCATAAAAGGCTACGAGCTATGCCACCTTGTCAAGGGTTTCGAACAGGTGCGGGCCAGGTCCGGCGACCTGGTGCCCGCGCATTCCTCGTGCCGATGCGGCGGCCAGCTCGATCGCCTGCGGATGGACCGTTGAATTTGCAGGGTCTGGTTCGAGCGTTCCCCGACGGTACCGATTTTCAATGACCTTAGCTGACGACCCCGAATGTTTGGCTCTTCTCCGACTTGTTTTTCTGGCTCTTTCCACATGGGCGCGTCCCGTAGAGGAGAACTCCATGACAGGTAAGAACTGGGAAAAGCGCAACATTGCTGCGATGGGCGAGGAGACGGGCAAGCAATTCTCGTTACCCAGCAACGAAGTCGCGATCCTGGACCCTCACGCCCGGACGTGCGGCACCCAGGCGGCGCCCGTTCCGTATTCGACGATGTACTGATCGACGTTGTTGCACCCGGTGCATTCGAAGCTTCGCAGATCGAAGCCGGGCTGCGCAGGCTCGATGCGCGCCAGAACCATCCTGGCCCCGCACTTGCTGCAGGGCCTCGGATTCTGCTCGACGGTCCGGTCGGGTGAACCGGGTTGAATTCCAGGGCTTGCCGTCAATGATTGCCGCCTTGCTGCCGAAGCGGGAAGCGTTGCCGGCTCCCCGCCCGCCGAAAATGGCCAGGGGCCGTTTCGCGATCAGGTGGTCTGCGCCCGATGTGCGGCGGCACGGTGGTCATATTGCCCACCGGGGCCAAAGGTCGCAGAGCACTCCCGCTGCGCCAGACAGCCGGCCAGCGTGCCCGCCACGCTGAGGCCGATCAGGCCACGCCGACCAGGCCGGCCCGATCGCACGCCGGGCGAGCCCGTTGGGCCTGTTCAATCGGTGGCTGCCGGAAGCGAGGCCGCCGCGCAGCCTGCAGCCTCGCGAATGCACCCTGAGGCCCTGGGGGTAAACCAAGGCCGGGAAGGCCCCATGCCGGGGCGCCGTGATACGCCGGACGTTCGAGGCAAACCGCGATAAGGTCGGCGGATCGCCCGCGACGAACCCCCGACCCCGGACAATCGCGGGCATCGACCTCAATCCAGGGAGACGGACATGGACACCAACACGGATGGCTGCCTCACCGAAGGGCATTTGATGCTGTTCGGGACCATCGTTCACTGGATGGCCCGCTACGAGGTGCTGATCCAGCGCATCATCGCCCATGTGACCGGATCGCAATCCTCCGATGTCATGCTGCTGACCAGGGACCTGACGCTGGGCGAGAAGCGCCTTGCCCTGCTCAATCTGCTTCGCCACCGCACCGTGCCGCACGACCAGGTCGACGCGATCTATGGCTATCTGAGGATTCCGGAGACGTTCCGCGCGCTGTCGGACGATATCCTGCATTCGACCTGGGCCGCGGGCCGCTCGTCGAGCTCGATCCAGCCCGACTGGATCCTGCGGCCCAAGCCGACCGTCAAGCCGGTGCACGGCGGAGCCGAAGGGCGAGCCGAGGATTTCCAGGAAGATTACGACGACCAGGTCGAATACAGCCTCGACGAGCTGGCCGAGACCGCAAAGACCCTGCGCGAGAATTATCGGCTGTTTTTCGCCTATTGCCGCTCCATCGGAATGGTGGGCGCCGGCGGGGAAGAAACCGGCTAGCAGAGGCTGCGAGGCGGCTGCGCGTTTTTTCAGTCTTGCGCTGCGCTTCAGCGAGTCGTGCCTGGGACGCAGGGACCCATACGCCGAGGAATTTCGGTTCCGGCACTGAAGCAGAGGCCTTTTTCCCTTTTGAGGCCAGGGGTGATGGGTCGCTGCGTCCGCCGGGAGTTCGTGCCAGACCACCCCTTCGTCGACCTGCGCTCCCATTCGCATCGGTACCGCGCCAGCGCAGGGCGCGAGGTCCCGGCGCCGGGCAAACATGGGCCAGGCCGTCCCCTGCCTTGCCAAGCCCCCATCCTTCACCCACAATTCGCGGTCAATGCTTCCGGGGGGATTTGGGGAGGGGCCATTCATGTCCGCAGTGCGGTCGAGGAGTTTCCGCATCGGCTCGATGCTGGCGGCGGTGCTGTCGGTGGCGACGTGGCCGACCGCAAGCCGCGCCTATACCCCCGAGCAGCAGCAAGCCTGCACCGGCGATGCGTTTCGGCTCTGCAATGCCGAGATTCCGGATGTCGATCGCGTCACGCTCTGCATGGTCCGGAACAGGACGCAGCTCTCGCCGGGCTGCCGGGTGTTCTTCCGGAGCGAGCCCGAGGCCGCGCCGGCCGCAGCCGGCAGACCGCTTCGCATCCGGCCGGCGCTCGCGCGAAAGCCGGTCCATGCCGGCGCGCACAAGGCGAAGAAGCCGGCCAGGCCGGGCGCGACCTGACGCCGGGGACGCATTCGAACCGCTTTACCGCGGGTTGCAGCCTCGATGAGTCCGCTCCGGACTCGTTTTGTTCGCACCGGGACGGCCGATGTCACAACAGCGAGGATGCCCGTAGCGGTTGAGTGACGGGGCCGTGGCCCCGGATGATGCGGAAATACCCCGATCCGGATTCGATTTTCGCGATTTTTGCGCCGTATTGCGCCGCATGGTGTGACTCAAAAGCCAACTCGAAGATAAATCAGGGACTTCCTTGCGATTGCCTGTAAATTTTTCTTTCACGAATCAGCGCGCTGATTCATTTTTGGTTTCTGGGGTCAATCTGGAGGCGAAGGTATGAACGTCATTGTTTTCGCATCGCGTAAAGGCGGTTCAGGAAAAAGCACCCTGGCCGCTCATCTCGCTGCACATGTCAATAAGGCAACAAAGCCCTGTCTGATGATCGATGCCGATCCGCAGGGCTCACTCACGCTCTGGCACAAGCTGCGCGGCACCAATGAGCCGCCGATCAAGACCGCGGTCAACTCCGTCAGCGGGATTCTCGCTGCCGCCAAGCGCGACGGCATCGAATGGGTGTTCATCGATACTCCGCCGAATGTGTCGGCCGTGGTCGAGGATGCCATCAAGAACGCCACCATGGTGATCATTCCGGCCCGGCCGGGGGTATTCGACGTCAATGCGGTGCAGGAAACCATCCTGACCTGCCGCGCGGCGCGCAAGCCCTACGCGGTCGTGATCAACGGCGCGCCGGCCCGCCGGGACGACGTCGAGAGCCGCATCGTCACCATCGCCCGCGAGGCGCTGGCCAAGTTCAAGGCGCCGGTGTGGGGCGGCCAGATCACCAACCGTGCCGATCTGTTGATGGCGCTCGGCAAGGGTGAAGGCGTGCGGGAATATTATGCCGAAGGCCGCGCCGCGGCGGAGATCAGCCGGCTGTGGGCCGCGATCGAACGCTCGGTGAAGGCGATCCGTGGCACGGCGTCGGCGACCGGCGCGATGCACAAGCAGGCGGCCTAGTTTCGTCGCCGGTCAGGCCAGCCAAGAACGCGCGGTTTTCGCGCGTTTTTCGTTGCGCCTGGCAGTCATGGATTCCGCGCCGGCAGAGCCCGGCGACGATGCGCTGGTGGCGGAGCCGCCGCCCGGCGTGCTTTGGCGTGAGCCGGGGGCCCCGGCGGCGGCTAGCGGCCTGCCGTTCAATTCACCATCAGCACGTAGAACACGACCACCGGCGACAGGCTCAGGATCACCGACCAGATGCCGAGCGCCCAGAGAATGTCCTGCCGGCTGAAACCCTGTCCTTTGTGGAATGAATGATGCTGCATGGTCACGACGCCCCCGCGTTTTCCGGTTGTTGCGGGATCCCTGATACGCCCGGACTTTTAAAAAGCCGGCCGCAAGATCGCTCGCATTTGAACACAGGTGCTAGCGAGGGTTAACCACGGCGGCGCCGTGCCGTCAGCTTCCCATCAGCAGGTGGAAAGCCAGCACCGGCGACAGGCCGAGCAGCACGGCCCACAGGCCGAACGACGACAGCAGCAGAAAATCCTGCAGCCGCTCGGTCCACTCGCTGCTCGGATCGCTGAATCTCGCAATGGCTGGCGTGGTCATGGTTTCCCCCGGTTCTTGTTGTGGGATTCCAATAAGCCAAAAATTCTAAGCGGCCGGCCGCAAGCTGCCGCGGATTTGAATTTTTTGCGTTACCGCCGCTTAACCAATTTTATCTGCTGGCATCGCAGGGACGACCCGCTGAGAGCTTTGCAAGGCCACGACCGCCCGATCTGCGGTTCAATTCCGGCGTTATCGGTCGGCGCGGCCGACCACGTCCATCAGCTCGGCGATCTTGCGGCGCTGATCGGCCTTGTCGCCGGAGGAGATCGCATGCTCGACGCAATGGGCCACGTGGTCGCGCAGGATTTCCTCCTCGACCCGGCGCAGCGCCGCCTTGGCGGCGGCGATCTGCGTCACCACGTCGATGCAGTAACGGTCGTCCGCCACCATGGCGGCGAGGCCGCGGATCTGGCCTTCGATCCGTTTCAGCCTTTTCAGGCAGGAGCTCTTGATCTCGGTGCGCATCCGCGTCATATACCCCCCCAGGGTATATGGTTCAAGGGGCCAGGGGGTGTTTCGGTGACGCCAGCGGATCGGGATCACGCCCACGGCGCCGGCGCGGCGGCCGCGGGCCACCATCACCACGGCACCGCGGCGCCGGTTCCGGCCTGCTGCGGCGGCAAACATGACGGGGCAGGCCAGGCCGCCGCCGCAGCCGCCATCGATCCGGTCTGCGGCATGAAGGTGGACCCCGCCACCGCCAGGCATCGCTTCTCGCATGCGGGGACGGATCACTTCTTCTGCTCGGCGCGCTGCCGCGACCGCTTCGAGGCCGAGCCGGAAAAATTCCTGCAGCCCGAAAAGCCGCAGCCGACCGCGCCGGCCGGCAGCATCTTCACCTGTCCGATGCATCCGGAAGTGCGGCAGGTCGGTCCCGGCGATTGTCCGATCTGCGGCATGGCGCTGGAACCCGAGCAGGTCTCGCTCGACGACGCGCCGGATCCCGAACTGACCGGCATGACGCGCAGGTTCTGGATCGCGCTGGTGCTGACCCTGCCGGTGTTCGTGATCGAGATGGGCGGTCCTCCCGGCCTGATCCATCTGCTGCCGCCGGGATGGTCGAACTGGATTTGCCTGGCGCTTTCGACGCCGGTGGTGCTGTGGGCGGGCGCGCCGTTCTTTGCACGCGGCTGGCGATCAATCCTGACGCGGAACCTCAACATGTTCACGCTGATCGCGATGGGCACCGGCGTGGCCTGGATCTACAGCGTGGTGGGCACGCTGGCGCCGCGATGGTTTCCGCCGGCCTTCCGCGACAGCGACGGCGCGGTCGCGGTGTATTTCGAGGCCGCCGCCGTCATCACGGTATTGGTTTTGCTGGGGCAGGTGCTGGAATTGCGGGCGCGCGCCCGCACCTCGGGCGCGATCCGCGCGCTGCTCGGGCTTGCGCCGAAAACCGCGCGGCGCATCACCGATCATGGCGACGAGGACACCGCGATCGACGCGATCGCCGTCGGCGACAGCTTGCGGGTGCGTCCCGGCGAGAAGATTCCGGTCGATGGCATCGTCACCGAGGGCCGTTCGTCGGTCGACGAGTCGATGGTGACCGGCGAGTCGATGCCGGTATCGAAGGCGGCAGGCGACCGGGTGATCGGCGGCACCGTCAACCAGAGCGGCGGGCTGGTGCTGCGCGCCGACCGGATCGGCCGCGACACCATGCTGGCGCGGATCGTCGACATGGTGGCGCGGGCGCAGCGTTCGCGGGCGCCGATCCAGCGGCTGGCCGACCGGGTCGCGGGCTGGTTCGTGCCGGCGGTGATGGCGGCGGCACTGCTGGCGTTCGCGGCCTGGATGCTGTTCGGGCCGCAGCCGCGCCTGACGTTTGCGCTGGTCGCCGCGGTGACGGTGCTGATCATCGCCTGTCCCTGCGCGCTCGGCCTGGCCACCCCGATGTCGATCATGGTCGGCGTCGGCCGCGGCGCCCATGCCGGCATCCTGATCCGCGATGCCCAGGCGCTGGAGCGGTTCGAGAGCATCGACACGCTCGTGATCGACAAGACCGGCACGCTGACTGAAGGAAAGCCGAAGGTCGTGCGCATCGTGGCGGCCGACGGTTTTTCAGAACCCGAGTTGCTGCGGCTGGCCGCCAGCGTCGAGCGCGGCAGCGAACATCCGCTGGCGCAGGCGATCCTGAATGCCGCCAACGCGCGCCAATTGAAGCTCGGCGAGGCCGCCGATTTCGCCGCGCGCTCCGGCAAGGGCGCCACCGGCACCGTCGACGGCAGGATGGTCGCGCTCGGCAATGCCATGCTGATGCGCGAATTGAAGGTCGCGACGCCAGCTATCGACGGCGCGGCGGAGGCCGCTCGGCTGGACGGCGCCACCGCCATCTACATCGCGGTCGGCGGCCGCGCCGCCGGCGTGATCGCGATCGCCGACCCGATCAAGGCTTCGGCGAAAACCGCCCTCGGCAGGCTGCGGGACGACGGGCTGCGCATCGTGATGCTGACCGGGGATAATCTCACCACCGCGCGCGCGGTCGCCGTGACGCTCGGCATCGACGAGATCGAGGCCGGCGTGCTGCCGGAACGCAAGAGCGACGTCGTGCAGCGGCTGCGCCGGGACGGCCGCCGCGTCGCCATGGTCGGCGACGGCGTCAACGACGCGCCGGCGCTGGCGGCGGCCGATGTCGGCATCGCGATGGGCAGCGGCACCGACGTCGCGATCGAAAGCGCCGGGATCACGCTGTTGACCGGCGACCTCATGGGCCTGGTGCGGGCGCGGCGCCTGTCGGCGGCGACCATGCGCAATATCCGCCAGAACCTCGGCTTCGCGTTCCTGTACAACCTGGCGGGCGTACCGATCGCCGCCGGCGTGCTCTATCCGGTGTTCGGCATCCTTTTGTCGCCGATGGTCGGCGCCGCGGCGATGGCGCTGTCGTCGGTCAGCGTGATCGGCAATGCGCTGCGGCTGGCACGGACGAAGCTGGATTAGCACGCCGTCCGATCTCCTGATCTATTCGGGCGCCGAGCTCCGCGCTCACCGGCGTCATCGGCAGCCGCAGCTCGGCGCTGTCGATCAGGCCGCTGCGCCACAGCCAGTACTTGACCGGCGCCGGGCTCGGCTCGGCGAACAGCAGCCGGGCGAGATCCGCGACCGACCGCCAATGCGACAGCGCGGCATCGCGCTCGCCCGCGACCTGCAGCTTGCGGATCAGCGCGAAGGTTGCGGTTTCGACATGCGCCGCCGCCAGAATGCCGCCGTCGGCGCCGTCGTCCAGCGCCTCATGATAGCGGGCGTCCTCGCCGGTGAGCACGGCAAAGCCGGCCGGACGCCGGCGCAGCAGCTCGCGCGACTGCTCGCGGTCGTCGCTGCAATCCTTCAATCCGCAGATATTGGGATGGTCGGCGAGCTGCAGCATCGCCGCGTTGCCGAGATTGACGCCGGTGCGGTAGGGGATGTTGTAGAGCGCGACCGGGTGGGCGGCACGGTCGGCCAGCGCCTGGAAGTGAAGCTTCAGTCCGAGCTGCGAGGGGCGCGAATAATACGGGCAGGATATCAGATAAAAGTCGATCGGCCAGGCCGCGGTGCGGTCCAGCGTCTGCAGCATCGCGGCGGTGTTGCTGCCGGACAGGCCGAGGCAGAGCGGAAGCTTGCTGGCGTTGCCGATCTCATCGCCGACCGTGAACACCAGCCGTTCGGTTTCTTCCGTATCGAGGGTCAGGCTCTCGCCGGTGGTGGCGGCGAGAACCAGCCCGTCGACCGGCAGCGCCGCGTAGTGCCGTACCATTCTGCGCAGCGACGCCTCGTCGAGCCGGCCGCCGCGAAACGGCGTCACCAGCGGCAACCACAGGCCACGCAGGGCGGATCGCAGGGAAGATTGCAGCCCGGTCGTGGGTCCATCTCCTTGAAAATCAGAGCCGGAGACGGGACAACAAAAAAACCCCGTCCAGACGGCGGGGTTTGGGATCGGTGGTGGGCGAGCAGTCTGTCGCGCGCGTCGATCTCAATGCCCCGGAACGGGGAATTTTTTCGACAGCGCGACCGTGCACGAATTCGTGATCATGCGGTGATGATGATGAAGGACGGCAAAACTGTCAACCGGCATCGCGCGGGCCGCATCCACAAAAAAAAGCCGGGCTCCAAGGAGCCCGGCTTGAGGTATTGGCCACGTGAGGCCGACACAATCACCTTCCAAGAGGGATTACTGAGCGCCCGCATCGCTGGAGGAGGGGGACAAAAGCGCGACACGACTACTCAGTACCGAGAGATTATGATCCACGCCGATGGCGTGCAGCAAGCGCAACCTCCGCATGTCAGTCATGCGGAGACCGGGGGCTGCCGCGCCGCGTCGATCAGGACGGCCAGCGCTGCGCCTTGCTGACCACGAAGTCGCGGAACACCTGGACGCGCGCCACCGTCTTCAGTTCCTCGGGATAGACGAAATAGGTATCGAGCTGGATCGAGTCGGATTCACCGAACAGCTGCACCAGCCGGTTGTTTTCCTCGACCAGATAGTCCGGCAGTGCGGCGATGCCCAGACCCTGCTGGCATGCGCGCACCAGGCCAAGGATGTTGTTGACCTTGAAATAGGTCTCGCGCGGACCGGAGCCGTTGCGGCCGGCTTCGATCAGCCAGTTGCGATTCTGCAGATGCGGCGCGACCTGGCCGTCGCTCAGCGTGATGATGCGATGCGCGTCGAGCTCGTCGAGCGTGCGCGGGGTGCCGAAGCGCTTGATATATTCCGGCGAGCAATAGGCGTGAAAGCCCATCGCGAACAGCTTGCGCTGGATCAGGTCGGGCTGGGTCGGCTTGCGGGTGCGGATCGCGACGTCGGCTTCGCGCATCGACAGGTCGAGTTCCTCGTCGGTGACGATCAGCGAAATCCGGATCTCGGGATAAAGGGCGGTGAATTCGCCGAGCCGCGGAATCAGCCAGTTGATGCCGACGCCGGGGGTGGTGGTGATCTTGAGGTCGCCGCTCGGCCGCTCGCGGCTGTCGGTCAACTTGGCGCGCGCCGCCTGCAGCTGCATGAACACGTCGTGGGCGGTGCGAAACAGCAGGTCGCCCTGCTCGGTGAGGATGAGGCCGCGGGCATGACGATGGAACAGCGAGACCGAAAGCTCCTGCTCCAGCGCGCTGACCTGGCGGGAGACCGCCGATTGCGACAGTCCGAGCTGCTCGCCGGCATGGGTGAAGCTGCCGGCTTCCGCCGCGGCGTGAAACACCTTCAGCTTGTCCCAGTCCATATCGGTAAATCCGTCGCGCGTTCGGGCCATGATTATTCCGCCGCCGCGCGGTCGCTGGCGCGCAGTGCGAGAAAGCGTTCGGCTTCAAGGGCTGCCATGCAGCCGAGGCCTGCGGCGGTGACCGCCTGCCGGTAGGTTTCGTCGGCGACGTCGCCGGCGGCGAACACGCCGGGCACCGAGGTCGCGGTCGAGTTCGGCGCCACCTCGACATAGCCCGACGGTTTCAGCTTGATCTGGCCGACGATCAGCTCGGTGGCCGGCGCGTGCCCGATCGCGATGAACACGCCGTCGGCCGCAAGCTCGGTCAGCGCGCCGCTCTTGACGTTCCTGAGCCGGACATGGGTGACCTTGCCCGGGTTCTCGGTGCCGCAGATCTCGTCGATGGCGCTGTCCCAGACCACCTTGATCTTGGGGTGATTGAACAGCCTTTCCTGCAGGATGCGCTCGGCGCGGAAATGATCGCGGCGATGCACGATGGTGACGGTCGAGGCGAAATTGGTGAGGAACAGCGCTTCCTCGACTGCGGTGTTGCCGCCGCCGACCACCACCACCTGCTTGCCGCGGTAGAAAAAGCCGTCGCAGGTCGCACAGGCGGACACCCCGAAACCCTTGAATTTCTCTTCCGACGGCATGCCGAGCCAGCGCGCCTGCGCGCCGGTGGCAACAATCACCGTTTCCGCCAGGTAGACGTCGCCGCTGTCGCAGCTCAGGCGGAACGGCCGCTGGCCGAGCTCGGCCTTGACGACGAGATCGGTGACGATCCGGGTGCCGACATGGGCGGCCTGCTTCTCCATCTGCTCCATCAGCCAGGGACCCTGAATGACGTCGGCAAAGCCCGGATAGTTTTCCACGTCGGTGGTGATGGTGAGCTGGCCGCCGGGCTGGATGCCCTGGATCAGCACCGGCTCGAGCATCGCGCGCGCCGCATAGATCGCAGCGGTATAGCCCGCCGGGCCGGAACCGATGATGACGACCTTGGCGTGGATGGGGGCGGGCATGGAGTAGATCCCTCGCTGCAGGGAGATTTGATCAGGGCTTCAGCCGAAAGGGCCCGGAAAGGCACTGCGACGGCGTCGAAAGTGCCAAATCCAAGTTTAAGACATCTGGCGAGCCATGCAAGAATTGCAATCCATATCGGCGAATTTTCCCCTCCAGTGCGATAAATGGCGCAGCGCACGCGCAATAAAATTGCGCACGGCGCGGCAGCTGCGCTAAGAGTGTTGCCGATACTGCCTCCCAGCCTTTCAAGCCCAGGACCTGGACCCGCGTGCCGAAGAATCTCGACGACATCGACCTCAAGATCCTCCGCGAAATCCAGGCCGACGGCCGAATCACCAATGTCGAGCTGGCCAGGCGCGTCGGCATTTCTCCCCCGCCCTGCCTGCGCCGGGTGCGGACGCTGGAGGAGGCCGGCTACATCCAGGGCTATCGTGGATTGCTGGATCCGCGCCGGCTCGGTTTCGACGTCACGGTGTTCGCGTCGGTGCACCTGTCCAGCCAGGCCGATGCCGATCTGCGCGCGTTCGAAGAGTTCGTCCGCGCCGAACCATTGGTGCGGGAATGCTGGATGCTGTCGGGCGAGGTCGACTTCATCCTGAAATGCGTGGCGCCCGACATGGCGACGTTCCAGGATTTCGTCACCCACCTGACCGCGGCCCCTCATGTGCGCAACGTCCGGACCTCGCTGGTGCTGCATAACTCCAAATACGAGGCCGCGGTGCCGCTGGAATTGAAGCTGCCGGGCTAGGCCGCGTCCAGCGCCGCCGTTCCGGGACGATGCCCGGAAGCGCCGGAGGCCGCGGCTTTGCCGCGGCCGGAACCACCGCCATTTTTGTCAGCCCTTCCTGCCCAGCATGGCGTCGAGGCCGTAGGGGCCGCCGCCGGCGCAGGCGAGATAGAGGCAGGCGAAGCAGAACATGATCGCGTTCTCGCCGCCATTCAACAGCGGGATGAAGTTGCGCGGAAAGTGCTCCATGAAATAGGCGAACGCCATTTCACCGCACAATATGAAGGCCGTGACCCGCGAGAACAGGCCGAGGATGAGAAGTCCGCCAAGGACCAGTTCGATCGAGCCGGCGCACCAGAACAGTGAAAACGGCTCCACTTTCGCGAACATCGGCACCGGCGGAAACTTGAACAGCTTGGCGACGCCAAACTGAAACAGCAACAGGCCGGTGATGACCCGGAAGATGCTGTGAACCGGCGGCTCGAAGCGGGCAAACATTGCGTTCATCTTGTCCATGCTGTGCCCCTCAACCGCGCTTCATCGCGGCGTCGACGCTCCAGGGACCTGCGCCTGCCGTCGACAGATAGAGACAGGTGAAGCAGAACATGATCGCCAGCGTGCCGCCGTTGAGCAGGGGGTAGAAGCCTTTTGGCTCGTGCGCCATGAAATAGGCGAATGCCATCTCGCCCGAGATGATGAAGGCGACCGGGCGCGTCAGCAGACCGAGGATCAACAGCGCGCCGCCGATCAGCTCGATGAAGCCCGCCGCGCCGATCAGCGACAGCGGATTGAGGTTGGCAAGGCTCGCGACCACCGGAAAGCCGATGATCTTGGCCATGCCGTGCTGGATGATCATCAGCCCCATGATGATGCGCAGCAGGCTCAGGGCGCGCGGCGCCTGTGCCGCCATTGTTTCAGTCATGACAAGTCCCCCGGAAATTTGCGATGCGCCGACGCTATCGTGTAGCGGCGTCCAGGAAAAGCATGTTGGTGCCGGGGTTATCGGGATCTCGGCGGCCGGGCATCTTCAAACCCGTTGCAATCATGCGATGGCAGGCTCGATCGACCCCGCCTCACAACATCGTCAGTGCGGGGCGGTGCCGTGCCGCGACCGATCGGGCATCGGCAAAGGCCGCGCGCGCGGCCTTGGCTGCAATTCCGCCCTAGCGCCACTCGACCTTGGTGATCTCGTAGGCCTTGGCGCCGCCGGGGGCGACGACCTCCACCGAGGCTCCCTTCTTCTTTCCGATCAGCGCCCGCGCCAGCGGCGAGGTGATCGAGATGCGGCCCTTCTTGGCGTCGGCTTCGGGCTCGCCGACGATCTGCCACACCGCTTTCTTCTCGGTGTCCTCGTCGATCAAGGTGACGGTGGCGCCGAACTTGATGGTGTCGCCGGACAGCTTGCTGATGTCGATAATGTCGGCGCGCGCCAGCTTGTCCTCCAGCTCGGCGATGCGGCCTTCATTGTGGGACTGCTCTTCCTTGGCGGCGTGGTATTCCGCGTTCTCCGAAAGGTCGCCATGCGAGCGCGCCTCGGCGATGTGCTCGATGATCCGGGGACGGTCCACCGACTGGCGCTGCTTCAGTTCGACCTCGAGGGCGGCATAGCCGCCAGCGGTCATCGGTACCTTTTCCATCATCTGTCTTTGTCCTTCAACTTCATGCGGACCACTCCGCGGCACGCACAAACGCCGAAACAGAACCCCGACATGGCTGGCGAGTTCCAGTCACGTGGGCTTCATCGCCGATCAATTGCCGGGCCGTCGGCCCGGCTCAAGGATCAGGTTTCGGAAAAGTAACTCTGCAGGGTGCGGACCTCAAGGTCCCCGCCCAGATAGGCGCGGATGCCCTGTGCGGCCGCCACGGCCCCGGAAAGAGTGGTGTAATATGGCACTTTATGCAAGAGGGCAGCTCGCCGCAACGACCGGCTGTCGGCCAGCGCCTGCGGCCCCTCGGTGGTGTTGAAGACCAGCTGGACGTCGCCATTGACGATGGCGTCGACGATATGGGGCCGTCCCTCCAGCACCTTGTTAACCTTCTCGGTCGGCACGCCATGATCGGTCAGGAAGCGCTGTGTTCCCGAGGTCGCCATCACCTTGAAGCCAAGCGAGAACAGCAGCCGCACCGCGTCGACAATGCGGGTCTTGTCGATCTCGCGGACCGAGACGAAAACCGTGCCCTTGCGCGGCACCCGCGTGCCGCCGCCAAGCTGGCTCTTGGCGAACGCCACCTCGAACGAGCGGTCGATGCCCATCACCTCGCCGGTCGAGCGCATCTCCGGGCCGAGCACGGTATCGACGCCGGGGAAACGGGCGAACGGAAACACCGATTCCTTGACCCCGACATGGCCGAGCCTTCGCTTCCTCAGATTGAAGTCGGCGAGCTTCTCGCCGGCCATGATCCTGGCAGCGATCTTCGCCACCGGCATGCCCATCACCTTGGCGACGAACGGCACCGTGCGCGACGCCCGCGGATTGACCTCGAGCACGTAGATGTCGCCATCCTTGATGGCGTATTGCACGTTCATCAGCCCGACCACGTCGAGGCCGAGCGCCAGTTCGCGGGTCTGCCGTTCCAGTTCGCCGATCATCTGGGCGTCGAGCGAGTGCGGCGGCAGCGAGCAGGCGGAGTCGCCGGAGTGAATGCCGGCTTCCTCGATATGCTCCATGATGCCGACGATGAAGGTGTCCTTGCCGTCGCTCAGGCAGTCGACGTCGATCTCGATGGCGTCGGACAGATAGCGATCGAACAGCAGGGGATTGGTGCCGAGCACGGTATTGATCTGGCCGGTCTTGTCGTTGGGATAGCGCGCCTTGACGTCGCCCGGCACCAGTTCGGGCAGCGTGCCCAGCAGATAGTCGCTGAGCTGGGATTCCTCGCGGATGATCTGCATCGCCCGGCCGCCGAGCACGTAGGACGGGCGCACCACCAGCGGCAGCCCGAGATCGGCCGCCACCAGCCGCGCCTGCTCGACCGAATAGGCGATGCCGTTCTTCGGCTGCTTCAGCCGCAGCTTGTCGAGCACGCGCTTGAAGCGGTCGCGGTCCTCGGCGAGGTCGATGGCGTCGGGCGAGGTGCCGAGGATCGGCACGTCGGCGGCTTCCAGCGCGCGGGCGAGCTTGAGCGGCGTCTGGCCGCCGAACTGCACGATGACGCCGTGCAGGGTGCCGTTCTGGCGTTCGGTGGCGATGATCTCCAGCACGTCTTCCGAAGTCAGCGGCTCGAAATACAGCCGGTCGGCGGTGTCGTAGTCGGTCGACACGGTCTCCGGGTTGCAGTTGATCATGATGGTTTCGAAGCCGGCGTCGTGCAGCGCGAAGCAGGCATGACAGCAGCAATAGTCGAACTCGATGCCCTGGCCGATCCGGTTCGGCCCGCCGCCGAGAATGATGACCTTGTTCCTGTCCGAAGGCGCGCTTTCATCGGCCAGCGCGCCGGCGAACGGCGCTTCATAGGTCGAATACATGTAGGCGGTCGGCGAGGCGAACTCCGCCGCACAGGTGTCGATGCGCTTGAATACCGGGCGGACACCGAGCGCGCGGCGCTGCGCCGTGACCTCGGCCTCGCTGGTTTCGGTCAGCACCGCCAGCCGCGCGTCGGAAAACCCCATGGCCTTCAGGCTGCGCATGCCGAAGGCGTTGCCCG
>Ga0302319_10003472_pt1 | contig 32941 bp, 30 predicted proteins | sample Bog_T0_2_FD_203319 | JGI IMG/M metagenome (GOLD analysis project Ga0302319, IMG submission 203319) | Peat permafrost microbial communities from Stordalen Mire near Abisko, Sweden - Bog_T0_2 | ecosystem: Environmental > Terrestrial > Soil > Wetlands > Peat | place: Sweden: Abisko, Stordalen Mire... | reverse complement strand
GCATAACGATATCCCCTCTCGGGTAACAGTTACTTTTGGCACACGGGGCAAGGTCGGGCAATCATTTATTTTTGCCGGCCGGCCGACGATTCTTTGGTTGATTACTGGTCCAGACCAGGGCGATCAACATGGGTGCGATCTGGTCCAGCGGCAGAATATAATCCACATCGCCGGTCTGGATGGAAGTTTCCGGCATGCTGAAATTTTCCGACGTGGGCCGGTCTTGCGCGATGACCGTGCCGCCCTTCTCCTTGATGATTTGCACACCAAAGGAGCCGTCACCATCGCCGCCGGTGAGCACCACCGCAATGGCGTTTTTTCCATAGACCTCCGCCACGGAAGCAAACAACGGCTCGGCAGATGGACGGGCGAAATGAATTTTTTGCGCGCGCGAAGAAGACAGCTTCAGGCAATTGCCTTTGACCACAAACAGATGATGGTTGGGCGGCGCGACAAAGACCTTGGAAGGAACGAGTACGTCGCCGGTGTGAGCCTCTGTGACTTGCAGTTGCGTGCGGCATTTGAGAATCCCTGCCAGCAAACTTTTGTGGTCGGGAGCAACGTGCATCACGATGGCAATCGCCGCCGGAAAATCCGCCGGCAAGCCGCCCAGAATAATGGACAAAGCCTTCAAGCCACCCACCGACGCAGCCATGGCGATAACGGGAAACGAATGACGCCCCGACGCCACGGGGATTTCCAGGCGCGCACGTTGGGCCGGCTTGGTTAATCGGCGTGCCGACACTGATATCCCTTTCATGTGGCTGGAAAAATTAAACGTTGATGGCCCGGCAAGTGTGTCGATAGTTGCGGGGCTATTGCGATGCTTACACCAAAGCTCCTGCGCGCTTTCTATTCATTCCAGCGGGTCGGATGCCACGGCGCACATTTGCCGGCTGTTGATCCGAGCATTCCTTTTCTGAATCTTTATTGCCGCCCCTTTCACCCAACGCCTCTTTGTCGATGTTATTCAGCGCGAGCTTGGTGAGGGTTGCGTTGGTGGCCTTCTCCTCGCCGAGAATAGCTTCCAAGAGACTGGCCGCTTCGCTGTTGCCCAACAGTTCAGCCCATTCGTGCAGGGCACCGTAGGAGGCAATTTCGTGATGTTCAACTTTCTGGGCCGCCGAGATCAACGCCGCATTGAGGGCCGGTGACCCCTTGAATTCAGCCACGGTGTCGCCGCCTTCTTCCAGCAGTGCGACAGTGGTCTTGCACTTTTTACCTTTGGCCACTTGATTAAACGATTTGAAAACCTGTTCGAGCTTCGTCACATGGCCCTCGGTTTCCTTTAAGTGAGCGAGGAATGCCGCCTTCAATTTCTCGCATCTGGCAGCCTTGGCCAGCTTCGGCAACGCTTTGACGATTCGGCGCTCGGCGTCATACATGTCCGCAACTTCAGCGAGGAATAGATCTTTGAGTGTTTTCATAGTTTCATTTCGGTTGTTTTTGCAGTTTGGTGTTTCAAAACATTTACGATACCTGGCGGTCGGCATAGACACCATGGGGTGTTACCCGACCAAGTCGCTGACCGGCAATTCACCCGCAGCACCCGCAACGTAAATCCCCGCCCATTCTCGAACGGCTCTACCGTCGCGGTGACTTCCAGAACCGGATACCGCACCGTCGCCAGCCCGTAATTCTTATGCTTTTGGGCGAACAATTCAGTTTCCAACATGCCCGGCCAGTCCGGCCAATGTGAGGTGCTTCATCGGCTTTCTTAAGTTGACCCACAATACATTCCCAAAGTTTCCATGGGGTTTTCACCCCATGGCTTTCGGGTCTGTTATTGGCTTATAGTCCTCATCTGACTTCCCAAACGGTTTTGGTTTTATAAACGAAAACCAAGTTGAAGCTGGGACTATGAAGGACAATCATCTAAACGGCAGCGCCACCCGCAACCTGGCACACATGGAGCAGGCGCTCCGTGCTTCCGAACTTAGTTACCGGCGCCTATTCGAGGCCGCGCAGGACGGCATCCTGATTCTCGACGTTGACACGGGGAAGATTAACGATGTGAATCCTTTTCTGGGGAAACTGTTGGGTTTTACCCGAAACGAACTGGTCGGAACGCCCGTCTGGGAGCTTGGTCCGTCCAAGGACCTCGTGGCAAACAAAGCCAAGTTCGCGCAGTTGCAACAGCAAGGGTGTATCCGTTACGAGAACATGCCGTTGGAGGCGAAGAACGGTCAACTGATTGCCGTGGAGTTTGTCAGCAACGTATATCAAGCCGGTGACTGCAACGTGATCCAATGCAACGTTCGCGACATCACTAAACGCAAGCAGACACAAGACGAAATGCGCAGCAATAATGCAGAGCTGGAGCGACGTGTCATCGAACGCACGGCCCAAATGCAAGCCGCCATCAACGAACTGGAAGCATTCAGTTATTCTGTCTCCCACGATTTGCGTGCGCCACTGCGTCATGTCTTGGGCTTCGTCGATCTTTTGCAAAGAGACGCCGGGCCGTCACTTTCCGAAAAAAACCTTGATTATCTAACGACGATTTCCCGGACGGCTGAACGGATGGGGAATTTGATTGATGACCTGCTGGCTTTCTCACGAATTATGAAATCGGAAATGCAAAAAACAGAGGTCAATCTCGATGAGTTGGTGCGGGACACTTTGAGTGATTTTCGGATGGAGACAAATGATCGGAAGATCAAGTGGAAAATTGACCCGCTGCCAGCCGTGCTGGCTGACCGCGCCTTGTTGCGAATGGTGCTGGTGAATCTGCTCTCCAATGCCGTAAAATTTACCGGCACGCGGGCCGAGCCTGTAATTAAAATAGGGTGTACGGCCGGTGGCGATGGCGAGGTGGTCATCTATATTCGCGATAATGGTGCGGGCTTTGACCCGCGTTATGCCGCCAAGCTCTTCGGCGTATTCCAACGCCTCCACAGCCAGGATGAGTTTGCAGGCACGGGCATCGGTCTGGCAAACGTCCAACGGATCATTCATCGCCATGGCGGTCGCGTATGGGCGGAAGGCGTGGTGGACGGCGGTGCGACGTTTTATTTTTCAATCCCCAAACCATCCGGGAAAGTCGGATCTCAAACGGCTCCATCGCCGTGACTTCCAGCACTGGGTACCGCACTGTCGCCAGCCCGTAATTCTTGTAGGTTTGCGCGAAAAGCTTGGTTTCCCTCATGCCCGTCCAGTCGGCCAGCGTGAAGAACTTCACCAGCTCGCTCTCGGTTGGCGCATCCGAGGACGCGAGGACGCTAATGGGGTGAACACCCCATTTTACAAAACGATTACGAGGGTTATGCTTCGGATATATGTCAACTGAAACTCTCTTAATCATTGTTGTTCTTGTGCTTTTGTTTGGTGGAGGTGGCTTCTTCTACAGCAGACGAGGACGCTGATTTGTCCTGAGCTTTTGCCGCATGATTTTTGGAGTGAACGCCACAAAGTTCGCAGTCGTTATTGCGCAGACCAAGGGCACCAGCGCCAAGTTCATTGTCACAGCCATCAGACCAATTCCTTTCCAGGTCCGAGGCGAGGATAATCTGGCCGAATTGCTGCGAACCCTGTGCGCCCTGTTCGGTCGGAAGAGCAAGGACGCCGGTTCCGTCATTGCGTTGCTGAAATGCTCCTCCGGTCGGTTTGGCTCCTGTCTGGAGGCCATCAAGGGCGAGGCGATGGTCGAACTCGCGGCTTCACACCTCGGCCTGCGCGTCGTCAAGGTCGCGCCGCAAAGTCTCAAAAAGGCTCTGAGCTGTGCGAATGACCAAAAGTGGCGGGACCGCGCTGGAGAAATGTTCAATCCTGACGGCAAACGCCCGAACTGGTCCAAGGGCGCAGCCGGTGCCGTTGCTGCCGCCTTTAAGGTTGCTGGTAAGTGAACAGACACAATGAAAGGGCTTGGAGCCCGCTCGTAGTCACGGTTTCACCAGGTGGTCGCCCAGCTTTATCTTTCGTTTGGATGGGCCGAATTCAATCAACCATACCGCGATTCGGGGGCTCCTCAAAATCCGAGGGTTCTACCGGCTCATCTGACGTGCCGAGTTTGCCGGCAATAGATGTCTTATCGGTCAGAAGGGGTTGTGGTGAACCAAGCAGGGCTGCAAGCAGAGCTTGTTGGTGCGGGCCAAGCGGATAACGGCGGATTAAAGTCATGACGCCAGCCTGCGTCAGTTGCCTCCGTCCGGCTATGGGGTGTTTGCCCGATACCATTCGCGGCCTTTCAATCCGAGAGGACAGTCAGCCCTGAAACTGGATTTGTCCTTGTCCTTCCCACCCGCAACACTCGCGACGTAAATCCCCGCCCATTCTCGAACGGTTCAACGGTAGCCGTGACTTCCAGCACCGGGAACCGCACTGTCGCCAGCCCGTAATTCTTATACGTTTGCGCGAATAATTCGGTTTCCATCATGCCCGTCCAGTCGGCCAGCGTGAGGAACTTCATCGGCTCGCCAGTAATCTGGTGATGCGTGCGTTGTTCAACAACCAGCCCGCACGTGGTCACGGTTTCGCTGATATGAAAAATCCAAGAAAGGGCCGGAAATTTTTGCGAGTCGGGTGTCACGACGGACCGTCAGCCATTTAAGTCTATCGTTTGAAGGATGCACTGATAATCGGCCCGGCAAGTCACAATGAGCTGGGAAATCATTTCATGGGTCATCCCAGATGCCAGAATAAATGGGTCCTTCTCCGGAAATGGCCAGCCTTGGATTTCAAAATGCAATCCCGTCAACGCCAGCAAACGTCCGGAAAATTGTAACGCACCGATCAGAGAAACCTGTTGGTTAACTCTGTCGGGCTTGAGCTGCCAGCCAATGACATCACATGTTGCCGACGGGAAGTGCCAATGCTTCAGCAGCATCGCGCCCGCCTCGGCAAAATCAAACCCCACTGCGCTCCGTTCCCATTTCTCTATGGGCTGCTGGCCGTCCCAGAAGATTGCAAAGCCCTTTTCTTCGATAACGCGGTTGATGAGCACACGGCCGATGGAATGGAGGATGCCCAGAGTATGAGCGTCCGCTGTGTTCAAGCCGGTATGTTTGGCCACTGCCTCCATGACCAGCGCGGCGGCGACTGAATCACTCCAGTAGTCGGCGGCGGTGACGCCATAGCTGGGCAGGTCACGGGCGAAGATTTGGCGGGCCAAGCTCAGGTTTACCACGCGAATGACTCCACGCAAGCCAATGAAGTTGATGGCCGAGATCAAGTTCGTGTAGAACGTCGCCGGGGCATAGTAAGGGCTGTTGCTGATGCGGATGATCTCCGCAACCAGCGGCCCATCGTTTCTAAGCAACGCCCCAACAGTTTCGATATCCGTGTTGGGGTCGTGGGTCATTTCAGCCACTTTGACCAGGACAGCGGGCGTTGCTCCCAAGGCGTCAATAACTTGGATGGCGCGTTTAAAATCGGTGGGATCCAACATAGCTTTTTTATTTGGAGCGCGGGAGGACAATTTGATTCAGGGTCAAATGAATCCCGCCGGGTTGATGACGAGCGCGACGCGCCCATCACCCATGATGGTAGTGCCTTGGAAGGCCGCGATTTCGGCGAATTCGCGACCCATGGGTTTCACAATGACTTCGACCTGCCCAATAAACCGGTCCACCGCAATGCCGGTCCGGCCCTTGTTGGTTTGGACGATGGCCAACGGCACTTCTACCGGCCAGGATGTTGCCGGCAATTGACCCGCACAGGCGAAGTGGTCGGCCAACCGCAACACCGGGAAGACCTCGTTCCGATATGTTGCGAAATGAGCTTGTTCATGGCTGTGAATCCGGTCGCGCTCCAATCGCACCATCTGCACGACGGACTCGATGGGGAAAACATATTCTTCGCCCTTGGCCTCAACGAGGATTCCCTTGGACACCATGAGGCTGGCGGGCAGCGTGATAGTTATTTTGGAACCGCCGCCCAGACGGCTTTCGAGCGTGGTGGTCCCGTGTAATTGACTGATGTTGCTACGGACAACGTCCATGCCAACGCCGCGTCCGGAGATGCCAGTTACTTGTTCCGCCGTTGAAAGGCCGGGAAGGAAGATCAACTCCAGTGCGGAACGGTCATCCAGTGCGGCGGCGGCGCTGGCAGTGATGAGTCCTTTCTCCAGCGCCTTTTGTTTGAGTCGCGCCGGGTCCATGCCGCGCCCATCGTCAACGACTTCAATGACGACGTTGTTCGCCTGGTTGTAGGCTTTCAACGTGACTTTGCCGGTGCGCGGTTTGCCTGCCTGTTCCCGGACATCCGGCGGCTCAATGCCATGATCGGCCGCATTACGCACGAGATGGACGAGCGGATCGGCAATCTGTTCAATCACAGTCTTATCCAATTCCGTGTCTTCTCCTTCAAGCAAAAGTTCAACCTCCTTACCTTGGGCGCGGCCAATATCACGCACCAGTCTGGGGAAGCGCTGGAAAACTGTCCGAATCGGCATCATGCGAATGGACATGACCGCCGCCTGCAAATCCTCGGCGATGCGTGAAATATGATCGCCCGCATCTTTGACTTCCTTGCCCATGCCACTCAAGCCATGCTCCAAGGCGAGTTTCTTGGCAAGAATTGGAAAAGCATTTCGCGCGACCAGCAACTGTCCGGCGGACTGGATGAGACGGTCCAATTTATCTTGATCAACCCGTATCGAGGGGGCGACGCGAACCGGTTCTTTCCTCGGCACGTCAACCGCCGGTGCCGAAGCTGTATCAGCTTGGAGTATCGATGGCACTTCCAGCCTGCTGCCGAATGGCTGATGTTCACGCAAAGATTTGATCAAGGCGGCGAGCTGCTGGAAACCCTCCTCAAGAAGTCCTTTGCTCTCGTCCGACAAAGAACCGCCGATGGTGATGGACGGTTCAAGCAGATGAATTTGTTCCTCCAGCAAAGCTGCGGCTTCCTGCTGATCCTGGCGATACGCTGCGGCCTGAAAAGTTTTGAGGATGCGGAGATAATTCTTACAACAATCTCGATCCGATTCCTTGCTGGCGCGAAGGTGCGACAAAAAACCATCCAACGCCTCCAAGCTTTGTCCGGCGATGTTCAGAAAGTCAGCCAGCGGATCCGCTTTTGCGGTTTCGCCGGGTGCTGGTTCAAGTCGGCTCTCAATCTTTATTTCGCTCTCGTCCTCGACAAAAAGGAAAACTTCCTTGACCTTTGCGATGGGCTGCGAACTCACCAGCTCGATATTCCAAGCCAGATAACATTGTTCCGGATTCAGGTTTTCCAACGATGGGATTCGTTTAATCTGGCCGGTTACTTTGGCGTTGCCCAAAGTGCAGAGCTCATCCACCAGGTTTATCGGATCGGTGCCGCTAAAAAAAACCTGCGCGTGCGGCTTGAAAAAGATTTTGTGCCGCTGTCTCTGGGAGATAGCGCTGCCAGCATTCAATTGACTCCTGGAACTTGGCTTGACTGATTCCGGAAGAAACTTGGCCAAGGCTTCCACTACTTGCGCACAAGTAGATTCCAGCTCGCCGGGATTGCCCGACTCAAGCAATTGTCCGATCAAATCTTTCGCCTGTAGCGCGAGATCAATCATTTCATGCGTGATGATTAACCGGCCCATGCGGGCTTCATCGAACAATTCCTCGACATGATGCGTGAAGGCTGCCATCTCGTTGAAGCCCGCCGTGGCTCCGGAGCCTTTTATGGTATGGATGGCGCGAAATACGCGGTTCAGCAAATCAGCATCCTGCGGTCGGGATTCCAATTCCAACATAGACGAGTCCAGCTCGGCCAGCAAGTCGGTGGCCTCCACGCGGAAAGCGTCCCGCATCTTGACTTGGAGTGTGGCTATATCCATGGTTCCTCGAATTTCATTTTAAGATGCTTCACGGGCAGACCTTTTTCACGACCGCCAGCAATTGTTCGACCTGAAACGGTTTGACGACCCAGCCGGTGGCACCGGCTGCTTTGCCCTCAGTTTTCTTCTCCTGCTGCGACTCGGTCGTGAGCAGAACAATCGGAGTAAACCGATACGCGGCGGCGGCGCGCAACTGGCGCGTGAGTTCAATCCCATTCATGTTGGGCATGTTCAGATCGGTGATGAAGAGATCCACTTTTTGGACGCCGCTCTTCGCCAAGGCGTCCGCTCCGTCGGCGGCTTCGACCACTTCATAACCCGCGCTGGCCAATGCGAAATTGACCATTTGTCGCATACTGGATGAGTCGTCCACCACCATGATTGTTTTAGCCATAAAGCACCTATACTGGTTCTGACAGGTTGATTGAAGTTTTGATCTGGCCGTCTTTGGCCAGTGAAAAACCCACGCGCACCTCGGTCGTCCGAAATTCTTCGGAAGCGTCTCTGACCGCGAAATCGGGCACCGCTTGCGACAGCGCGTAAAGGATCTGCATGATGGAGGTGTGGACGGACTTGGCCGCCTGGGCATTGATGCGCACGGCCCCGCCCGTGACGGCAAGGGGCAGCATCGCCTGATGAAATTCCGCCGCGTTCTGGATGCCCAGCTCGCTGTCCAGCACCACAATCGTGGCGCCGCCCTCAGATTTGATTTGCCAGTTCATGACACAACCTTTTTTTGCCAAAAATCCACTGTAATCCTGGTGCCAGCCCCCGGTGCCGTTTCGAGGTTAAACTGATCCACCAAGCCGCGCGTGCCAGGCAATCCCGATCCGAGGCCAGCCTTGCCCTGCTCCAAAAACCGTTCTGGATGCGTGATGCCCTTGCCTTTGTCCGACACGATGATGCGAAGGCCGTGTTTATCCCCCGCAGCCACCTTGCCAATTTCAATTTCTCCGGCGCAACCGGCATGTTGAACCACGTTGCGGGTAAGTTCAGAAATCACCGTGGTGAGGCGGGTCAAAACAGCGGGAGGAAAACCCATTTTGGTGGCCTCATCCCGGCCGACGAACCGCGCCAGGAGCACGTCCTGCACCTTGGCGATGGGCAGGCGGGCCAGTTCCATCCAGATAATATTTTCGTTCATGGTGTTGGCTCCTTAGGTTTCAAGCGGAACGAGCACGCTGGCGGTTGTCGCATCAGTGCCTGTTTCAATGGCAAATTCGCTTTCGTGCAGGCGGGCAATGCCTTGCGTCAGGGCCAGTCCCAGCCCGAGGCCCTGCGGTTTCTGGCTGCCAGTCCAAAATTGTTTAAACGCCCCGATCTGGGCAATTTGGTCTGCGCTCATGCCCGCGCCCCGGTTGCTTACGGCCAAGGACCAAAAAGCGTTTTCGCTGTGTCCCTTAACGCCAATGGCAGTTCCCGGCATCGAGAACTTGCAGGCATTGTCCACCAACTCCTCGACGAGCAATACGAGGTATTCCTCACCCAAGGGCAAATCAACGGGTTCCGACAGGAACACGAAATCTTTTTCCCGCTTCCAGGATCGGACGACTTCGCGCGCCACGCGTTCGATCACTGCTCCCGCCGGCATGCGTTGCCCGGTGGCTGCCAAGGCGAAACGGTTGGCGTAGAGCTGCGGAAGTTGAGCATAGAGATGCAATCGCCGCATCATGCGCCGAAGGCGCACGGACTCCTGAACCACGGATTGATGCATGGCGGCAACCTGGGAATCCGCGCCGGCATATTTGAGCGCCAGCAAATTCGTGACGGTCGTGATACGCTCGAGGGTTTCCAGAATCTCTGATGGCACAGACGCGGCTACGGCCAGGCTGACTTCCTCGGCGCGCAGGCGGCTCTCCTCGATCTGGCAGTTTCTTTTCTCCAAGCGGCGGCGGACGGAGCCAATAAGCGCCGCCGGTTTGTAGGGCTTGGTAATATAATCATCGGCCCCGGCCTCCATCCCATGACGCCGGTCGTCAACCGCAACCAGCGCCGTGAGAAAGATAAAAGGTATCATCGCCGTCCGCGGATCGTCCCGCAAAAACTGAAGCACCCCGAAGCCGTCCAAATCCGGCATCATGATGTCGCAGATGATGAGGTCGGGCGGCGAGGCCATCGCGGTCGCTGCTCCCAGCCGACCGTTTTCAGCTTCGAGGGTCTCGAAACCTTCAAGACGGAGAACTTGGGCGATTTGTTTGCGAATGGCCCGCTCGTCTTCGATGATCAATATTCGGTGCATAAAGTAAATTGGTTGCTAACGCTCCGGCTGGGACTTTGGTAAAGCGATCGGCAACTGCACCCAAACAGTGGTCCCTTTGCCTTCATTGCTTTCAAACCGAATCTTGCCTCCGAGCAAATCCACGAACTGCTTGACGATGGCCAGGCCCATGCCGGCGCCGGGGCGGTTGCCAACATTGCCCGCGCGATGAAAGGTCTGATACAGTTTGGCGAAGTCCGCCGCCGGAATCCCGATGCCTGAATCGCTGACTTTAAATTCAACGTGAGGTTCCGAGAACGTATCCGTGCCGCCATTTGGCGGCGGGCTGTCGGCAATCCGCCTTGCCTCCAGTTTCACGGGCTGACCGGCCAAGGAATACTTGACAGCATTGCTGAGGAGATTACCGAGGATATGGGCAAGGATTTTTTCGTCGAGCCAGGATTTGCCCAAGGCGGGATCAACGAAGCACTCGATTGGACTGGACGAGCCGGCGTAGTGCGGCACTTCCGATATTAACCGGCTGCAAAGCGCCTTTACCTCCACCCAAGCGGGTTTGCACTCCATTTTTCCGCTCGCGCAATTACCGTGAATCAGGAAATCATTCATCATCTGGGTCATGCGCTCGACGGAGCTTCGGATTTCATCAAGGTGCTCGGAACGTTCGGCTTCGGTGAGTTTATCGAAATAACCGTCCAGCAACTCGGTCGCCATGTTGATAACGGACAGCGGCGTGCGGAACTCGTGCGAAACCAGGCTCACAAAACGGCTCTTGATCTGGGATGACTTCTTCTCTTGCTCGAGCGCCAGGCGGGAGCGTTCCTCGTTGAGCTTTAGTTCGGTTAGTTGCTGGACGGCAAGCTTCCGCTCGGTGATGTCTTGAATCTGGGAGATGAAGTGCAAGGGTTGGCCATGGCCATCGCGGACCAACGAAACGCTCAACAGAGCGGTGACGAAGTGTCCTTTGGCGTGGATATACCGTTTCTCCATCTGGTAGGAGGGGGTCTCTCCCGCCACCAACCGGCGGACGTTTTCCAAATCAGCGGCAAGATCCGCCGGATGGGTGATTTTCTGAAAGTTGCGGTTGAGCAGTTCAGCTTCAGAATATCCAAACACATCACAAAGAGCCCGGTTCACTTTGATGAACCGTCCGACGAGCGAAACTAGGCCCACGCCGATGGGCGCACATTGGAACGCACCCGCGAAGCGTGCTTCACTTTCGTGTAACGCCTCTTCAGCGTGCTTGCGCTCGGTAATGTCCCGATTCACCCCGATCATGCGCGTGGCCGAGCCGTCGGCGGCGCGCTTCACGATGCCATGCGCTTCAATATAACGCACCTCACCTGTGGGCCAAAGAACGCGGAATTCAGTGTTGAAATCCTTGATGCCACCAAGCGCGGCGGCGATTTCAGCCTCGGCCCGTTTCCGGTCCAGGGGGTGCAGGCACTGTTGCCAAATTTCGAACGTGCCGCCGGATTCCCGTTCGGGGATGCCGTAAAGTGCATACATCTTTGCGTCCCAGACCAACCGGTCTTGCACCACGTCCCAATCCCAAATTCCGATGTGCGCTGATTCCGTGGCCAATTGGAGGCGTTGCTGGCTGTCCAGCAGCAAGTCCGACGCCCGTTTGCGCTCGGTGATGTCACGGATGGTTGAGAGGAAGACCCGCCTGCCACGATGCTCCATTTGGGTCAACATCACCTCGGAAAAAAACGTCCCGCCAGAGATTCGCCCGTGTATCCATTCGAAGCGTTGGGGACCTTTGTCCACGGCTTCCATCCACTTCCAGACTTTTTCCACGGAAAGGCTTCCGTCCAGCTGCCGCTCCGGAGACAAACTCCCCGGACCGAATGAAATCAACTCCTCCTCGTTCTTCGCACCAAACATGGCTATGCCCGCGGGATTGGCCGAAGTAAATTTGTGGGTGGAAGGGTCAAACGTCATCACGGCATCGTGGAGATTTTCGACCAGGCCGCGGAATTTTTCCTCGGAACGACGCAACAATTCTTCCATCCGTTTGCGCTCGGTGATGTCACGAAACGTCCAGAGACGGCCGTAGCAAGCACCTTCGGGACCGCTCAACGGCGAGGTGTAACGGTCGAGAACCGACCCGTCCTTAAGTACGATTTCGTCCCGGCTGATTTCGTCTGGATGCGCAAACAGATGGACCACCTTGGCAAGGAACTGCTCCCGATTCGCGACGCTGTTGGCGACCCATTCGAGCTGTTTCGTGTCGTCTTTGTCATCCGCGAAGGGCGTTGGAATATGGAACAGGTTGGACGTTTGCTGGTTTTGAAAAATCTTCTGGCCTTGCGGGTCTGTAACCAAGATTCCGTCAATGGACGTGTTCAGGTGGGCCTCGAACAATCCGGTCTTCCACCGCAAAGTATCTTCCGCCTGTTTGCGGAGAGTGATATTTTCGTGAGCCACGACCACCCGCACGGGACCATCTCCGGCGAAGCGCGTAATCCGCACGACAAACCAGCGCTTCTCCCGCGGGCTATGACAGGGATATTCCAAATGAAATTCTTCCTGCTGCCCGGCGATAACGGCGCGAATGCCGTCCGCCACCGCCGCCGCTCCGTGGGACGAGCTGCCGGAAACCGAATCGCAGACCTTCAGGTAATTCAGTCCCGCACCCGGTGGATTGCGTTTCAAGCTGTTCTTATGGCCAAAATTTTTCCAGGCCGCATTCACCTCCATGATGGCCCCGTTCTCGTCGAGAATCGCGATGTGTGCCGAGAGTGCGTCGAGCGCGGACTGGAGGAAGCGTTTCGCTTCCCGCAGTTCGATTTCCTGCGGAGTCCCGCCGCCGCCCGCCAAAGGGATGCCGCCAGACCCATTTCCCGTCGTGGATAAAATTGGAAGGGTGGATGTCATCAGAATAGTTCCACGTTGTTGCCTAATCCGCTGGCCTCAGGTTTCTCCGTGACTACGCCTGCTGCCAGAGGAGCGATTGCCTCTTCCGCCGGTCTGGTTGGACCTGCGGGCAATGGCTCATTTTCAAACAGCTCGACGGTCGGGAGGGAATCTGCCGCCCTGGCCGACACCGGCTCTGGCCGCAAGGCCACTGCGTGCGCATCCCGTTCCGACTCCATGGTGTATTTGGATTTAAGCCCGTCAATCTTCTGGGACGCCGCCGTCTCATCCAACAAGCCCGAATTCCCCGCCCTGCCCCAAGCCACCAAATCTTGGAAAAAGCCGATGGACCGGGAACTGGCTTGGGCCACAGTTACGGGAAATTGGATGTTCGCCAGCACTTCCTCGATGGAGCTGGCAAAGGCTCCCTGGCGCTGAGTGATACCCCGGATCTGAACCGGGATGGCACTGTCCAAATCCGCGAGTTTTTTCTGCGAGAGTACCGACTCATCGGCCAGGATCACCTGCTCTGCCTGACATAGAACCTCAAAATCTTCCAGTCTTTGCCGAAGATTGTTCACCACGTCGGACGTATGGGTCATCGCGGTCCCCATGTGTTCGACCTGCTGGATGACCTCGTCCGAGATGGCTTGCACGCGCCCGGCCAGCACCTCCAAGGTGGCACCGTCAGGCGTGCGGATGGCGAAGACCTGGGCGTTCAGCCCAGCGCGGCGAACGTCGCCGGCCAGAGTGGTGGCTTTACCGGTGCAGTCAACAAAACTGGCCTGCAGCGGCTCGAAGGCCGCGATGATCTCGGTTATCTTCTGAATGGCCTGTTTCACAATGCCCAGAATTTCACCGATCCCGGCTTGGCATTGGCTGGCGACTTTGGCGTCCAGCGCGGTGCCACCCACCTTGACCGCGAGTTCTGCGGCGGCGCCAGCCTCCGTGCGGAGGCTCTGGATGCCAGACTTGAGGCTGTCGGCGGCGTGATTGAGTTGATCGAACACATTCTGGACTTGCTGAAACTGGATCTGGCCGGCCCGAAAAATGAACTGGCGGGTCTCCGAATCGCTGTCCGGCATTGTGGGCCGGCCATCATCCAGATGGTCTCTCATCTCGTCCATGGCTTCGCCGACGTGTTCGATTCTTTGACGGGTGATGTCCTGACATTGCTGGGCCATGACGATGCCGCTAATATGGCGGGTGACGGCCTGATTTCGGCGCGATAGATCCGCAGCCCCGGCTCCGGAACTGGCAAGCGCCTCGCTCATGGCGCGCAACTGGTTGCGGCTCGCGGCCAAAGTGGCGGCGACCTCTTTTCGATGTTGTTGAATCGAGCCGGAGATTTGCTCCATCAGTGTACGTGCGATCCGCTCGCTAACCGCCAGATCATTAAATTGGCGATCCATGGTGCTGCGGACGTCGTTTACGGTTAGGTTTACATTGTCGGAAAGAGTGAAGAACGCCTGCTGCACCTCCACCGGGTGGCGGCTCGCTTCGATGCGAAACGCCATCGTAATAAAGCTCAAAGGCAACAGGAAGCGCATGAGTTCATCATGCTGCTTGGAAACCTGGGAAAGCCGTTGCTGCAACTCGCTGAACGTGGCGAAAACATGATCGTATTGCTCATAGCTGGCGAGCACGAGGTCCTCCGCCTTTTTGAGGAGTTGAAAGGCAAACTGGACGGCGGCGTCCTGATTCTGGCCCAGGGTCAGTTCGGTGAGCGACTGACATCCCGTTTTGATATCGCCCAACTGCCGCGACAGCAGCATGAGTCCATCGCCGGTGGTCAGAAATTCCGCCTCCATGCCCTGAACCAGCGCGACCAGTGCCCGTTTTTCATTGTTCAGCCGGCTGCCCCAATCTTCCGCCTTAATCTGCGGCGCGGGCCGGCCCTTCCTTGCCAACGACCAAAGGCGTGATCCGAGACTGCGGCAACCCATGAGGAAAACGTGGCTTGCCGATGAAAGGCAATCCGCTCGCTCGCCCAACAGGTTGTGGTTTGGCCAGGGCATGGAAATTCGATTTGAACCGGGCTTATCGCGTGCCCAACAGCAGCTTCAGGCTTTCGACGATCCGGTTGGCATCCGTGGGCTTGACGAGATAAAGATTGGCGCCGGCGTTAAAGCCCTTTTGCTTGTCCAGCTCCTTGGCTTCCGTGGAAATGATGACGATCGGCACCTCATCGTATTCGGGATTTTGCCTCAGGCGACGGGTGAACTCATAGCCGTCCATCCCCTGCATGTTCACATCAGTGAGAATGACTTGAAATTTCTCCGCCGTCGCTTTTTCCAACGCCTCCATGCCGTCGGCGGCAGTGTCGCAGGCGAAGCCCGCCGCTTTCAAGATGTGCTTATGAAACTCGCGTGTCAGAGACGAGTCATCCACGATCAAAACTTTGTTCATATTAATTCCTTGCGATAAACGAGGTGCTGGCCGACACGCAGCAGCTTAAACGCCGTGCTGATGCGGCCGATGGATTCCGAATGGCCGAGAAAAATGAAGCCGCCCGGTTTGAGCGCGTTGTAAAAGTGATCCACCACAGCCTTACGCGAGGCGTCGTCGAAATAAATCAGCACGTTGCGGCAGAAAATAAAATCAAACTGCCGCATGGCGCGCATGGCTATCCGGTCGCTCAAGTTCAAGTGTTCGAGTTCCACCAGCTTCGCGGTCTCCGGCTTGATGCCATAGTAGCCCGCGGGCAGACGTGTGATGTGCCGGTCAAAATATTCGGGCGGAATCTCCTTGACCGAGCGCTCGTCGTAAACGGCGCGACGCGCCATTTCCAAACGCACCTGGTCAATGTCGGTGGCCTTGATCTTGATGTCCCACGTGCGGAAGTCGTGCATTACTTCCTTGAGGATGATGGCCAGCGTGTAAGGTTCCTCGCCGGACGAACAGCCCGCCGACCAGATCCGCAGCTTCCGGTCGTTGGCCGCCTCGCGCGGTTTCAAGACCATCGGCAGACAGTGATCGGCAAATGCCTGAAGCTGCTCGAACTCGCGAAACATGTAGGTCTCGTTGGTCGTGACAAGGTTGGCGAGCGCCTGCATTTCATGGCCTGCCTTGTCGCCGAAGCGCAGAAGAAAGGCATAGTCCGCGAACGACTCCACGCCCAAAGTTTCCATGCGCTTTTCCAGCCGCTTCTGGATGAAGTAAACCTTCGAGTCTTCAAAGTAGAGGCCCAGCTTGCGATAGACTTCATCGCGGATGGTGGCAAAATCTTTTAAGGCAAGCGTCATCATGGTTTCTCCCCGCCATCACCGAGTGCCTCGGCGATTTCTGAATCCGGCTCAACCCGGCTTTGTTCCCACAGCGAGGCATGCAAATCTGGCCGGTCGAGGCGTTTGATCCCTTCAATCGCGCCTAGCTTCATTGTGCGATCGCCCTGCGCCAGCAAAGCAGCCAAAAAATCGCCAATGGCCGGCGGCTCGGCGAAGCCGCCCACAACGCGCAGCAGTTGAAGTTTGACTTCCGGCGCCAGGTTTTCCTGCAGCAGTTCCCGCAGCAGCGCCCAGAATTGATCGCTGATTTGCACGCGCCCATGCCGGCCTTGAAAGCGTTCGAGCGCATCAATGATGGTATCGCGCGCCACGTTTTTATCGTGTAATTGAAGGAGTTCCTGAAACACGACCAACTCGCCCACCGTGGCGAACTCTCCCAGCGCGCGGATCCACCAGCCGAGCTCCCAGTCCGGCACACTCGCCGCCATCGGATAGCGCTGACGAATGAAATGCCAGGAAGCGAGATCGCCGATCTGAAGCAGCGCGGCGAACGCCGCACACACCAGCATGGGTTCGGTGGCCTTCAGAAATATTCCTTCGACTGCGGATTTGAACCGGCTTTTGCGTTGCTCGCCCAGATGTTCCAGGGCCGCGATCAACACATTCACGTCCGTGTCCCGCAACGCCGCATCAAAGATGGGATCAACGGCTGTTGAGGAGATCCCCGCCGCCGCATCGAGCACAAACTTCCGCACGTCGGGGTCGGCATCGTTCATGCGCGCCAGCAAGACGAGCACCGCCGCCGGGCCTTGGCGCTGGAGCAGGCCAACCGCCTGGTTACGCAGGAAGGCATCATCGCTGTCCAGCAACGCCGCCATGTGAATGCGGACGTCCGGGAGATCAATTCTTTCCAAAGCCGCGAAGATCGTCTCACGCACCTTGCGGGATGGTTCCACGGCGAGTCGCTCCATCAACGGCATGATGGCTTTCGCCGAACCGGAATAGCCCAGATCCTCGACGGCGTAGATACGATCTGTTTCATCTTCCAATGCAAGGCCGGCAATCAGTGTTTCAGTATTCATTTTGAAATAGTCTCTCGGTTCACAATCGCTTCAGAATCGCCTTGGCGATTTCCCAACTCGGCCGCACTTCACTGGCGCCACCACGCTCGATAACTTCGCGCGGCATGCCATAGACCACGCAGCTTTCCTCGCTCTCGGCGATGGTGTGGCCGCCGGCGTCCTTAATTCGTGACATCTGGTCGGCACCATCGTCACCAATGCCCGTCATCAAGACGCCAATGGTATCGCGGCCATAAACTGCCAGCACCGATTCCATCATCACGTTGACCGACGGCACAAACAGCGTCTTGGGCGTCGTGGGCATGCGCACTAGCACCTGGCCGGTGAGTTTGCGATAAAGCGTCAAATGCGCGTCGCCCCTCGCCACGTAGCAATAGCCGGGTTGAACTTCCATTCCCAACTCAACCTCGACGACTTTCAAGTCACAGGCGTCATTGAGCCGACGCGCGAAGGAGTTGGTGAAGGACACCGGCATGTGCTGCACCATGAACACCGCACCATTGATGTCGCTCGGAATCTGCGGCAGAACTTCCATAATGGTGGCCGGGCCTCCGGTCGAGATGCCAATTGCGATGGCCTTGAACTTGGTGCCGCTTTTCAGCCGCTCAAAATCCGTGCCGGTGGAAACGGACTTGGTGCGGATGATTTCCTGGCGCAGTTCACGGCGCTGCTTGCCATTTCGCTGCAAACTGCCCATGCCCGCCGCTGCTTTTAATTTTAAAATCAACTCGCGCGCCACGCTGCCGAGATCCGAACTGACCGTGCCGTCAGGTTTGCCAACATAATCAAACGCGCCCAGTTCCAGGCATTCAAACGTTGTGGTAGCGCCTTTGCTGGTCAGCGAAGACAACATCACCACCGGGCAGATGTTCTCGTTCACAATGATCTGGAGCGCCGTGATGCCGTCGAGCTTGGGCATGTTGATGTCCATGCTGATGACATCCGGCTTGAGTTCGCGGGCTTTTTGCACCACATCCTCGCCATCGCGCGCAGCCCCGACAAGTTCGAGTTCGGGGTCCGACTCGATGACGTGGCGCAACGTCCGGCGCATCAGCGCGGAATCATCGGCGACCAAAACACGAATCCGTTTCATAAAAATAAGCGTGAAATCTGGAAGACCACCAGCGTCCTCCAAACTTGGTTAAACTGGGAAGTCGCTCAGCTGCGCTGGAGAATTTTCTCCACGTCGAGCAGGACGATCATGCGTTTGTCGCCATCCACCTTGCCGATGCCAGAAATGAACTGGCGGTCAATCGTGTTGGCGAGCGACGTTGGCGGCGGGGCGATGTCCTTGCCCGCGAGGTTCAAGACCTCGCGCACGGAGTCCACCAACAAGCCGGTTTTTACTCCGCCCACTTCCATGATGATGACGCGTGTACGTTCATCGGCTTCTTTCTGCGGTAGATTAAAACGCTTCCGCGCGTTGATCACCGGGACGACTTCGCCGCGAAGATTGGTGATGCCGTCCATGTAGTCCGCCGTGCGCGGTACGCGGGTCATTTTCGACGACCGGTCAATTTCCTGGATCTTGGAGATGGGAACGCCATACTCGCCTTCGCCGAGACGAAAGGTAACGAACTGCTGTTCGCCCAACGCCGCGCTCGCGCCGCCGACCTGATGTTTTTGGGCCTCGTTCGCCGACGACTCGCTGGCTACGGCGCCGAGTTTCTGCAACTCCTGGTCTTGAACCAGATGATCGGCATCCAGCAGCAGGATGAGCCGTTTGCCATTTTCCAGTTTGGCGACACCGCAAAGCTCGATGTTTTTGTTTTCCGACAAATTTTGCGGCGGCGCATCAATCTGGCGTTTCGGCATGTTCAACACCTCGCGCACCTTGTCCACCAGCAGCGCCAGCAATGAGCCATGCGCTTGCACGACGATCAACCGCTGATCCTCGCGGATGTTCTGTTTCACGCTGCCCTGAAATTCACCGAGCAGCTTGATTACCTGTTGGCCACACGCGTCCACTTCCTGTTGAAAATACTCCTTCGCCTTGGCCGGTGCAGCCATGGCCAAACTCTGGGTCTGCGCCACGCCGCGCAGCAACTTGTCGTTCGCCGTGCGCAGCTTGCTTAAAATCTCCATCAAGGCCTGGCTCGAAGTATTGCAATCTGCCATCCACTTGCGCATGATTTCGGCGCCGGACGCGTCGAGTTTGCCCGCGCCAGATTGCACAATTTCGCCCGCAGCGTTCAGCCACGTTTTGAAAAGCGCGCACAAGTCGGTCACTTCCGCGACGACTTCCGATTCGAGGTTGCTCAAGCCGAGCAGAACCCGCAGGTCAATCACCGGCAGAATATTTCCGCGCACGGTCAGCACGCCCAATATATGTTTCGGCGTGCCGGGCACTTCGCTGGGACGTTCGACGCGCAGGATTTCCCGCACGCGATCCATCTGAAAAGCGAACTCTTCCAGGCCGAGCTTGAACGTGACCAACTGCGTGACCGACTGGTCTTCAGTGGCGCTCTTGGCTTGGTCGGTCGTGGTCGCCAGTTCTGCTTTTGTCGTTGCCTGTTTCTGCAAATCAGCGGGCGATACTTTGCAAATGGCCCTGGGATTCAGCGCCATGATGATCCGTTTGCCGTCGTCGAGCTTGACCACGCTTTCGAGATAATCAGAATTCATCCCCTCGCGGATAACGGGCGGCGGCAGTTCCATCTCCCGTTTCAACACGCGGGTGACCTGGCGCACGCGGTCTACGCGCAACCCGGTTTTATTGCCGTCCACGTCCACGACCAACACGCGCGTGCGGTCAGTGTCTTCTGTGCGCGGCATTCCGAACCGCGTGCGGGTGTCAATGATCGGCAGAATCATGCCGCGCAGATTGGCGATGCCCTCGACATAGTTCGGAGCCATGGGAATCCGCGACAGCTTGGGCTGCCGGATGATTTCCTGCACCGACATGATGTCGAAACCAAATTCTTCTTCGCCCAGATAAAACGTGACCAACTGGCTCTCGTCCTTCTGGCCGGCGGCAATTATTGTTTGTTCGCTCATAGTTGTTTCTCGGTTAAGAGTGTTCGCCCCACACAAAGCCCAGACCGTTCGGATTTCCGAACTTCGCCGGTCGTGCGCGAGGCACTTGGTCAGCCGTGCTGCAGTTCGTCGGCTTGTGAGGCGATCTCTTCGATGGCTTGCGCAATCTGTTGCGCCGCTTTGCTCGCTTCTTCGGCTGCGCTGGCGCCTTCTTCGGTCGAACGGCCCATCTGCTGCGCGGCTGAACTGATCTGCTCAGTCGCTTTCGCGGCCTGATCCAGTGCCTTTACTGATTCATTGGAGCCGGTGCCGATTTGCTGGATGCTGGTCAGCACGACGTCCGCGTCCTTGACGACGGTGTCTAGGTTGGCAGTGGAAATACGAGCGCGCTCCACTTCAGCGGCGGCCGTTTTGCCCGCCAACTCGATGTCGCCCGCTACCCGCGTGATCTGGGCCTGCACCTGCCGCACGAGATCCTTAATCCGGTCGGCATTCTCGCTGCTCTCGTTGGAGAGCGAGCGGATGTCACCCGCCACGACGGAGAAGCCGCGGCCAAACTCGCCGGCCCGCGCTGCTTCGACGTTGCCGTTGACCGCGAGCATGTTTGTCTGCACCGTGACCATGACGATCGCATCCACGATCTTGTCAATGCGCCGGGTACGCTCTTCCAGTTGCATGACGTTCTTGGCGGACATGACAGACGCCTCGGCGGCCTTGCCGATGTTGAGAATGAGCACGTCAATGTTAGCCTTGCTCCGGCCGACCAAATCCTTGATCGAATTCATTTTGTCCGAGCTGACCGTGGCGCGCTCGTTCATGGCCTTGGAAGCCTGTAGCAGTTGGGTGCCCAGTTCCGTGGCTTGCTCCGCCGATTTGCCCTGAATGGCCGCCGCTTTTTGAATCTGGTCAATCGCCGTGGCGATCTGGGAACCGGACGCCTTGACCTCTTCCGCGTTTGCCGACAATTCCTCGGCGGACGCGGCCAGTTCTTCAGCCGACTTCTGTGCGTTGGTGGAGGTCTTGAGTCCTTCGGCCAGGTCGGCCATCGAACGGGCCGCATCGCTCATTTCGTTGAAAGCTTTGGATTGTTCCTGAACCGACTTGAGCGCCTCTTCGCAACCGGACGAAGCCTCTTCCGAGGCCGAGGCAATTTGCTCGGCGCCTTTCAAGTATTCGCGGGCACCGCTAAGTGCCTGTGTGGCATTCACCGAAATCACTTCACAAGCCTGCTGGATGACCACCATGTCCTGGCCGATTTGAGAAAGGTCCTTCGTAACCGTCTTGGCCTTTTCAACTTCTTCCATGCCGCGTTTCCCGGCCGCTTCCGTGTCGGCCGCGACGACCTTAACCTGGTTTTGAATTTCGCTGACAACTTCCTGGATGCCACGGGCGCTTTTCTCGCTGATCTCCGCGAGATTCCGCACTTCGTCGGCCACAACGGCAAAACCCTTTCCGTGTTCGCCCGCGCGAGCCGCTTCGATGGCTGCATTCAGCGCCAATAAATTCGTCTGGTCGGCGATGCGGGCAACGGCATGAACAATCTTGCCGATCTCATCCGAAAGCCGTTCCAGTTCGACAATCATCTTGGCCGACTCAAAATTCGCCTTCGCCGCGCCGGCAACGCCGCTAATCAAAGCTTCGATATCGGAGGTGGTCGCCCTGGCCAACTGCTGCAACGTATTCACACGATCCTTGGAAAGCGTCGCGGTTTTGTTCGCCTCGTCGGAAGCCTTCTCAATCTGATTGATTGCCGTGCGGGATTCCTCCGCCGCCGCCGAAGCCTGCTGCGAGCCGGTTGCGATCTGCTGCATCGTCTTTTCCAATTCATGAATCGCGCCGCTCGCCTCCTGAATCGCCGAGGAAACTTCCTCGGTCGCGGTGGAAAGTTTTTCGGCCACGGCCTGCGCGCGCGCCAGCGTGCGCGCCTTCGCCTTTTGCTCCGCCATCTTGCGTGCTGCAATCCGGTCATCGGACACTTCAGCTACTTCGATCTTCGCGGTCTTGTTGGGCGCGGCCAGACTGGTGGTGGTTTTGCGCGGAGCGGCGAGGGTGTGATCGCCGTTGCGGCGGGTGAGTTCGGGAATTTCAGTCGGGGTCATAATTAATTTCAGTTTCGATCCGTTGTTATATGCTTCGATTTCCGCAGGCCAACAAGGCGCGCGGGATTCAGGTATTGGCCTCATCCCGCAGCTTTACCATCGGCCACAGTATTTTGCTGTTACTGCTCAAGTCATCGGCGCGAATGTAGAATTCCTGAGTGACAGAAAACCCCATCTTAGGTGTATGGAAACCAGCACATCGCCCCTGGGAAAAGGAGGTCCGGGGTAAAGTGCTAAAGCGGCGCAATCCCTTCGCGCACAGCATACCGGACCAATTCTGCCGTGTTCCGACAGCCAACCTTTTTCATCAGTCGTGCGCGATAGGTCTCAATTGATTTTGGGCTCAACTTGAGATTCGCCGCGATTTCCTTGTTTCGACGCCCCTCGGCAATGAGACGAAGCATAATCTTTTCCCGCTCCGACAACAGCGGTATGGGCGGCTTCGCCTTTCCAATCAAAATTCTTTGATAGTCGTCCACAATTCCGGCGCTGACTTCAGTGCTTAAATAAAGCTTGCCCCTCATTAACTCATCAATCGCGTGAATGAGTTCCTCTACCTTGCCCTTCTTCAAAACATACCCGCCGGCCCCTGCCCGCAGAGCCTCTTGGACGAGCGTATGAGCCGCATCTGTGGAGAAAATGAGGACTTTGACGGTAGGTTGGACTCTGAGAATTTGCCGAGTTGCTTCAATGCCGTTCATGTCTGGCAAATGTATGTCCATCACCACCAAATCAGGCGTCAATTCCCGCGCCAAGTTTATGGCTTCTGTGCCCGTCACGGCCTCACCCGCCAGCGTAAGGTTGGAATGCTCGGAGAGCGCTTGACGCAAACCATTGAGCAACATTGGGTGATCATCCACGATGAGCAATTTTGTTTGCATGTCAATGGGTGAAGTACCATACATTGCGCGAGCCGCACTTCCGCGCGGCTCTGTCAACAGATTCGGGCAGCAGCCACCAAAGAGAGACTTGATTCGGGTAGGTGGTCGTTTTTACTGCTGGGTTCTTCACCCTCACCCACTTCAAGCAATCTATTATCATGTTACAGCGTAAAACCGGAAGCGGCCCGGGCGCCATGGGGTAAACACCCCACAGCGGTTAAATGGCATTTTTGGAAGGCATTGCGACTTGACCCAATCGCCACATTCAACGCTCCGGCAGGATTGCCATCTTAACAGCTGCCAGGTGCCGGCTTGAGGCGCGCATCCAAACTGTCGCGGATGGTTTGCGCCAGTTTTTGCGCCGGGAAGGGTTTGGTGAGAAAGGTGACATCTTCCGCCATGGGAAAATCCTTGCCGACGACTTCGGCGCTGTAGCCGCTCATGTAAATCACTTTCAGTTTGGGATTTTCTTGCAGGAGATTTTGTGCCAGATCCTTGCCGGACATGCCGTCCGGCATTACCAGATCGGTCAGCAGCAAGCTGATCTCATGCCGGTATTCCTGCCAGACTTCCAACGCTTTGACACCGGTGGGCGCTTCAATAATGCGATAGCCAAGTTGAGACAGGGCTTTGCGCGCGGCATCCCGCAACGCCGGGTCGTCTTCCACCAGCAAAATGGTTTCCTGGCCGCCGCGCATGGCCGCGAACCCTGGCTGCTCAGACTTAAGCACCACGTTCCCGGCCAGTCGCGGCAGGTAGATGCGGAAAGTCGTCCCGCGACCAACCTCGCTATAGACGTTGATCCAGCCTTGATGTTGCTGGACGATGCCGAAGACCGTCGCCAACCCAAGGCCGGTGCCTTTGCCGATGGGTTTGGTGGTAAAGAACGGTTCAAAAATCTGTGGCAGAATTTCCGGGGGAATGCCACCGCCGCTGTCGCTCACACTCAGGCGCACAAACGAACCCGGCCGCGCGTGAATGCATTGGGCCACGGCCAGTTCATCAAGTTCCACGCCGGCCGTTTCGAGGACCAAACAGCCGCCGTCGGGCATGGCGTCGCGGGCGTTCACGCAGAGATTCATCAACACTTGATCCAGCATCCCCGTGTCGGCATGGAGGTACATCGGTGCCGCCGACAGCTTGAGTTGCATCTCAATGGTTTCACCGAGCATTCGCTTCAGCATTTTGGCGGTGGTGGCGACGGTTTCATTCAAATCCAGATCGCGGGGCTGGAAGACTTCCTGGCGGCTGAACAACAGCAACTGACGGGTCAGGGCGACAGCGCGCTGAACACTGGCGATAATCTCTTCAAGCGACTCCGACTGTACGGTGGAAAGACCGTCATCGAATTTCATCAAATCAGCCTGCATTTGAACGGCGCACAGAATGTTGTTGAAATCGTGCGCCACGCCGCCGGCCAACAGGCCGATCCCCTCCATTTTTTGCGCCTGGCGGAATTGCGCTTCAAACTTTTTACGCTCGGTGAGGTCGAGCACGAAGCACACCCCCTCGTTTGGGTTGTCTTCAAAAGTTGCCGCTCCCACCAGAATCGGCACGCGCGAGCCATCCTTGCGGATGTATTCTTTTTCAAACGGTGTGCTGACGCCCTTGGCGGCGAGTTCCTTCAGGGCCTGTTGGTCGCGTTCCGCATATTCCGCCGGCGTCAGCGCGAACCAGTCAATCGGCCCGTCCGCCAGGTCAGCGCGGGTGTAACCGATGAGTTTCAGGAAGGCATCATTGGCCTCGGTGATTTGCCCTTTTGTGTTCCAAAAAATCACGCCTTGGGCATTGGAATCCACGAGCCGGCGAAAGCGCGCCTCAGTCCTTTTTTTCTCGGTGATATCGCGGTAAGTCCAGATTCTGCCGAAATATCTCCCATCAACGCCGCGAACTGGCGCGGTATAACGGTCAAAATATTTGCCGTTTTTTAGTTCCAACACATCCCGGCTGACTTCGTCCGGATGGGCATAAAGGTGCGCCACTTTCTCGGCAAATTGCCGGGGGTTTTTGACCAGATTGGCAACCCATTCCAGCCGCCGCCGATGATCCAGTGTTTCAAAGATGTCCTTGGGATGATTCCATAAGGCCATCATCTGCGGATTTTCGAGCAGTTTCTTCCCTTCGTTGTCAACGACAATGATGGCGTCAAGGGCTGAATTAACCTGAGCCTCGAAGAATGCCGTTTTCCACAGCATCTGCGCCTCAGCTTTCTTCTGCTCCGTGATGTCGCGTTCGATGGCGGCGAAATGGGTGCATTTGCCGGTTGTATCAAAAATGGGAACGATGTCTATGTCCATCCAATACTCGGTGCCATCTTTCTTGCAATTGATGACCTGCCGCTTGATGGGCTCTCGCCGCTGCAAGGCTCCGCGAATCTCGGCCAGGGCATTCCGGTCGGTCTTCTCACCCTGAAGAAACCGCGGGCTGCGCCCGATCGCTTCGGCGGCGGTGTAGCCCGTGAGCCGCTCGAACGCAGCATTCACATAAACAATTTTCGGGCCCGGCTCGTCAATCGGATCGGCCTCCGTCACCAGAATGATCTCATTGAGATGGGAAACACAGGTGTTGAGCAGTTTCAAATGTTGCTCGGCTGCCCGCCGCTCCGTAATGTCGCGGATGTTGCATTGGATTAATTTTTTGTCGCCGACCTGATAGACATTGCTGACAAACTCGACGTCAACGTGCCGGCCATCTCGCGTCTCCAGCGGCAGGTTTTCATAGCGGACATACCCGTCCTTTTGCAACCGCTCCAGCATGGCTTGATTGGACACCACATCCTTGAACGGACTCAACGCGCCGACGGTTTTGCCCACCATCTCGCTGTGGGAAAAACCAAGAAGATTAACCAGAAAAGGGTTCACGTCGGTGATGCAGCCCGTGTCCATATCCAGAATCAGGATGCCATCCTGTGCGGCTTCAAACAGTCGGCGATAACTCAACTCGGACGCACGGAGCGCGTGCTCCGGTTGTGTCCCGGTATCCCTCACGCCGCCATTTGAATGAACCTTCCCCATGATTTGTCTCATACAAAGATGATGGGACAAACATGAAGATGCTATGGGGTGTTCACCCTATACTGAATCCGGCGAATACGACATCGGCCAGGAAGGAAAGGGCCATTCACCCCCTTTTCGCATCCTTTATCCGTTGGCCGAACCGCTGGGCAGTGGGGCCAACTTTTGTGACCAGTACAGCGCACGTTAGAGGCAGCTGCGTCTTGGCGCTGAACGATGTGGGCTCGCACCAGTTGGTGATGATCTGTGTTTGATCGTCTGTTGCACACCTTGAACCACTCTCACTCGGCAAATCCTTAATGCAAATAGGACTTCGTGGTGTTCTTGCTCTGGTGCCCCAACAACGCGGCAATTTCTTCCAGACTGAGTGACGCGGCGAGCTTCCTGGCCAGTGTGTCCTTGTCGAGCTTGGCGTAGCTGTTCGTGGCCTTATAATGGCGCAGGCTGTGGAAGCTTTTGCCCTTGATGTTCAGCCGCTCGCAGAGCCGGGCAAATTGGACGGACAGACCGGCACGTTTGGCCGGGTTTTTGATGATGGCGCGTTGTTCAGGGAAAACGTGGTTGGCGTCTATCACCGGGAGATCGCCGATGAAGTGTTGCAGGCCGGGGCTTATGGTGTGCTCAATACGCTGGTTGGTCTTTTCCATCCACAGGATGACCTTGCCGGCCTCCTCGTGGGCGAGTGAACGCCATTCGAGTTGCGCGATGTCGGATATACCATGGATTTGGGCGGGAACCTGTCAACAACCAGCAGCGTGAGCGTGATTTCCAGCAACACCTTCCAGTTGCTTCTGGCCTTTACCAATGCGGTACCGCTGAAAACCAACGGGCTGCTCTTCAGCTTGCAGTTGTCCAGCCACTTAAATGGGCACATCCAGGTTTCAACCAACTTGACCAGCTGGGCCACGCTGATCAATTTCGTTGGTACCAACGCGCAGCTTGACTTCCGCGATCCGGCGGCGACCAATTCCAGCCATAGATATTACCGGGCGGTCATCCCCTAACTCCATCCAGTTTAGGCGGCTAACTCGCAGGGCGTTATGCCGACCTCGGTTCGACCACCGAGGCTGGCCGGTAAAACAGGAGGCGTTGAACGTTCAAACATCGGACGCTCAACGCCCTCGGGAAACAGACGGTCATTCCGCCAGCGCGGCGGACGGCTCGTTCCGTTTGTCAATTTTCACACGCATCTTTTGCAAGGCTTGTTCTTGAATCTGGCGGATGCGTTGTAACATATAAGAATTTCACTGAATGGATTAAAAAGCCGGTAATTGGGTGGCAATTTGTGGATCTCTGTCGCTTTGCAGATTATTTATTTGGGATTAAAATTCAAGACATCAGCTTTATAGAAAAGGACACGTCACGGATTGTACCTCTGGAATATATTTATGTTATTATTCAAGAAATTGGCAAAGATAAAGCCAATGATTTATGCTCAGTTTATCATATCTCAGAACTTCCAGGATTCTAACACGAAGAGCTTATTCTGGAAAACGAAAACCTCTTTTTGGAATACGGTGTTTAAATAGCAGCTCATATGCTGTAAAGAAGTAATTGCATTATGTTCTTTATAGCAAGATAAAAGTCTAATGTCTTTTATACTTACACCACATTTAGCAAAGAATCCGACAATGTCTAGTAAGGCGGTCATACCGACTGCCTAGCTAATCCAGTTTAGGAATGTCATTTGTTTGCTTTGGAGAGGGTTTAATGAAAGAATGTACCCACTTAACATAATCTTCCGTACTTGCGGGCGTAATCAAAAATTCTTCTGGCGATGTTATCTCGGTTAAACCCGACTTCAAGACTTCTTCCACATTTTGAAGTTGCATGAGGTTAACAACAAGCTTTTTCCACCATTCGTTTATGTCACCGATACGGGTATTGCTGGCAACTGTTAAGACGGCACCCTGACAAATGACTTCACGCAGATATTCTGCGTTAGGCTTTTCAAACGCACCACCATAAACAGTGGTATCGGTTGATGCCTTAATGCCTTGCCCCATTGGGGATTCTCCTATTAAGATTGAAGTGGACGAAATTGGCAAGATACTACGCATCGCATTAATGTCTGGCAGGTGGTATTTAATCAACGCCATGTCAGCAATCGGCAACTCAATTGGTGAACGTGCTACAGACCATTTAGTTGTATATCTGTAAGTCTTATATAAGGAGTCAAGCTGCTTAGAAAATTGGAACCGATAGGCTAGTTGCCTATAGCCTTTTCCGTTTTTACCCGTTATGATAAATTTTACGCCCTTGGCATGGTGTTGTATTATTTTGGCTATGGCTTTATCTCTGAATCCGAGTGCGTCAAGGAAATCTATATTCTTATGACTTAACTCTAGCATCAATTGTTGACCGAAGTGGAATGGCGCAGCAAGTTTGATGAAAGGAGACATTTCCCACAAAAAGGCACAATACAGGCACATGCGGTGGTAAATTTCTGGGTCTAACCCTGTTTTTTCGACCTTTGCCGCATTATCCAGCGCGTCTAAAGTGTTTTGCAATGTGTTTTCTAATTCCCACAACCTATCATTAAGCTCGGTGTTGGATTCTCCAAAGGCTATCAATTGATTGTATCCATCATTTGAAAATACTGACTTTGGGGCGGATTGTTTCCATTTACCATATTTAATCGTATATTTCTCTATTTTCTCATTTGTAGAAAACCACCTTAGCAATACTTGGGAAATATAATGCTCGTTTGTATTCAGTGACGGATTTACAGGCTTAGGAACTTCTTGTTGCTGTGCCTCGTAAATGGCAATATTACTATCTAGCTCCCGCGCCATCGGAGTTAACACCGTGTAGCGCGTAATCCAGCCGCCAGGTTTCGTTACAACGAATTCCGTTACCGCTTCGTTTCCTCTGGTCTTGGTAATTATCCAATGCTGCCCATAAAAGCCTACCCTGCTTGTGCTAGTCTGGGGATGCTCCTTATGCAGTTCAATCACGTAAGCTCCGCCGTTCATGTAAACATAAACGTAGTGGCGTATTGGCGGTTTTGGTTCCTGCATTATGACCATTTCCACGGTATAAGGTACGAACTCCGTTACCGATGGTTCCGTGGCTTTGGCAGCACTGGCTTTCTTCATTGTCAAGCTATATCCACGCATTCGCGCCTATTCAAGAAAGTTTGGGGGCGTAGCGGTGAGCACGGACAGCATTCGCTTGCTCCGCCGACTGCGCTCCCGAAACTGACCGACCTCACGGGCAAGGCCAAATTGGTCTGACCCTTCACCGCCAGACTTCGCGCAAGACTGGCTTCCGCGCCCATGTGCCCATCGCGTCGCCTTCCCCGCGCTCCGTTCTGCCGGCGAAGAGTCGGAATCGTTGGCTTCACGCTTGGGCCTAACGCCGGCCCAAACCCGCGCCAAAGGGCGCGTCCTTTGGAATCCTCACTTTCAAAATCTCCTACGCCGCCCCCGGCGCAAAGCCATTGAATCAGCCGGCAAGCGTCTGTCCCCCATTTCCCCGTCCGCTTCAAAACTCCGCACCGACACGATGCAGCGCGGGTCATCCATCTTCGGGCTGTCCACCAAATCGACGAAGGGATAAATCTTCACCGGTTTATCCGGCAGATCATCAATCGTGTTAATATCGAAAAGGCCAGTTCCGGCGCGCTCGCCTTGTTTGATTATATGTCTGGCCGGTGCTCGTCAAGGTAGTCCGAATCTCTTGACGGGCGCTTCGCGCAGGTTTTTTTTGGCGGCTCCACCTTGACAAGCACCGGCCAGACACGGACCGCTGGTTAGGATTTGCGCGCCGGGGAGTATTGCCGGAAAACAAAAAGTTAACTGCGACGCGGTTCCTGAAACGATTTGAAACGGCGCGAAACAATGCCCGGCACGAATCCCGCCGTTTTTGATGAACGGTCAGCTAATCAGTCTGTCAAATCTTCACCTACTATAGGTCAGGTCATATACCTGTTTCTCCCTCAATTGAGGCTTATTGGCGAGAACTGACGCAGGTTTTGCTGTCAGTTTGATGATCCCCCACACTTCCCATCGCATGGCTTTGCCGTCCCTTGGGAAGTCGGTTTTTGAATCCCTGAAAATAGAAATGAAAACATGACAACGTGTGCCTGCAAATTGAGGTAAAAAATGCGCCGTGAGACTGAAAACCGGGGAAAATGTTGTGTAACCCATTGCACAAAGTTCATGCCGGAGTCTGCCATAAACGCCTGTATGAAAGTGCAATTGAACATCAGCAGTGCGCCGGGCAAAGGTGTGGCGGTTCCGCCACCACCTGGTTGCCGGAATTCTGGTAAAAGTGATGGCGAATGTGAAGCCGGTATGAACAGGATTAGTTTTCAGCGGAACAGTTCGGAACAGGGGTGTGGCGAGACGACTCGCGACTACTCGCCCACTAAGCAGCAACTAGGCACGCACTGCGCATTAACGGTGAGGCGGCGCAGGCGGATAATTTGACTGGTTGGAACATGAAGCAGCGGAATTTCATCGGGCGGCTGGTCGGCAGAAAGCGCAACCAAAACGGTTGGACGCAGGACGTATTCGCCGACAAGTTGCAGCTCGCCGGCTGGCATGACGCCACACGCAGCACCGTCTCCAAAATAGAAGACGGCTCCTTGCGGATTGATCTGCTGCAATTGTATTACCTGGCCGTGGCCCTGGGCATCAAGCCGATTGATTTCCTTTCTGAAATTGATTGGCACAAGCAGGTCGAAAAAATGATTTCTTTCCCCATGAAACATTCGCAACCAGTCGAGACGTATGGAAACCATCCCCAAAAATGAAGAACCCGCCACCGCGCCGCCAGTCGAGCGGTTGGCCTATTCCGTGCAGGAAGCCGCCGACATGCTCGGCGTGCATTATTTCAGTGTCTATCGCCTGATTCAGCGCGGGAAACTTAAAACCTGCCACGCGCTGCGGGGCAAAATACTCGTGCCGAGAACCGAATTGTTAAAGCTTCTGGAAACCGATTTGAGATAAATTTATGAACTACTACGAGAGACCAACACCTCTTCAAGAACAGGCCAACAGGGAGGCGATGCAGCACTTTGCGGAACACTTGAGCCAATTCAAAACGAACTGTGACGCGCTTCATGGTATCGAATGCAACTTGTCAGTGACCGCGAACGATGCCCTCAAATCCGCCCTGCTTGCGCCCGGTCGCGTCATCCAGACTGACGACGGCACGCAATGGCAGCATGACGTTGACCTGTCGAACGTCACGTCCATTTGTCATCGGGGCACGGCGGCAGGCGTGGAATTTGCCGTCGTCGAATGCCTGCCCTTGAAGTCCAGGGACATGAAAGAAGCTTTGAACAGCGGCCACAATGTCAGGGAAGTGCTGCAAGCGTTCACAAGCGATCAACGGCAGGCTTTGAGCCTCTGGAAAGAAGATGTCAAAGCGCAGGTGAGAGAACATCTAGGTGAGAAATACCCTCGCCAGGACATGGGCATCGTCGTCGAATCGTTTGAAATCAAGATGGCGCGCGCCATTTCTGAAACGCGAATGCACGCTCAAAGCCAGAGTCGCGGCATTCGGATTTGAACGATGATGCATCTTGAAATTTTTCAGGCCGTGAATTAGACCTGCCGCGCGCCTTTGCATCCGGGATAATCCGGGCAGCCCAAGAATTGATTCCCGGCGTTTTGGCCGCGCCGGGCGGTTCGCAAAACCATCACCTTGCCGCAAACCGGGCAGAAAGGGGGCGTATCCGGCCCGGCTGTCGTCGGAGACAGCGTGCTTGATTCGTGGCCGCAATCTTGCACCTGTTTTACCAGTTTCAGCAAATGCGGGCCGTCCACCAACCGAATTGATTTTCCTTTGGCAAAACTTTCCGCCTCGCTGGTGAATCTGCCGGAAGTCACAATGATTGCCTCGTCAGCCCGTTCCGCCGTCATGATGCCGAACATCTCGCGAATCACCGGGGCACCGACGGAAAATACTTTCCATTGCTTGCATTGCACCAACGAGACGCGCCCGGCCTTGCGTAACACCAGGTCCACGCCGCCATCCGCGCCTTTGCCGAGGGATTAATCCACCGAGTAACCTTGCCGGCGGTAGGCTTCCGCCACCAAAAATTCAAAATCCTTCCAAGACACTGCTCGCAGTGATTCCAAACTGGTTTGCTGATCCAGCAATGCCCGCCGCCGTTTCCCCAACCAAAACGAAAGCCCGGCCATCGCCCCAAAAAACAGGACTGTGACCAGGGCCAAATTGGCTGCGACGGTTTCAAAGGGCAGGAAGGTCTTGTTGTCGCCCCACCACACTTGCACGCCCCAGCGCAGGCCGGCGAAAGCGACGATCCCCAACACGACGCTGACCCACCAGGGCGATTTCAACAGAATGTCACTGAATGATTCATTGCGGCGTTTCATGTTCGAACTGGTCAACAGCGGTTTTGTCATAACGCGGCCTATGAGTCAACCCGGTTCAGATGGCAGAGAAAAACTTGCACCCGACTTGTAACCCGAATGAAAAATATTGGATTTTATGAGAGGACGAGAGATAACACCACAATGTCGTGGATAGCCAATGAAATCAATGGTTCTGCAATGGTAGCAAAAGGGAAATAAAAGCAGCTAAAAATGGCTAAAATGGCCGTTTAAATTGTGTGAAGGTAATGCTCTACCACTGAGCTAAGCGCGCAATCGCAAATGACAACCGGAATTTAAAAGGAAACCGCCGGTGTGGCAATCTATTTTGGTTTGGCCATTGCGGGCGGGGCGCCCAGGTGGGATATCCGCTTTACGGGGCTAATTTCCTGGCGGGACCAAACCGCTGTGGTTTGGTCCAGTCATTGGTTGGTTGCTGCGTGTTTTTTACTCAAATAAGACTGCTTCGGCTCTTGAAAAAAAACGCG
>Ga0302319_10003471_pt1 | contig 32955 bp, 27 predicted proteins | sample Bog_T0_2_FD_203319 | JGI IMG/M metagenome (GOLD analysis project Ga0302319, IMG submission 203319) | Peat permafrost microbial communities from Stordalen Mire near Abisko, Sweden - Bog_T0_2 | ecosystem: Environmental > Terrestrial > Soil > Wetlands > Peat | place: Sweden: Abisko, Stordalen Mire... | reverse complement strand
GACCAGATCGTCGAGCGGTTGGGGCTCTTTCAACAGGCTCTGGCGGGACGGGATCACCTGGTCTGCTATGCGATGAAAGCCAACTCGGCGCTGGCGATTCTCAAGCTGCTGGCCGGCCGGGGCGCGGGCTTCGACATTGTCTCGGGCGGCGAGCTGGAGCGCGTGATCGCCGCCGCGCCCGATGCTGTGGACAGGGTCGTCTTCTCCGGCGCTGGCAAGACGGCGGCGGAGATCGACCGTGCGCTCACGGCGGGGATTCTCGAATTCAACGTCGAGAGCGAAGCAGAACTGGAACTGCTGGCAGCGCGCGCGGCTAAATTGAAAAGGAAGGCGCGCTTCGCGTTGCGTGTGAATCCCGATGTTTTTGCCGAGACACACCCCTATATCTCCACTGGTCTGAGGGAGCATAAATTTGGCGTCGATATTCGGCGCGCGGTCACGATTTGCAAAAGTGTCGCCGGCAATCGCTGGCTTGAGGCCCACGGCGTCAGCGTGCATATCGGCTCGCAGATCCGATCGGCGCAGCCTTTTGGCGCGGCCATGGCGCGGGTGAACAAGCTGGTGCGGCAACTTAGGCGCGAGGGCATTCGCTTGAAGTCTGTCGATGCCGGCGGAGGCCTGGGCATCGATTACCGGGCCAGCACATTTGATGCGGCGGCCAAAGTACGCGAGTATGTCGCGGCTCTCGATGAGGCGTTGGAGGGCTTCGAGGGACGGCTGATGATCGAGCCGGGGCGCTTTCTGGTGGCGCAGGCCGGGGCACTGGTGGCGCGCGTACTTCAGGTGAAGCGCAGCGGGAAGAAGACTTTTGTGATTACCGATGCCGCCATGAACGACCTTATCCGGCCCGCGCTCTATCAGGCCTATCACGAGATTGTGCCGGTGAGGCCGCGAGCAGGAAGACCGCGCATCGTGGACGTCGTGGGCCCGATCTGCGAGTCGGGCGACTTCTTTGCTCACGACCGCAAGCTGGCACCTGTGAAGCCGGGAGACCTGGTGGCGATTCTCGATGCCGGAGCGTACGGGATGGCGCAGAGTTCGAACTACAACAGCCGGCTGCGGCCCGCCGAGGTGCTGGTGGAGGGCGGGAAGGCGAGGCTGATCCGGCGGCGCGAGACGATGGCCGACCTGCTGGGGCCGGAGCTTTTCTGATTTCAATCGATAGCGGTATGATTTAGGGTGAGGCTGCAATGGAGGAAAACCGCATAACAATCGAGCCAGGTAAACGGTCTGGCCAGCCTTGCATCCGAGGTCTGCGTATTACGGTCTGGGATGTATTGGGTTGGTTGGCTGCCGGAATGGACGAGGGGACGATACTCTCTGACTATCCAGAGCTGGAAGCTGCCGATTTCCCGGCTGTTTTCGACTACGCCTCGCGCGTAGGGCGGCGTGTGGCGTTGTGAAGCTGTTGCTGGATGAGAATCTTTCGCGTCGCCTCGTCCGGCGCATCATAGATCTGTTCCCCGACTCCGCGCATCTCGCGTCGGAAGGACTGCTTCAAGCGGCGGACACGGTTGTATGGGCGTATGCGAAGTCCAATGGCTTTTCTATTGTAACGGTCGATGCCGACTTTTATGAGTTGGCATCGACACTTGGGCCTCCTCCCAAAGTGCTCTGGCTTCGAGGCTGCGACTACCCCACTGCGGCAGCTGAAGAACTGATTCGCGGTCAGGCGATTCGGATTGCGGAATTCCTGGAAGAACCTGAACGGGCAGTGCTGATTCTCCGGCGGCAATGAATGCATTTCAAAAGCGACAGAATGAAAGATGGAGGCTTCGCATGGCGAAAAGAACGCTAATTTTTGCGGTTCTTTTGATTGCTCTGGGGCTGCTTGGTTTTCTGGGCACAGACAGCGCGCATCCTACCGCACTGATTCCGACCTGGATCGGTCTTGCGCTGGGCGTTGGCGGCCTGCTGGCCATCAGTCCGAGCGAGCGCCGCCGAAAGCTGTTCATGCACATTAACGTGACCATCGGCCTGGTTGGCTTTCTGGGAACGATGGCAGAGATTCTCAGGAACTTCTACTCGTCGAAGGACGTGGATGCGACAGCGTTGGTCGCGAAGACCGCGCTGGCCTGGCTGCTGCTTATATATTTGATCCTCTGTGTGCGCTCCTTCCGTGCCGCGCGCCGCTTGGGGAAGGTCTAACGCATGGGGACGATGCGTCACGGCGGGATGGATATGAGCAGGCGGGCGGAGCGCTCGCCGCACAGCCGCGGAGCGCGAGCGGGCCAGGGCGAGCTGCCCAAGCGCAAGCCGAGCCTAAAAAAGCTGTGGCCCCAGATCAGGTCACTCGTGGCTCCGCGTTTGGGGTTGCTGGTGGCCGGCATGGGGTTGATGATCGTCAACCGGGTGGCTCTGCTTGTGATGCCTTATATTTCCAAGCCGCTCATGGATAAAGTGCTCAACCAGGATCACCCGCATCCAGAGCTTTTGCCGGGAATCATCGCGGTGGTGTTCACGGCCATGGTGGTCCAGGCCATCACCTCATTTTCGCTTACACAACTGCTCTCCAAGGCCGGCCAGCGGTTGATCTCCGAGATGCGCCGCCAGGTTCAGCGGCACGTTGGGCTGCTCTCGGTCAGCTACTACGACGAAAACCGGACGGGAACTTTAGTCGCCCGCATCATGACCGACGTCGAAGGCGTGCGCAACCTGGTCGGCACCGGACTTGTGGAGTTTGTAGGCGGGCTGTTCACGGCCATTTTGGCATTTGTCTATCTGCTGCACCTCAGCGCATCGGTAACATTGACTGCTTTTGCGGTGATGGGCGCTTTCGTCTTCGTTCTTCAATACGCCTTCAGGGTGATCCGCCCAATCTTCCGCGAACGCGGCAAGATCAACGCCGAGGTCACCGGCCGGCTCACCGAATCGCTGGGCGGCGTGCGCGTGATCAAGGGCTACCACGCCGAGGATCGCGAGGCAGGCGTCTTTGCCGAGGGGGTTGGCCGCTTGCTGGACAACGTGATGAAGTCGCTGACCATGACCAGCGCTCTGTCAGCGACGGCGACCACTGCCGTGGGTCTGCTGACTGCCATTGTGATGAGTATGGGCGGACATTTGATCATGGCCCATCAATGGACCTTTGGCGACTATCTGAGCTACAACATGTTTCTGGTCTTCATGACTGCGCCCATCTTCCAGATTGTGGCGATCGGTACGCAGTTGACCGAGGCCTTTGCAGGCCTTGACCGCACGAACGAACTGATGGCCGAGCTCGAAGAGAACAAGAGCCCTGACCGTACGGTGAAGATGCCGCCCATCCAGGGCAAAGTGCGCTTTGAAGATGTGGAATTCGCCTACGACCCGGAGAAGACCGTGCTGCACGGCATCAGCTTTGTGGCTGAACCAGGGACGGTAACCGCGCTGGTGGGTTCCTCCGGCTCGGGCAAGTCCACGGTGATCAGCCTGCTCTGCGCTTTCCATACTCCGTCAAAGGGCCGCGTGGTGGTGGACGATGTGGACCTTGCGCAGGTAGACCTGAATACCTATCGCTCGCAGTTGGGCGTGGTGCTGCAGGACTCGTTTCTCTTTGACGGCACGATTCGCGAGAACATCCTGTTTTCGCGTCCCGATGCAACCGAAGAGCAGTTTCTCTTTGCCTGCCGCACGGCCCGCGTGGACGAGTTTGCCGAGCGCTTTCCGGAGGCCTATGAGACGATTGTGGGCGAGCGCGGCGTGAAGCTTTCGGGAGGGCAAAAGCAGCGTCTCTCCATTGCCCGCGCGCTACTGGCTGAGCCGCGGATTCTGATTCTCGATGAGGCGACCAGCTCGCTCGATTCCGAATCCGAGCAGATGATTCAGGCCGGGCTGAATCAACTGATGCAGGGGCGCACTACTTTTGTGATTGCCCACCGCCTGTCAACCATTCGCCGCGCCGATCAGATCCTGGTGGTTGAAGAGGGGCGCATCGTCGAGCGGGGCAACCATGCGCAGTTGTTCGCGCTTGGCGGACGCTACTACGACCTCTACACGCGGCAACACGGACTGGAAGAGAATCTCTTCCTCGCGCCGGGCGAGGGAGGCGACGCGGATGCCGATGAAGTAAGCGCGTGAGGCGCTCAATTATTCTTGAGCAATAGGCCTCCGAACCGTAGTTGTAATCGCTTTGTGTTCTAGAAAAGCGACAAAGAGCCGGGCCTGAAGGCCTCGCAAAATCGCGGTCGTTCAGGGGGCTGAAGCCCCCCGCTCCCTCCGGAAACATCCAATTGCAACAGTAGTACCAGCCTCACCGGGTCACGATGAAGGGGCCGGCGATCTTCGCGCCATCGCCGCCGGCAAACGCTGCCTGAGCGATGGACGGCGCTTCCCAGACTGGCGACGCGAGTTCGGGCATGGGCTTTGCCCGGAAGAGCTTCTTGCACTGATGCGCTGTCCACCGGGCCCAGGCCTTGGACTTTTTGCGGCGCGCGCTATCGGTGGAGATGCCCGTGCCAGCATACATCTGCCGGTAGAGCTTCGATAAGAACATGAATGCGACTCTCGAAGTCAAGGTTGGGCAGCAGGCAGATCTCTTCCAGATATCGCCCCAGTTATAGAATCGGTCCCACACCTTTTGCGTGCGCTCGCGGATTTCATCGGAAGACATCGTCGGATGCGGAGTAAACATTTTGGGGCGAACCGCAGTGGGAATCAGCCAGTAGCGCGTAATCGGCAAATCACCAACCAGGGTGGGATTCACAGCCTGCTCCTTCTCCCAGCGGCCAAAATCGACCGTGCCGGGAAAGGGCGTCATCATGACGAACTGAGCAAAGGTGATGCCCGCCTTCTTGGCCATCGCGACCGTTGCGTCGAAGGTCGAGGGCCGGTCGGTCGGCAGCCCAAAGATGAACGAGCCGAGCACATGAACCCCGTGCGCTTTGAAGGTCTGCAACTGCTTGGCCATGGCGTCGCCGGCGAGGTTCCAGTCTTTGTAAATCGCCTTGAGCCCCTCGGGCGTGACTGCTTCGATGCCTACGAGCGCGCCCTTGATGTTGGCCTTCTTCATCGCATCCAGGAAGACGACGTCTTCACCGGCCTCCATCGTCATTTGCGTATAGAAGACCATGTCTCGCGGCAGCTTGGCCAGCTCTTCCATGAGTTGAAAGCGCTCGTTTCGAATCGCCGTCAGCTCTTCAACCTTGGCAATGTTGTTTTGCTCGCGGGCGAGTCTGAGGTCGGTGAAGGTCACTGGATAGAAGTTGTCGTCGGCGAGGGCAATAAAGCGAAAGCCGAGCCGCCGCAGAGCAACGATTTCGTCGACCACGCTCTGAAACTTTCTTTGCCGGGGCTTTTGTCCATCGGTGCGCCAGACGCTGCAAAAGGAGCAGTGCTTGGGGCATCCGCGAATGGTCTGCACCGAGGCCCACATATACTTTTCCGGGTCCATCAGGTCCCAGCGCGCGGCCAGGAACTCGCCGCCTCCGATGCGGCCGCCGTCGTAGATTCTTTCCAGCTTGCCCGCGAGGCAATCGGTGACCGCTTTGCCCCAGGCCACATCGCCGTCTCCGGTCACCACCGCGTGACCCTGGCCGCGATCCAGCGCTTCCTCTGGAAAGAGCGTGGCGTGAATTCCACCGTAGATCACAGTAGCGCCCCGGCTGCGTGCTATTCTTCCCACTTCATAGCCGCGCAGTGCATTGCCGGTGTGGACGCTGATGCCCACTATGTCGCCGGGCTGAATCGTCTCCGGGACGATCTGTTCGAGAGATTCGTCGACGAGAATTGGATCTCCAGCCACATGTGGTGTTGCCGCCGCAAGCACGAATAACCATCGGGGTGTGATCACCGCGGTGCCGAAGGAATTGTCACTTGGATTGACAAGATGAACGCTCAACCGGTCCAGCCTTTCCTTGTGGGAGTACTTGGATGCAAGCTTTGAGGCTCTTGGGGAGCGTTTTGTGGGATCGTGCCAATCGTTTGCGGAGGTCGATTACCGCAAGATTGTTGAAGGCTGCTTCTTCCGCCGAAGTGTCTCTGCAATCTTACAGCGTTGTGCTAACCTTCGTTGGTCAATACAGACCACTTTCTGCAAATCGAATCGCTAAGACTCGTTGCATAAACCCCATCAAGGAAGCCGAAAGGCATTCCTCCGGGGCTAAACAGGCTGCGGAGAGAGGCCTGATCTCTGGAGATTCGCCGCAAAAACATACCTCAGTGGCTAAAGCCGCCGCTGATTCCATTGTCTTTATACCGGGGATGAATCCCCGGCCTACCGCCCGAATGAGGTTTTTCGCAGAATGTAAAGCCCAGTCTGTTTTTTGCGGTATTTGCGGCACGACTGAACTCCAACCCCATCGACGAAGACCTGTCGATGGGGACCCCGGTGAAGTCGTGCCCTGATACAGAGCCGGTCGATTTGGTATAAACCAGACACTGCCTAGCGCTTGCTAAGAACTTCCGCGTGGGCGGGAAAGTTCATAGCAGGAGCTATCGCAGCCAGCCCTGCACAACAAGGTGCTTGTTACGGAAGAGAGCCACGCACACCGAAACGACCTCCGGATCGAGCAGAGTGCCGGCCTCCCTTTCAATCTGTTCGAGCACAAGATCCATATGAATCCCCTGTCGATAAGGGCGGAAGGAGGCCATTGCTTCCACGATGTCCGCAACGGTCAACACCTTGGATTCGATCAGGATCGCATCGGATTTGAGACCCAGCGGATAACCCGAGCCATCGAGCTTTTCGTGATGCTGGCGGACGATCTGGGCAACGGGCCAGGCAAAGGGAATGTCTTTGAGTATGGCGTAGCTGGTCTCCGCATGTCCTTTGATCATCTCCCGTTCCGCGGTATTGAGTCTTCCCGGCTTGGTCAGGATCTCGGAGGGAATTGCGATCTTTCCGATGTCGTGAACCAGGGCGGCAAGGCGCAGACCCTGCAGCCTCTCCTCGGGCCAGCCCATCTCCCTGGCGATTGCGCAGGCGATCTCCGCCACGCGGGTCTGGTGGCCGGTGGTGTAGGGGTCGCGCATCTCCATCGCCGTGACAATGGGCGCAACCATCGACGACAATGCGTCGCTGAGTTGTCCTTTTGTCTTTTCCAGGCTTCGCCGTTCGGCTTGCAGCAGCCTCTTCTGCTCCAGCGCGTGGATGCCGTAAACAAACTCCCTGGCGAGATTCTCGAAGACTTCGATCGCGTCCGGCTCGAATGCATTGGGGTGTGACGAATAAACCATCAACACGCCGCGCCTGTCGTCATCGATGGAGAAGGGAATCGCCACGGAGGACCGGATGCCGAATTGCCTGGCTCGCTCGCGCCAAGGGGCAAAAAACTCCGAAACCTCGGAGTCCTCGATAATGGTTATCTTGTTCGTACGTATGCAGATGCCGGTCGGACCTTGTCCCATTGGGTTATCCTCTGACCAGCTCACTTGCAACCCATCCAAATAGCCCACGGCGCTTCCGGCTGCTCCGGCGAAGCGAACTTTCTTGCCTGGATCGTCCTCAGCGATCCCGACCCATGCGAGAGCATAAAGGGACTCCCTGGTGATCGCCTCGCAGATCGACTGCAGCAATCCGTCGGCGGATTGAGCGCGTCCGAGCGCCAATGCCGCCGCCGAAAAGGCAGACAGCGCCCAGTTCTTGACCGAAAGCTGATGCTCCCTATCCACCAGCTCGGTCATGTCGCGATAGACGAAATTCACCACGGTCTGGCCAGCCAGCAGCAACGACTTCGAGGAGGAAATCATCACCGGAACGCGTTGGCCGTCTTTGCGCAGCAGGTGGAAACCGGAGGGCCAGTGCGACGGCTCCTGGATCGAACTCTGGATCTCAAGGTTGAGCCGCGCTTGCTCGGCTTTGGGGTGCAGGTCGTCCAAAGACATTTCGATCAGCTCATCGCGCGAATAGCCGCTCAGCGCCTCTGCCGCCGGGTTGACGTCGATCAGCTTCCCGGTGCCGCAATCGAGCGCAAACATGCTTCCGGGCGCGTAAGTCCAACTCAACTCATAGAGACTTTGGGGTTCGTTGGGATGGGGGACGTGGCTCATCGCCTTCAACCTGTTCCGTCCGATGACCAGCGTCCGGCTCAAGACCGGTTCAATAGAAAACGCTTTCATCTGACATCGATTTTTGTTTTAGACCTATGCAGAATTAGTACCACAGATTTCGTGCTTTTGTGCTGAAGTGAACTGAGTGAGAGAGGTTATCAATCAAGTTCCTGGCGGACAGCTGATTTGCCCGGCACGGTCAGGGGGTGCGTTCGAATGCGGCTGGGCATGGCGAGGCTGGGGACCTGGTTTCGATGATTGGGCCAGACGGAGACACGGAGACACGGAGGCAGCCATTGCCGCGCGTCAACCGCCTCACACCACGCGGCTGCACTCCTCGATCGGAATCGCCACCTGCTCGACGATCTCCAGGCCGAAGCCCTCGAGGGCGGGGATGTGCATCGGCGTATTGGACAAGAGGCGAATGCGGCGGATTCCCAGATCTGAAAGGATCTGGCCGCCGAGGCCAATGGCGCGCAGATTGCGCCCGGTGCGCGCCTGGGAGCCCTCGCGCGCCCGCAGCTCGCGGTGCAGAACAAGCCGGCCAACATCGGAGTCAGGCTCGGCGGGCAAAGCCGCCGCGCCGTCCGGCTGGAAGGCGCTGGCCGAAGCCGGCGCGTGATCGATCTCAAAGCCACGCGAGGTGTTGTGCAGATAGAGCACGGCGCCGCAACCCGCCTCGGCGATCATGCGCATGGACTGGTCAAGGATCTCGCGACAGTGGCAGTCGGCGGCAAACAGGTCGCCGGCCGCGCAGCGGGTGTGAACGCGGACCAGGACGGGGTGTTCGCAAGGCGGCCGCAGTTGCTGCTCGCCGTAGGCAGACGAGCCCGATTCTCCCGGCAGAAAGCCGACGGCGGGGCCTGTGTTGAAGGCCGGGCAGTCCGCACAAAGGTCGCCGCGCACCAGCGCGATATGGCTCTCGCCGCCGTTGACCTGGCTCTCGTAGGCGATCATGCGGAATTCGCCATAGCGGGTTTGGATGCGGCTCTCGCCGGCGCGCACGATGTAGCGTTCGTGGCGCAGCCGGTAGCGGATCAGTTCGGCAACCGTAAGAATCCGCAGGCCGTGTTCGCGGCAGAAGGGAATGAGGTCGGGAATGCGAGCCATCTCGCCGTCGTCGCGCATGATCTCGCAGATGACGCCCGAAGGATTGAGCCCGGCCATGCGCGCCAGGTCGACCGAGGCCTCGGTTTGGCCGGCACGCACAAGAACTCCTCCCTTGCGGGCGCGCAGCGGAAAGACATGGCCGGGGCGGGCGAGGTCGGTGTAAGTGGATTTGCTGTCAATGGCGATACGGATGGTATGCGCCCGGTCGGCAGCGGAGATGCCGGTCGTTACTCCCTCACGCGCCTCGATCGTCTCGGTGAACGCCGTCCCGAAACGCGAAGAGTTCTGCGCGGTCATGGGAAAGAGGCGAAGATGGTCGGCGCGCTCCTCGGTCAGTGCAAGGCAGATCAGGCCGCGGCCGTAGCGGGCCATGAAGTTGATCGCTTCAGGCGTCACAAACTCGGCAGCCAGGGTCAGGTCGCCTTCGTTTTCGCGGTCCTCATCGTCGACCACGACGACCATGCGGCCGGAACGGATCTCGGCCAGCGCGCCGGGGACATCGGTAAAGGGGGCTTCGAAGGTGCGTGCGGAATCTGGCATGGCTGCGCTTCTATTCTCGCCGATGGCAGCGCAAACAGCAAAAGCGCCGCCCGAGGGCGGCGCTTTTGTTTGGAACACGCTGATGGAAGGGCGCTTACAACGCCGATTCGATCTCAAAACCCCAAGCCTCGAGAAGAGCTTCAGGGATATACTTGGAGTTTTTGTTCCGGCGAGCCCACTCCCGCAGGCGCGTGGACCGGATGTACTGGTCCGGGCTGAGCTTGAACTCCCTCACGATCTGTTCGAAGGAGGTCACTGTGGGGACTACCGGGCCAATGGGCTCCGGTTTGCCCCAATTCGGATTTCCACGACGCTTTGCCATTTGTTTTTGTGTCCTTAGATGGGTTTTTATTGCCTGTACATCCTCCACGGACGGGCGCTACTGTCGGCTCGGAGGGAACTATTACTGTCTTATTTTACGGATTTTTTCTTCATAAATCAATAGCAAAATTGCACCCTATCGGGTACAATCGCGTGTGTTCAATTAAACACACAATACACTCTATGTTGTTCTATTGGAATGGATTAGGCATGACTTTCCCTTTCCGGGGCCGGCATTGGCACTCTCTTGACATGTGAAAAAGTCGCACGAATGCAGCCGCCGGTGGCAGGATACTAGTATGACAACAATCTGGCGAGTGGCGGCCAGCGTGCTTCTGCTGGCGGCCGTGGGGGGCTCTCGTTCGGGCGCCGTGGAGCTTAAAGTGAGCCGCGAGGCGCTGGAACGTACTCTGAAGCAGCAGCTTTTTGGCAGCCCCGACGGCCGTTACTACCTGAAGGGAAATGCGCAAAGTCCCTGCTTTGTCTACGCCGACGACCCGAAGCTGCACTTTGTCCAGGATCGGTTTGTAGTCAGCGTGAAGACCCACTCCCGGCTGGGAAAAAAGGTCGGCGGCGCCTGCCTCGGCATCTCGCTCTCGCTGCCAGCCGAGGTCTCGCTGGCGCCGGAAGGGGAGGGTGAGAGCATTGGGTTCAAAGACGCCCGCGTGGACCGCGTCAGTGACTACCAGGAGCTGAACTTCGTACTGACGCCCTTCCTGAGCCACCAGATTCCCTCGGGCATGAAGGTGAATGCGGCGGAACTGCTGCGCAAGGCCCTTGAGGGGTCAACCGCCACCTCCGGTTACAAGGTCAGCCTGGACCGGCTGAAGATCCACTCCACACAGATTGACGGCGACGCGCTGGTGGTGGACGTGGACGGCGACCTGAGCGTCAAGTAGCGCACCAGGCGTTGAAGGCTCCGGCCTTGAGAGCCGCGGCAAGCGCTTCGATGTCCGGTGCGAGAGTGCGATCCTGTTCAAGGCGCGGCACAATCGCGCGCACAGCCGCATGAGCGCGCTCGACCTCCCGGCTGGCCCGGAGAGGCCTACGGAACTCCAGCCCTTGCGCCGCGCACATCAGCTCGATGGCGACGATCCGCTCGGCGTTGTCGACGATCTGGCGCAGCTTGAGCGCTCCGGTCATTCCCATCGAGACGTGATCCTCCTTGCCTCCGTCGGTGGGAATGTTGCCCGTGGAAGAGGGATGCGCGAGCACCTGGCACTCGTTGATCAGAGCCGCCGCAACAATCTGGGCGATCATGAATCCTGATGACAGGCCAGGATCGGGTGAGAGAAAGGCGGGCAGGCCCTCGTTGATGTCGACGTTGAGCAGCCGGTCGATGCGCCTCTCGGTGATGCTGGCCAGGTCGGTGAGCACGATGGCGGCGTAATCGAAGGCGTAGGCCAGCGGGGCTCCATGAAAATTGCCACCTGAAAGTACCGCTCCCGCTCCGCGGTTTGGCGTCTTGGTTGAGACTTCTGGGAAGACGAGCGGATTATCCGTAGCCGAACCCGATTCAATCTCCAGGATTCCGCGAACATGCTCCAACGCATCCCGCACCGCTCCATGCACCTGGGGCATGCAGCGGAGGCAATAGGCGTCCTGGACGCGCGAATCGTGCTCGCGATGAGCCTCGCGAATCTCCGAGTCGGCAAGCAACTGAACGAGATGCGCGGCGGCTTGAATCTGGCCTGCGTGCGGCCGGACCTGGTGGATGCGAGGATCGAAGGCGTCAGGCGTGCCCATCAAGGCTTCGAGGGAGATAGCTCCCGCCAGGTCGGCCAGTTGGACTAAACGGCGAGCGCGCGCAACGGCCAAGGCGCCGACCGCGGTCATGGCTTGGGTGCCGTTCAGCAACGCAAGGCCTTCCTTGGCCGCCAAAACAACGGGTGTGAGTCCGGCACGGCGCAAAGCCTCGCCGCCGGGCAGCCGCTCGCCCTTGTAGAAGGCCTCGCCCTCGCCGATGACAACCAGAGCCAGGTGAGCCAAGGGGGCCAGATCACCGCTTGCGCCTACGGAGCCTTTCTCGGGAATTACGGGGTGCACACGGGCGTTGAGCAGCGCTACGAGCAGCTCCACCAGCTCAGGGCGGCAGCCGCTGAAGCCCTTGGCGAGAACATTGGCGCGGAGAAGCAGCATGGCTCGCGATTCGGCTTCGGAGAGCGGCTGGCCCACGCCACCGGCGTGGCTGCGAACGAGGTTGGTTTGCAATTGCGCCAATTTGTCGGGCGGAATATGTACATCGGAGAGCTTGCCGAAGCCGGTATTGACTCCGTAGACCACCTGTCCGGCTGCCAGGATCTCTTCAATGTGGGTCCGGCTCTGAGCCATGCGAGCTGAGGCGGATGGGGCAAGGTCGACCGGAGCGGCGGCCAGCGAAACAGCTTCAATCTCGGCCAGCGTCAGGGGTTGGCCGTCGAGCATTACTCCATTCATTAGCCGATGATAAGCCGCGCAAAAGCCTTGGGTCCAGAAGAAGACAACGAACTTCTTGCAGAATTGTCTTCAGGCTGTAGATTGTGTCAGGGCATGACTTTGGTCGTGCCGCAAATGGCTATTCTTGACTCCGGTTCTAGGCGCTGTGGGACTGCAAATAGCTGAAAAAGAAAGCCGCAGGGGCTAAAGCCCAGCATGATTCTACCGCTCTTTCGGCACGACTAAAGTCGTGCCCTGACACATTTTCAATCTCAATTAAATTCTGCAAGTGGCGCCAACAGGAGACACTGCTGGAAGCTGATCTATTTAGAGAGCTTATCGAGATCGAGGTTGAGGGAGAGGACATTGACCCTGGGCTCGCCGAGCAGCCCCAGCTGGCGCGGGGTGATGTGTTGCTGGATGAGCTGGCGGACGTTCTCATCGCTCAGGTTGCGGGCTTTGGCGACACGCGGGGCCTGATAGAAGGCATTGTCGGGAGTGATGTCCGGATCGAGGCCCGAGCCGGAGGTGGTCACCAGATCGATCGGTACAGGCTTGCCGGGGTTTTGCGCGGCCAGCTTGTCGATGTCGCCCTGGATGCGGGTTACAAGAGTCTTCGAGGATTGGGCTAGATTGGAGCCTCCCGAAGCCGTCGCGTCGTAGCCATTGCCGGCGGCCGACGGGCGGGGATGGAAGTAGCGGTCACTGGTGAAGCTCTGGGCCAGCAACTCGGAGCCGATGACTGTGCCGTCCTTGAGCTGAATGAGGCTGCCGCCGGCCTGTTTGGGAAAGACAAGCCTGGCAATGCCGGTGACGAGGAGCGGATAGCCCAGGCCCAACAAGAGTGCGGTGACGAGGGTGAAACGGATCGAAGTCATCCAGACGGAATGCTGGGTCGATGCGGCTTTTGCTGTTGCAACAGGGGCCAGGGTGGATGTGGAATGCACGGTCGGTCTCCTTTGAAACTACCCTCAGGGGCTAAAGCCCCGCTTCATTTACTGGGTTGTTGTACGGGCTAAAGCCCGTACCCTTCAGCAAAAGCAAATTTCGTTTGCCGGGTTGATGCATGGGCTTGACGCCCAAATCCTTCAACCTCAGCACGCCGTTACGCCAGATGCAGGGCCACCAGGGCCATGTCGATGGCTTTGATGCCGATGAACGGAATGATAATGCCGCCGAAGCCGTAGACCACCAGGTTGTTGCGCAGCAGGATATCGGCGGCCTTGGGTTCGTACTTGACGCCCTTCAGTGCCAGCGGGATGAGGGCGACGATGATGATCGCGTTGAAGATGACGGCCGAGAGAATGGCCGACTGGGGCGTGGCCAGGTGCATGATATTCAACGCGGTCAGCACCGGGAAGACGCCGGCGAACATGGCGGGGATGATGGCGAAGTACTTGGCCACGTCGTTGGAGATGGAGAAGGTCGTCAGAGCGCCTCGGGTCATGAGGAGCTGCTTGCCGATTTCGACAATTTCAATCAACTTGGTCGGGTTGGAGTCGAGATCGACCATATTGCCGGCTTCCTTGGCTGCCTGCGTGCCGGAGTTCATCGCCACGCCTACATCGGCCTGAGCCAGTGCGGGCGCGTCATTGGTGCCGTCGCCGGTCATTGCGACGAGTTTGCCCTTGGCCTGTTCGCGTTTGATCAGGTCCATCTTGTCCTTGGGCTTGGCTTCGGCGAGGAAGTCGTCGACGCCGGCCTCACGAGCAATGACCGCTGCGGTGAGCGGGTTGTCGCCGGTGATCATGATGGTGCGGATGCCCATGGCGCGGAGGCGGGCAAGGCGCTCTTTGAGTCCGCCCTTGACGATGTCTTTGAGATGAATGACGCCCAGAGCGGTCGAGTTTTCGGCGACGACGAGCGGCGTGCCGCCCTGGCGCGCGATCTCCTCAACGCTGTCGCGAACTTTTTTGGGCAGACTGGAGCCTTGCTCCTCAAGAAAGCGAGAAATGGCGTCCACTGAGCCCTTGCGAATCATGACACCCGGCAAGTTGACGCCGCTCATGCGGGTCTGGGCGGTGAAGGGCACGAACTCGGCGTGGATGCCTGCAAGGTCGCGGCCGCGGAGGCCGTACTTTTCTTTAGCCAGCACAACGATGGACCGGCCTTCGGGGGTTTCATCCGAAAGCGACGAAAGTTGCGCTGCGTCGGCCAGCCGCTCGTGGCTCACATCCGGCGAGGGAATGAACTCCGTGGCCTGGCGATTGCCGAGGGTGATGGTGCCGGTTTTGTCGAGCAGCAGGGTGTTGACATCGCCGGCGGCTTCGACGGCGCGACCGCTCATGGCGAGCACATTGTATTGAACCAGCCTGTCCATGCCTGCAATGCCGATGGCGGAGAGAAGGCCGCCGATGGTGGTGGGAATCAGGCAGACGAGGAGCGAGACCAGTACGAAGACCGTTTGCGGGGCCTTGGAGTATATGGCGAAGGGCTGCAAGGTCACGACGGCGAAGAGAAAGACGATGGTAAGGCCGGAGAGCAGAATGCTCAAGGCAATTTCATTGGGCGTCTTCTGGCGGGTTGCGCCCTCGACCAGAGCGATCATGCGATCGAGGAAGGTTTCGCCGGGATTGGAGGTGATGCGTACCTTGATCCAGTCGGACAAGACTTTGGTTCCGCCAGTGACGGCTGACCTGTCGCCGCCAGCTTCGCGGATGACTGGAGCCGATTCGCCGGTGATGGCCGACTCGTCGACCGAGGCGACGCCCTCGATGACTTCGCCGTCGCCTGCGATATAGTTGCCGGCCGGGACATAGATCACATCACCCAGGCGCAGCAGGCCGCTCGCGACCTCTTCAAGGCTGTTGTCCGCGGTGTAGCGCTTGGCGACAGTCTCGCCCTTAGCCTTGCGCAGCGTATCGGCCTGGGCCTTGCCGCGTCCCTCGGCCATGGCCTCGGCAAAGTTGGCAAAGAGCACCGTGAACCACAGCCAAAGAGTGATCTGCAGGTTGAAGCCGAAGCCGGGGCGGTGATGAATCGTGTTGTCGATGAGCAGTGCCGTAGTGAGCACGGAGCCCACCTCGACGACAAACATCACCGGGTTTTTGACCATGCCGCGAGGATCGAGCTTGCGCACTGAATCCAGCAGCGCCTGGCCCATGATTTCGGTATTCCAAAGACTCTTTTTTTCAAGCATGACAGTCCGTTTCGCCTTGTGGTGGTGAAGATCCGGTTAGAAAAGCTGACCTGTCTTGAGCAGCAAGTGTTCGAGAATCGGCCCCAGGCTCAGCGCCGGGAAGAATGTGAGCGCGCTCAAGATGAGGATGACGCCGATCAGAAGCACGGTGAAGAGCGATCCGTTCACCGGGAATGTACCGGGCGAAGGAGGGACGCTCTTCTTTTGTGCCAGGCTGCCGGCCAGGGCCAGCACCGGAATCATCATGAAAAGCCGCCCGAAGAGCATGTCCCAGCCGATGGCCACGTTGTACCACCAGGTGTTGGCGTTGAGGCCGGCAAAGGCCGAGCCGTTGTTGCCCGCGCCAGAGGTGAATGCATAGAGGATCTCGGTAAGCCCATGCGGGCCTTGATTGGCCAGGCTGCTGAGTCCGATATTCGGCGCCATGACAAATGCTGCGGTGAGCGAGAGGATGATGAACGGGAAGATGAGCACATAAAGCATGGACATCTTCACGTCATAGGCTTCGATCTTCTTGCCGAGATATTCCGGCGTTCGGCCGACCATCAGGCCGGCGATGAAGACCGAGAGCACGACCATGATGAGGATTCCGTAGAGGCCGGAACCGACGCCGCCGAAGACCACCTCGCCGAGCATGATGTTGGTGAGGACCACCATGCCGCCCAGGGGAGTGAAGCTATCATGCATCCCGTTCACTGCACCGCAGCTAGCATCGGTGGTGATGGTGGCGAATAGGGAACTGGCGGCGATGCCGTTGCGGACCTCTTTGCCTTCCATATTGCCGGCTGGAGCGGTCGCTGTGCCGGTCTGAGAGGCGTTTTGAATCAGCGGATGCGGCTGCGACTCAGCCCAGTAGACGACGGTGAATCCGGCGGCAAATAAGACGAACATTGCGGCCAGCACTGCCCAACCGTGGCCAGGCGAGCCGGTCATCCGGCCCAGCGTATAGGTGAGTCCCGCTGGAATGATGAAGATGGAGAGCATCTGGAGGAAGTTTGAGAAGGGCGTGGGGTTCTCGAAGGGATGGGCGCTGTTGGCGTTGAAGAATCCGCCGCCGTTGGTGCCCAGCATCTTGATCGCTTCCTGTGACGCGACCGGCCCTTGGCCAATGGTCTGGAGCTGCGCGGGCTGCTCGAGGGGATGGGCGGTCGTGTAGGCGCTAAGGTTCTGTGGAACGCCCTGGCCAACCAGAAGCAGGGCATAGAGGATGGACGCCGGCGCCAGAATGTAGAGGTAAGACCGCGTCATGTCTACCCAGAAGTTGCCGATGGTGCCGGAACTGGTCCTCTTGATGCCGCGAATCAGGGCCACGGCCACCGCGATGCCCACCGCGGCGCTGCCGAAGTTGTGATACGCCAAGGCGACCATTTCGGTGAGATAGCTCATCGTCGACTCGGGCGTATACGACTGCCAGTTGGTATTGGTCGTGAAGCTGGCGGCGGTGTTCCAGGCCAGGTCGGGGCCGACTGCGGCCAGACCTTGCGGGTTCCAGGGCAGATGGTTCTGGAGCCGCTCGATCGCATACGTCATCAGCATACTGACGGCGGAGAAGCCCAGGACCGCAAAGGCGTACTCGCGCCAGTTCATCTCGCTCTCGGCATTCACGCCGCAGAGTTTGTAGAGGAACCGCTCGATGGGCCGAAGGATTGGATCGAGCCAGGTGCGCTCACCTTCCAGCACGCGGGCAAGATAGATGCCCACGGGGCGAACGGTAGCGAGCAGAATCAGGGAATAGATGGCAAATTGCAACCAGCCGTTGGCGGACATGTCAGAACTTCTCCGGGAAGAGCAGGGTGAGGGTCAAATAACCCAGCAATAAAACGGACAGAACCAAGGCAACGACGGTCATGATGTCGGTTTGCATGGGCTACCTCAGCTTCTGACAGGCCTTGACGTAGAGAAACGCCAGGCCGAAGAAAACTACGGTGAAGAGCAACATCGTTAAATCCTGCATAGCGTGTCTCACAATCCGTCGAGCAGTGAACGCCTGCTCAAGAATCATTCTGGCTCTCGCCTTGTTAGAGTTTGCAAAAGAGTTCCTAAATAAAACGTAAGGACGGAGCGTAGAGGACAATTTTGCGGAATCTTCGGGTTCGAGAAGGAGAAGGAGGATATCCCGTCCTTTGCCTCCACTTCAATAATGTTCCCCGTATGTCTTTATTAGATTCTCTAATATGCGCAGGTCATTGAATCATCGACGGCACAGAGCTCGAGGGGTTGGCCGCTTCAGGGATCGCCAAGAATCAACTGCCAACGACCGGATTCCCCCAAAAGTGGGAATCTACTGAATTCTCGTGTGCATTCTTTTGCATATACGCGTCGGGTGGTTCTATAAGCGACTGAATATAAGAAACAAAGTTTGGAGCCGAACGTGCATTCATATAGGCAAGTTTCAATCTTAAAATCAGGTTGGAATTGCAATGGGGGCGAGGGGGATCATTCAAATGGGACGCATCTTTTTTCTGACAATGGCACTTTTGGTATTTGTAAGCACCCGGTAGTATCCGGACTATCTGGTAATGATCGGCTCCTTGGGGGAGGGGCCGATGCTTACCGGATCCGAAGGCATACAGCCTTTATTTCCGCTTTAAATTGAACCAGGGGCCGCAGATGGCTTGTTGCTACAAGCCCACATATTGCTGCGATAAAGCTTCTAATCTCGCCTGATCGAACCGTTTAGACCGTTCGATCGAATTCCTGTCAGAGGCTTTCCGCCGGCTTCTCATCGTTGCCGGTCCATCCTTCGGGCATGAATCGATAGCCGACCCACGGTTCGGTCTGGATATATTGCTTGCCGGTTTCGGCTTCGAGCTTCTTGCGTAACTGCCCAATAAAGACGCGGAGATACTCGGGCTGATGGGCCGACTGGGCACCCCAGACGGCAGTCAGCAATGCGCGATGAGTAATCACCTTGCCGGCCTGACGGGCCAGATGGAGCAGCAAGTCAAATTCCTTGGGTGTCAGGTGAATGGGCTTGCCAAGGACGGCGATGGCGTGCGCGGCTGAGTCGATAACGAAGTCGCCGGCTTCGATGGCCGAGGTGGTTCGCTCCGGCGCGCGGCGCAGGTGGGCGCGGACGCGGGCCAGCAACTCCTGAGTGTTGAAGGGCTTGGTCACGTAGTCGTCGGCGCCTGCGTCCAGCGCCTCGACCTTGGAGCGCTCGTGGTCGCGGACCGAGAGCACGAGAATCGGGATTGCGGAGTGGGTGCGGATGGCGCGGCAGACCTCGACGCCGCTCAATCCGGGCATCATCAGATCGGTGATGACCAGGTCGGGCGTCCATTCCTTGAAGGTCACCAGGCCCTCTTCGGGATCGTTGGCGGTGCGCACGTCAAAACCTTGAGCGGAGAGGGCAGCGCGAAGGACACGAGTGATTTGCGGTTCGTCATCAATTACGAGGATTCTGCCAGGCATGCCGTTCTTCTTTCTTGAGAAGATTACATCATTTGCCGGGGCGGGTATGATTTATGCCATGAATGTGAAGGAAGGGCTTACCGATTCGCGGGGAATCGTTCACTGGTTTGTCGGAACGCTGATCGCGGTGGCGGCCACGATGCTGCTGGTGTGGCTGGGAGCCGATTCGACGGCGGCGGGCATGGCGTTTCTGGTGCTGGTGGTTTGGTCGTCGACCCAAGCCGGACAACGGCTTGCGCTGTATATTGCAGCTCTTTGCGCGCTCTCGTTCGATTATTACTTTCTGCCTCCCTACCGGACGCTGCGGCTGGCCAGCGGGCAGGAGTGGGTGGCCATGATCTGTTTTCTGGCCTCCTGCGTGGTGGTGAACCGGGTGGCCGAGCGGGCACGGCGCCAGAAGCGACAGGCCGAGCAGCGTCGCGCGGACGTGGAGCGGCTTTATGAACTGGCGCAGGAGGTGATGCTGCATGAGGATGCAGCCGGGCTGATTCGCGATTTGCCTCGGATGATCGCGCGCATCTTTTCGCTGGACGGGGTGGTGCTTTACGTTCGCGACCAGGACCGCTTTTATACCTCGACCGAGGATCTGCCGGTCAGCATCCAGGCCAGCCTGCGGGCGATGACCGAGGGCCAGAATCCGACGCTGGTGATTCCGGGGGGCTTCACGGTGAGGACGTTGATGCTGGGACTGCGCCCGGTGGGGGCGCTGGGCATGAGGCCGGCGCTGATTTCACACGAGGTGGCCACGGCGGTGAGCGCCCAGGTGGCCGTCGGGCTGGCTCGCGCCACAGCGATCGAAGCCTCAGCGCGGATGGAGGCGGCGCGGGAAGGGGAACGGCTGCGCACCGCTCTGATCGATTCATTGACGCATGAGCTGCGCACGCCGCTGACCTCGATCCGCGCCGCCGCCACCACGCTGCTGGGGAGCGAGGGGCTGGACGAAGCCGTGCGGCTGGAGCTGGCGGCGATTGTCGACGAGGAGGCTTCGCGGCTGGACCGGCTGATCGGCGAGGCGGTCGAGATGGCGGAGATCGACGCGAATGTGGTCGAGGTCCGGCTGGCGCCGCAGCATCCGCGGGCGCTGCTCGATCAAGCCGTGGAAGAGTCGCGGGCGGCACTGGGAAAACACCGGGTGGTGATCGCCGCCGAAGACTCGGACAGTCGAGGCGATCTGGACAGATCAGCGTGGTTCGACGGGCACCTGCTTGGCAGAGTGCTGCGCCACCTGCTGGAGAATGCGGCACGGTTTGCGCCGCCTGGGGGGCGCATCCAGCTCGGCAGCCGGCGGAGCGGGGAGCGGCTGGAGTTCAGCGTAGAGGACGACGGTCCGGGTGTCGACGCCGTCGATCTGCCCTTCATCTTCGACAAGTTCTACCGAGGCAAGAGCGGGGCCAGGAAAGGGAAGGGAACTGGGATGGGGTTGGCTATCTCTCGGGCCATCCTGATCGCGCACGGCGGAGGGATCGAGGTGGAGGGCGCTCCGGGAAAGGGGGCGTGCTTCCGCTTCTGGGTGCCGCTGGTGGAGAAGGAGCCGGTGGGGCTGGTGGAGAAGGAGCCGGTGGGGCTGGTGGAGAAGGAGCCGGTGGGGCCGGTGGCGGCGGCCGAGGACAACCACGCGTAAGGCTCACGGTTTCAAAGAATCTTGCTTTCTGTGGCCTGTGAGACTGGTTTCCGGAAAGTACTGATTTCGCATGGGTTAGATGGAGCTTCACGGTTTCACGCCGTCTGTGTGTTTGTGGCACTGTAGAGACGTGGCTCGGAAGCTGTGTGTTTTGAGTTGGTTACGCTAGGCTCCACGATTCCACAGGCGAAATGCGCGTGCTTTTTTGATGTTTGCTTCGATTGTTCAAGTAAATCAACAACCTAGAGCGGAATTCCGAGGATGTTCGGAGTCGAGACTCATTGGACAGTAAGGCTCGGTTGTCCTGACTAATTCGATTATGCGCTGGCAACGGGTAATTCTCTGCAACCACCTGCGGTGGGGCAGACGCTCGCTATCCGCTCGCATGGGGTTCGTGGTCACCCAGGTCCCAAAAGCCGGACCTGGGGCACCCGTACGTCGAATGGAAGATGGAGGCGAAGAATCTTCAGTCAAAAGCAGCGAGTTAGCCCCCGCTCGCGCGGGGTTGGCGAGTTGGCAAGTTGGCGGATCGGAGCGGTGGGGACAACCACCTGCGGTGGGGCAGCCGCTCGCTATTCGCTCGCAGAGGGTTCGTGGTTCCCCAGCGTCCCAAAAGCCGGACCTGGGGCACCCGGCTGTCGAATGGAAGTGGGAGGCGAAGAATCTTCAGTCAAAAGCAGCGAGTTAGCCCCGCTTGCGCGGGGTTGGCGAGTTGGCAAGTTGGCGGATGGCAGCGGTCGGGACAGCCACCTGTGGTGGGGCCATTAGCTCGCTATTCGCTCGCAGAGGGTTCGTGGTTTCTGAACAGAGACCGGGGGGCAGAAAACTGCTGGTTGGGGTTCGTGGTATCCCACCCATTCCGCGATAAAGCTGCGGAATGGATGGGGCACCCGTCCGTCGCTCGCGATCCGTTCGCAGGGGTTCGTCGTATTCCAGATCCCCGAGGCGGGGCCTCCGCCACACGGACTAAGACCTGTCCGCAGGGACCCCGGACGTTGGGTACCCGTACTGTTATTTCGGAGGGCTTTCAGGTTCCTCGGTCCAGTCGCAGGGGATTTCGCGTCGCTGAGTGGAGCTTTCCTGGGCCCATTCCAGCAGGCGGGCTACGCGCCAGGCATCGAGGGCGGTGACGGGCGGGGGCGTTTTGCCCAGCAGGGCGTCGCGAAGTCCGGCGTAGTAGAGGCGGTAGTCGCCGGGAATGGGCTCGACGGGACGGGTGACCATGCCGCCGTCCACGTCTACGCTGAGCAGGCCCCATTTGGCGATCGGTTCCTCGCCCCAGGGGCCGGTGCCTATGCTGGTAATCAGGTTAAGGGCGGCCTCCTGCGGGTCCAAACCTTTTTTGCGGAAGTTGCCCTTGGTTCCGCGCAGGTGGAAGCGGGGGCGCGGAAGCGCGGAGAGGCAGTTGGCGGAGAGTGTGACGGAAAGAGACGGGTAGCGCAGGCGCAGGGTGAAGGAGTCTTCGGAGCCTTGGCCGTCGCGCTCGCGGCCGATTTCGGCGGTGATGGCTTCCGGCTTGCCGAAGAGCACAAGCGCCTGGTCGGCGAGGTGGGTTCCGAGATCGAGCAGGATTCCGCCGCCCTGCGTGGGGTCGTCCTTCCAGGGGCGCCGGGTCGTTCCGGGGCTCCAGCGGTCGAAGATGGATGAGAGGTGGACGATGCGTCCTAAAGTATCTTCATGTATTAGTTTCTGAATTGTCTGTAAATCGCTGTCCCAGCGCCTGTTATGGAATGGCATAAGTAGTACGTTCTGCGCCACCGCCAGAGCCATCAGCTGGGCGATCTCGGCCGAAGTGACGGCCATTGGCTTGTCCACAACAAGATTTTTTCCTGCGGCAAGAACCTGCCGGGCGACTTCGAAGTGGGTTCCGGTGGGGGTGGTGACGACGACCAGGCTGATCGATGAATCTGCCAGGAGTTCATGGAGGGAGCGGTAGGTGGTGATGCCGGGGTAGCGTTCGGCGGCCTTGTCGGAGCTGCGCTCGACGACGGCGGCCAGGTCTAATCCATTGACCGAGGAGATCAAGGGGGCGTGGAAGACGCGCCCGCCCAATCCGAAACCGACTATACCTACGCGAATCATGGGTGCCTCCTGCCGCTCGTTAGCCCTCTAGTTTATACCGGGTTTCGGCGAGGCGGTAGAGGCGGCGCCAGACGAGGCGGTTGGTGGTGACGACGATGGTGGCCATGAGGATGGTGGCGAGCAGGAGGGTTGAGAAACTTCCGCTGTCGGTGGCGGCGCTGATCTGGGCTCCCAGGCCCAAGGTTTGCAGGGTCTTGTCTCCGATATGGAAGTACTCGGCGATGATGGAGGCGTTCCAGGCGCCGCCGGAGGCTGTGATCATGCCGGTGACGAGATAGGGAAATATGCCGGGGAGGATGAGGCGGGTCCAGCGCTGCCAGCGGGAGAAGCGGTAAAGGGCGGCGACCTCTTCAAGGTCGGAGGGGATGGCCATGGCTCCGGCGATGACGTTGAAGAGGATGTACCACTGGGTTCCCAGCAACATGAGGGCGATGGACCCGATGCCGAGTCCGCCGCCGAGGCGGATCAGCCCGAGCATCAGGACGGGGAAGAGCGCGGTGGCCGGGATGGAGGCCAGAACCTGCGTGATGGGCTGGAGAATCCGGGCCAGCTTTGGGTTGAGGCCGATGGCGACGCCGACGGGGATGGTCCAGAGAGCGCCGAGGATCAGCGTGGCGGCGACGCGGAGATAGGTGGCTCCGGCGCCGAGCAGGAGAAGGCGAATCTCCGGCCAGGTGACGCCTTGGAGCATTCGATAGGCCTGGACCGCTCCCCAGAGCACGGCCAGGGCGGCGAAGAAGGCGAGCAGGAGCGGGACGAGCTTGCTGCCTTTTTCAGACTCATCGTCGATGGGCTGGACGACGCGGCAATCGCGGGTTTTGGAGAGGCGGCGATAGATGCGCTCTTCACAGGCTGTCCATGCGCGCGCGGGGAGACGGGTGAGCGCGCTGGGCCGCTGGAGCAGCGCGAGGATGGGCGAGGTCACTCGGGATGCGGATTCAGTCTGCTCGAATTTGAATTTGTCGCTCCAGGCGATGAGCGGACGCCAGATCAACTGATCGGTGGCCACGATGATGAGGACCAGAACGCCCAGGCCCCACAGCAGGGCGTGTGTATCCACAGGGTCGGCGGAGGCGGCGCTTTGCAGATAGCTACCCAGGCCGGGGAGGCGGAAGTTCCGCGGCCTGATTGTGAACATTTCGCAGGTGATCAAGAAGAACCAGCCGACGGCCACCGAGACGATGGAGTTCCAGACCAGGCCGATGGCGGCGAAGGGCATTTCGAGCTGCCAGAAGCGCTGCCAGGCTGAATAGCGGTAGATGCGCGCGGCCTCGATCATTTCGCGGGGGATGCTCTTGAGCGAGGAGTAGAAGCTGAAGGCCAGATTCCAGACCTGGCCGGTGAAGATGAGCAGGATGGAGCCCATCTCGATGCCGAGTTGGTGGCCGGGGACCAAAGCCATCATGGCCAGCATGACGGGAGGCAGGAAGCTGAGCACGGGGATGGATTGCAGAATGTCGAGGACGGCAATCATCCAGGCCTCGGCCCTGGGGTTGTAAGCGGCGGTGTAGCCGTAGCTGACGGCGAAGATCAGGCTGAGCAGATAGGCGATGCCCATGCGTTCGAGGGAATAGCAGGCGTAGAGCGGCAGCGCGCGGACGGAGTGGGAGATGAGGACTTCCGGCATGGGCTGGGCCATCCAGTAAGTTCCCAGCTGGATCATGCCGAAGAAGAAGGCCAGGCCGCAGAGGATGACGACCAGATCGATGAGGAGCGATTGGCGGCGAACGGTGACCGGTATGCGGGCAAGGAGGTGCTGAGGCTTCACTCGTCCTCCCCGGCGGCTGCGATCTCTTCGTCTTGCGCATCGGGCAGGACGAAGCGGCGGTGTCCGGCGTCGTAATCGAAGAGCTCGGCGTAACGGCCCCAGGTGACGGCGGTTTCGATTTGGTGCTGGCACTCCACTTCGCTGAACTGCTCGTCGAGCATGTCGAGAAAGAAATCCTCTGGCACGGTGTGGTCGCTCTTGGATTCCAAAGCCCGCCGAATCTGGCGCAGGAGCAGGACGTTGGCGACGGCGGCGACGCGGAAGAGTTCCTTTTGGCGGAGGATCTCGGAGTTGGCGAATTCGGTACCGGTGAGGGTGATGACGGCGTCGCCTTCCTCAATTTGGAGGAAGCCGAGCAACTGGGCGGCGTCCACGATGGGCAGCAGGTCGTCGATCTCGAAGGCGAGGTCGTCGGCCAGGCGGTAGACGTCGTCGCGGCCGCCTTTGTCGATGAGAAGTTCCAGCAGGCCCGCGATGCCGCCGGGACGGGCGTGAGGCAGCATCTGGTAGTGCATCTGGCGCTGGTCGCGTATCGGAGTTTTCTGGCCGGGTGCAGCCGCGGGGGCAACATCGGGCCGGGTGAGGACCTTGTAGATGTAGTCGACCAATTGGGTGAAGGGCTCCGACTTGCGGTCGCGAGGCTGGGGGATCTGGACGCGGAAATCGGTGCGGATGTGGCCGGGATTTCGGCCGAGGACGATGATGCGGTCGGCAAGCAGGACGGCTTCCTCAATATTGTGGGTGACCAGAAAGACGGCCTTGGTGGGCATGGTTTTGTTAGCCCAGAGCTCCAGCAGTTCACTGCGGAGGTTCTCTGCGGTGAGCACGTCGAGGGCGCTGAAGGGCTCGTCCATGAAGAGGACTTCCGGTTCGACGACGAGGGCACGGGCAAAGCCGACGCGCTGCTTCATTCCGCCGGAGAGCTCTTTGGGGTAAGCGGCTTCGAAGCCGTCCAGGCCGACCGTGTCGAGCATCTTCAAGCTGCGCTCGCGGCGGGCGTCGGCGGAAACACCGCGGGCCTGCAGCGGGGCTTCGACGTTTTCAAGTACGGTGAGCCAGGGGAAGAGGGCGAAGCTCTGAAAAACGATTGACACGTTGATCTCGGCGTTGGCGATGGGCTTTTCGTGCCAGTAGACCTGACCGGCGGTGGGCGTGGAGAGGCCGCTCAACATGCGCAGCATGGTGGATTTGCCGGAGCCGGAGGGGCCGAGCAGGGCGACGATTTCGCCGGGGACGATGGAGAGGTTGGTGGCGGAGATGACCTGGATGCGGTTCTGGCTGGGCTGCGCGTAGTACTTCTCGATGCCCTCGGCGCGAATGATGGCGTCGGAAGTTGAGGCCGGGGTCTGGCCCTCGCTGGGAATGGCGGCTTCCTGCATGGCGGAATCTCCGGTTGGGGGTCCGCAGGATGAGCGCCGCGGCCGGTGGTTGCTTCTTGAGTGTAAGTGGATCTGATTTCACCCAGATGAATCGAGCTCCGCGATGGAGCGTCGAATTCATGGCTGGATGGCGAACGGCCGCCGGGTTCTAATCCCAGCCAGCGGTCAGGAATTCTGTTGCGAGAAGAACCCTGAACTGAGCGTATCATTCAGAAAAAGCGTCGTGCCAGTGCAGAGAGTCCAGTCGATCGACGTCAGTTCGACGTTAGCCAAGGGAAGGGCAAAGCGCAGACCTGCCAACCACATTCCTGGTCGAGGTGAGAGGTGCCGGAAGCTCAAGCGAAACCCAGGGTCCTGATCGCCGACGATGAGCGCGTGATCGCCGACACGCTGGCGATCATTCTGAACCAGAGCGGCTTCGAGGCGCGGGCAGTTTACTCGGGCGAGAAGGCGGTGGAGATGGCCGCGGATTTCAAGCCGGAGATGCTGATCTCCGATGTCATCATGGGAGGACTGAGCGGGGTTGACGCGGCGATCAGGATTCGCGAAGTTCTTCCCCAGGTGAAGATTCTGCTTTTTTCCGGTCATGCCGCCACGAGCGACCTGCTGGAAGGTGCGCGGGCGCAGGGGTTCGAGTTCGAGATACTGGCCAAGCCGGTGCATCCGCAGGATCTGGTTGCCAGGCTGCGCGGGTAGGGCGCGGTCAGTTCATTGAGCGACTATCGAATTTAGAACACACCCCACTCGTAAGAGACTTTCGGAGAGCAACCGGGCGCGGTTACCTCCACGGTTTCCGTTCCCATCGGTGTTTTGGTCGTGTTATTCAGCACCGTCGTCTGAATTGTTCCCTTGCCGTCCGTTTTGACCGCAAGACCGGCGGATTTGTCGGCGGTCGAGGTCTTTCCACTTTCGTCGATCTTGGCAATAACTCCCGGCTCTCCCCCAGCGGATGTACGCATACGGACGTCACTATTGGTCGGAAAGCCTGACGCTTCGATCAACGCCAGTTCAAACTTTGCCGACAACCGAATCACATTAAGCTTGCAGCTCTTGTCTTCGGATTGAACCGGATCCGGAACAATGGAAATCGGAATTCTGATTCCCGGTGAGAAGAATATGAATCGCCGCGGCTCACCCTTTAGCGGCTTTTGCATGGTGAATTGGATAGGAGCATCGAGCTTGTCGCCATTGTGACACTGCCCGGGGGTTCTTCCAGCACAGATCATCAGTCCATCAGCGTTCAGAGTGATTCCCGAGAGCGCGGCCGTCGGCTTCTCTTGGTCGACCGGCCACTGAAGCTGGCGAAAGACAGAATCCGGCGGGACGCCTTTAACGTAGATGTAGTACCGGACCTGCAAATCTCTGCCTGGCGTGCCCCTGCGATAAATCTCCTTGGCTTCGGTGGAAACGCCGGGAGGAATATGCTCGAACTCATTCTGGAGGCGAATCAGCTTCGGAGCCAGCACGGAAAGGGCCCGAATGCGGTCTGTTCTGGCTGTGCGCATGCAGGGGCGCATAGCAGAATCATCAGAAGCGCAGGGAAAAGCATAGGGGATTTCATGGTTCGCATTCTACACTGCGCGTCGATCGGTCTGCGAGGTCGATGCTAGAGTTCCCTGCGTCCTTCGAGCGCGCGGGTCATGGTTACTTCGTCGGCGTACTCGATGTCGCTGCCGGCGGGGACGCCGGTTGCGATTCGCGTGATCTTGACCGAAGGGCCCCGCAACGCAGTTGCCAGCCAGTGGGCAGTGGCCTCGCCTTCGAGGGTGGGGCTGGTGGCCAGGATCACCTCGTCTACCTCGCCTCGCTCGACGCGTGCGACCAGAGAACTGGTGCGGAGTTGATCGGGACCGACGCCGTGCAGGGGCGAGAGGGTTCCGTGGAGCACGTGGTAGATGCCCTGATAACTTTGAGTTCGCTCGACGGTGTCGATGCTGGTCGGCTCCTCGACGACGCAGACCTGACGGTGGTTGCGGGTGGGGCTGGCGCAGTAGAGGCAGGGATCGACATCGGTGACGCTGTTGCAGATGGAGCAGAGGCGCAGGCTGGCCTTGAGGCCGCGCACCGCCTCGGCCAGGGCCGCGGCATCCTCGTCGGTCGAGCGGAGGATGTGGAAGGCGAAGCGCTGGGCGCTCTTGGTGCCCACACCTGGGAGCTTCTTCAACTCTTCAATGAGCCTCGCCATCGGCTCGGCGTAGCGTGACACGTTGCTCCTCCTGAAAACAGTGGTTAGTGATCAGTGAACAGTGGACAAACTGGATCAAGGTTTACGGATGATTTACCATCGAACCTCTGAACAAGTCTATTTTGAACGGCAACCATTTCCTCAGGGACTAAAGCCCACGTTGATTCCAAGCGTCTTGCGGCACGACTGAAGTCGTGCCCTGGTACAAAGCATCGTTTTTCCGCAGCCCGTGAAATTGCGCCCTGCGACAAGACCTTATCCCATGAAAGTCTCCTGCCCACTGTCCGCTGACCACTGACCGCTGTCCACTGCTTTAGAGCGTCCGGTAGACGAGGCCGGCAAACTGGTCTGGACTCATCATGCCGACGCCGTTTGCGGCATCGAAATCCGCTGTGGGCTTTTTGGCAAGGGCCTCCTGCTCGCTGGCCCCAGACGTTTTGAGCGCGGCCACCTTGTCGCGAACGGCGGCGAGCATATCGTGAAACTTGCGCACTTCGGCCTTGGAGCCAAGCGGCCCGTGGCCGGGGATGATCTTCGTGTTGGCGTCTGCCACGGCGAGCGCCACCTCCGCGGCGCGAATCATGCCGTCGATGGTGCCGCCCGTGCCTTCGTCGATGAAGGGGTAGAAGCCGTTGAACCATATGTCGCCCACGTGAAGCACATTGGCCTTGTGGAAGTGGATGTAGATGTCGGTGTCGGTATGCGCAGGCTCGAAGTGCACCAGGTCGAGCGAATCGCCGTTGCGCCAGACGTGCAGAGCATCGTCGAAGGTAACTGCCGGCAGGGCTCCTGCTGGAGAAGCCGGCGAAGTGATGTGAAACATCTGAATGGTCTGCGAGGTTGAGAGCCGCTCACGGGTTTTCTGATGGGCAACGATGGTAAATCCCGCTTCGTGCATTCCCTCATTGCCGCCGGTGTGGTCACCGTGCCAGTGGGTGTTGACCAGAACGGCCGGGGCGGCCTGAGCGCCGCTGGACACAGCATTGATGGCCTCGCGAATGCGCGGGACGGCCGGCGCATAGCTGGAGTCGATGAGCAAGTTGCCCTCCGGGCCGGTCTGCAAGGCCATGTTGCCGCCTTGCCCCTGGAGCAAGTAGAGATTGTCATAGAGCCTGGTGGTCTTGATGGGGACGTTGGCAGCATCCGCGTGCGCCTGGGCCACGCGCTCGGCAACTGGCGCGCTCTGTGCATTCATCCAGCGCGGAGTCAGAGCCGCTGCTCCCGTCGCGAATCCGAACTCGAGAAAGCTCCGGCGATTCATTCCATTGAGCATCGTATTATCCTCCCTTCGGTTTATAACTGACTCAGCGCAGTCAGGGGTCAGCCAAGGCCTGGCAGATTGAGACCGCCGAGCAGGCCCTTGACGCTGGATTGGATCGCATCATCGGCCTTGCGACCGGCTTCGTTGACGGCTGAGACCACCAGGCTCTCGAGCATCTCTACGTCGGGCTTGTCGCCGCCCAGACCGATCACCGCCGATGGATCGATGTGGAGCTTGAGGAGCTGCTTTTTGCCGTTCATGGTTGCGGTGACGGCGCCGCCGCCGCTCGCGCCCTCGACCACGGTCTGAGCCAGCTTGCGCTGGACCTCCTCTTGCATCTGGTTGGCCTGGGAGAGCATTTCGGTGATTTTGAGCGGGTTGAGCATTACCTGTTCTCCTAGTGAGGCCTACGAGAAGCATGCCTCAGGGGCTAAAGCCCGTGTTTATTCAGCCAGTTTTGCGGCACGACAGAAGTCATGCACTAAAAAAACTACTCTGCACAGAGGTTGCAAACGATTGATTTCATTGAAACTTGCATTTTGCGCGAATTTCGCACCGTCCCTACGGGACGGGGGCTTTTGTTGAACTCCGACCCAGGACTGCGCTGCGCTTGTCCTGGGCTATTATCGATTATCCCTCGGGGAGAAATGCACCGACCTGTTTCATCTACTGACGGTCGGCCAAGCCGGTGGACGACTGATACAAAGCTCGTTCTTGAAACGGCTACAGATAGGTTCTCCGCAGCCGGTGCGAAAATGCGTTACTTTTGGCGCAGATCGACGACGCTGCGCACCTCGGCTTTGAAGATCTCGCGGGCACGTTGGACTAACGGGTTGGCTAGCGCGGCCTCTTGGATGCTGCCGGCGATTGGTTGGGCTAAGGGAGCGGGGCCGGTTGGCTGGCCGGTTGCTTCGCCGGGAACGATCAGGAAGCGGGTGGGAGCGCCGAGCCGTTGCAACTCCTGGCGGATGATCTTCTCCGCCGCGGCGTTGATGGTCAAGGCTAGCATTTTCTTGCCCATAGTGGCAGTCTCGATGCGCAGGCTTGCGCCGTCGATTGCCCACGTGGACGCGCCAAGTAACTGCGCCGCGGATTCGTGACCGGCCTCAACCAGCGCGGAGCCGACGGCGTGGCGGATGGACTCGATGCTCGGAGAGTTGGACGGAGCGGCGGCAGCTTCTGCGGTCGCGGGATGGATTGGCGCGGCTACTGTTGCGACGGTTGGGGTGGGGGCAGGCGACGGGCGCTCCAGCGTTGCGACGGGCGAGGCCGAGGCTGCCGGTTGAGGGCTCGATGCCATCTTTGGCGCAGATCCCCAACTGCTGCCGGTGGAACCAAAGGGCGAGAGCGGTGCGGCTGCCGGGGCTGACGCTGTCGTGGCTGGCGCTGAAGGAACTGCACGCGGTGCGCTTGCTTGCGGCCTGGGTGTCGAGGCTGGGGCGGAGGCTGGTCCCGACGAGCGAAGGCCTCCGCCTGAGGCTACACCGCTCAACAGTTCTTCGAGCGGCAAGAGGCGCTGGGCGTGGATCAGCTTCAGCAGCCCCAGTTCCAGGTGGAAGCGCTGTTCCTGACGGTAGTTCAGATCGTCGAAGGTGCGGAGGACGATCTGAAGGTTGCGGGTGATTTCTTCTTCCGAAAAGAGTAAGGCAGTGCGGGCGGCGCGGGCTCTCTCGTCGCCGGAGATTTGCAGGAGTTCGGTCTCTGCGCCGCCTATTTTGGCCATGAGGGTGTTGCGCAGGTAACGGACCATCTGGCGAGCCAGCGACGAAGGGCTGTGCCCGGCGTTGACCAGCAGGTTCAACTGCTCCATCAGCTCGGCGCTCTGGCCGGCGGCGACGGCTTCGAGCAGCCGTTCAAAGACCGCATTGGGAACCGAGCCCATCAGTTCGCGAATCTGCGTGGCGGAGAGGACTGCGCAGCCCGCTTCAACTGGCGCCGACGCAATGGCCTGGTCCATGATCGACAAAGCGTCTCTCATGGATCCGTCGCCGGCCTCGGCCAGCAGAGCCAGCGCGGCGTCCTCGGCGGTGACCTCTTCGTTGGCCGCGATCATCTTTAGCTGGGCCAGGATGTCGTCGAATTTGACGGCGTGAAAGCTGAAGTGCTGGCAGCGGGAGCGGATGGTCTGTGGGATGTCCTCGGGCTGCGTGGTGGCCATCATGAAGATGACGTGCGCCGGCGGCTCTTCGAGGGTCTTGAGCAGCGCGTTAAAGGCCGCATCGGTGATCTGGTGGGCCTCGTCGAGGATGTAGATCTTATACCGGTCTCTGCTGGGCGCGTAGCGGGCGGCGTCCCTCAGTTCGCGAATCTCGTCGATGCCGCGATTGGTGGCGGCGTCGATCTCGATCACGTCCACAGCATTACCCTGGCGGATCTCGATACACGAATCGCAAACGCCGCAGGGCTCGGGCGTGGGGCGTGCTTCGGTGCCGATTTCCGTCCGGCAGTTCAGGGCCTGGGCGACGATCCGGGCGATGGTGGTCTTGCCGATGCCGCGATGGCCCGAGAAGATGTAACCGTGGGCGATGCGGTTCTGGCTGAGAGCGTTGAGCAGGGTGCGGGTGACGTGATCCTGGCCGGCGACGTCGGCAAAGCGCTGCGGACGGTATTTTCTGGCCAGAACCTGATAGCCCATGGGTGAAGACGCTCCTTGAAGGCCGGTCCGTGGAAGGACGGCCTAGAGGCGATTGTATCGTTCCGGGGTGAGGAGGTGGGGTGATCAGTTTGTGGGATAGTGGTGCAGTCTTTGGATAGCCGGTGATACGACCGCAGTGTCTGAATGAACCCGAATGACCAATCTCACTTGGTGGTGATACCCGAAACTCGCCAGTTCTCTGCCAGGGTCCTGAGTCGCTCGAATTCAGGTAGCGTGTTCGGCAAAAAGACCCAGCCGAGCATACGGGCACCAAACCTACTTCGTTCCGAAACGCCTACACCGCTTGATGCACCGAACCTGCCGTTGACGGGAAAGATTGACCGAATCATCCCTTTGCGAACAGCCTTCCGAATGCGAAACCATCCTGTGGCTTGTTCCCCTGACATCGAGACTTCGTCCACCATCAACTTGTACTTCAGGGATGTCTTTGGGCTAAATATGAATACCATTCCGATACCCCAAAGCAAGCCTTGCAAACCGTCCCAAATGGCAATGCTCGACAGTGGCTTTTGCGCCACATCTGGGGCGCGCCAAAAGAAATCGGCGCAAAACACGAGCGCGGCAAACAGTCCTCCAAAACAAGCCACCGCAAGAACCTTATCCCTCAATCTCGGGCGCGAATAAAGGTCCACCTCGTAGGTTTCCATAATCTCCCCCGTCGGAGCATCCAATCTGTGTAGCTCAATCTACTCTAAGACAAATCTCCCGATTCTGTCAGTGACGCGCCGAGATAATGTGCGTGACAGTTGCATTCGTTCTCTTGCCCGCGGAGGTGAGCAGTCAAGGTCACGATTGTTTGGCCGCCAATCCGGACAGAGCACCGCAACCGCCAGCGAGCGGCGCGGCTGGCCTCGCGATACAATCCTGTTATGAGAGTAACGGTCGGTGTCTCGGGCGGAATCGCCGCATACAAGGCGGCAGAGCTGGTGCGCGCGCTGCAACGCCAGGCCCTCGAAGTCCACGTGGTGATGACCGAGGCGGCCACCAAGTTCGTGCAGCCGCTGACCTTTGCCGCGCTCAGCGGCCACAAGGTCATCACCAGCCTGTGGGACGATGCGGGCACGGCCGATGGGGGGTACGAGTCCTCGATAGAGCATAT
>Ga0302319_10003469_pt1 | contig 32979 bp, 31 predicted proteins | sample Bog_T0_2_FD_203319 | JGI IMG/M metagenome (GOLD analysis project Ga0302319, IMG submission 203319) | Peat permafrost microbial communities from Stordalen Mire near Abisko, Sweden - Bog_T0_2 | ecosystem: Environmental > Terrestrial > Soil > Wetlands > Peat | place: Sweden: Abisko, Stordalen Mire... | reverse complement strand
ACGGCTGAAGGAGGGCGATTCCCACGCGGTTGCCCGCGAAATTCGGGCGATTCACTCGCCAACGTCCGCCCAGGCGAATCGACTGATCAAGCTGGCCCGAACTCACGAGAGGGGCCGGCACCTACGATTGGCAGTCGACGCGTATCGCCAGGCCATCCTTCTTGCCCCCAACTACGCTGACGTGCGCTGCAAACTCGGTCTGCTCCTCATCCGACTCAAACAAATGGGTGAGGCCATTGCCCAGCTCAAGCGTGCAGTTGAGCTCAATCCTCTCTATGTGGAGGCGCTGACCCACCTTGGCACCGCGATGCTCCAGACTGGGCATGACTGGGAGGGAACGGAGTTTATCGCCCGGGCGCTTCAGATCGATCCAATCTATCCGCCCGCCCGGTTGCAGGCCGCCCTTGCGCACAGCCGCCGCTCTCTGCGATGATGTAGGCCTTGATGACATCGGCAAGCGCCATGATCTTTTTGGATGGCTCCCACGGCGAAGGGGGCGGTGGACTGATTCGAGCGGCGCTGAGCATGGCCGCCCTCACCCAACAGTCGGTGAAGATTGCCAACATCCGCCAAGGCACTTCCTTTCCAGGCGTCGATGTGGAGGACTATCTGCTCGCCAAATCCTTGGCGGCCATTTGCCAGGCGGAGACACCCGGACTTGAGATCGGGGCCGAGACGTTGACGTTTCACCCCACATGCCGCCCCCGCCCGTTTAAGGGCGCTCTTGAATTCCCCGTGTCGCCGCGCTCCCCAAACGCCCTCGTGCTCCTCAGCACGCTGGCGCCCATAGTCGCCAGAGCCGGGGCCATGAGTTCGCTTTACATGAAGGGTGAGACCTATGGCGCCAACTCCCTTACCTTCGACTACTTTCAAAGGGTCGGGCTTCGGGCGCTCAGCGCCGTTGGCATCTATGCAACCCCCGAGTTGCATCGGGCAGGCTATGGACGCGAAAAACCGGGTGAGGTCTCCTTGGAAGTTGAGCCCAGCGAGCTGCGCGGGGCGGTTTGGGAGGATCGAGGCTCACTCAAGGAATGCGGTGCGACCGTCACCACGAGCCGTTTACCGGATGCGGTGATCGCGAGGGGGGTTTCCCATCTGCGTCGGATGGCTGGAGTCCAAGGCATTCCCCTCTCCGTGGAAGTCAATGATGTGCCAGCCGATCAGCCGGGGGCCTTCGTTACCTGCTGGACCATTTATCAAAATGGCGCTGGAGGAGCCACCGCGATGGGGACGCGAGGGCTGCGCATCGAGCACCTTGCCCAACAAGCCTTTGAAGGCCTCGTGCGCTGGATGGAGACCGATGCAACCGTCGACCCCTACCTTGCCGACCAATTGCTGATCCCAGCGGCGTTCGCAGAATCCAACACCGTTTTCAAGACCCCCCGTCTCACCAAGCGCTTTCTCACCGCCGTGTGGGTGCTCAAGCAGTTCATCCCCATCCACATCGTGGTCAAAGGCAAGGAAGACGAACCCGGCTTGGTTACGATTCGCCGTTAAGAGACCCAGGGCAATTTCCGTGGTCACCGGTTTAAAATAGAGCGCTATGGAAATCTTGGTGCCGGACGATTACCAATACCTCTATGTCCGGAACGAGGAAAGACCGGTTTATAAGATTCCGGCCCCCGTGCTGCGGCAGACCGCGGTGGCGATCACGGCGGTGAACAAGAAGATCCTCCAGCTTGCCGACCGCATGATTGAGATCATGAAGAAGTCGAATGGGATCGGCCTTGCCGCTCCGCAGGTTGGCGCCCTTCACCGGTTGATTGTGATCGCCCCCGAGGACTACAAGCCCACTGTCCTCATCAACCCGAAGGTTGTTTCGAGCACGGGCGAAATCGTCATGCAGGAGGGCTGCCTCAGCATTCCCGGCCTTTATGGCGACGTGCTGCGCCCGGAAAAGGTAACCGTCGAAGCCTACGACCGCAAGGGTCGGCCCTCCCTCTACGACCTTGAAGGCATGCCGGCCCGGGTCGTCCAACATGAGATCGACCACCTGGAAGGCATCCTCTTTATCGACAAGGTGGATGTGGCGACACTGCACTGGACCCACCCCGATAAAGCGTCCGACGTCACCGAATGAAGGTCGTCTATTTCGGAACCGGTTCTTTTGCGACGCCGGCACTCGCGCGCCTCGCTCCCCATATTGCGATGGTGGTCACCCAGCCTGACCGACCAAGCGGCAGGGGAATGCGACTGCAGCCGACTCAGGTAAAGCTCATGGCGGAAGGGCTGGGACTTCCCGTACTCACCCCCGAGAAGGCGCGGGCGCCAGAGTTCGTTGAGCAGATCAAGGCGCTGGAGGCCGACATGCTTGTCGTCGCCAGCTACGGACAGATCCTCTCGCAGTCCCTGCTCGATTCCACCCGCCGGGGAGGCATCAATCTCCACGGCAGCTTACTGCCCCGTTATCGCGGAGCCGCCCCGATCCAGCGGTGCATCCAAGCCGGCGATGAAGTCACTGGGGTGACGCTCATGCAGATGGACAAGGGCATGGACACCGGAGACATGATCGCGGTCGCCGAGTGCCCAATCGGCCCCGACCAAACCTACGGTGAGCTTCAGGATCGGTTGGCCGCCCTCGCCGCCGACCTCATCGTCGCTTGGGCGCCAAGGATCGCCGAAGGCGACTATCCGCGCTCCGTTCAAGACCCCAACCGAGCGACCCTGGCGCCAAAAGTGGAGAAGGACGAGGCTCAATTGCACTTCGCTAGGGATGCCCGGGAACAGTACAACGCGTTCCGGGCGTTTAACCCTTCGCCGGGGGCGTTCCTCCGGACAAACATGGGAACGGTGAAAGTCTCAGAGGCCCGCTTCAGTTCTTCTCAAGGGCCTGTTGGCGTGGTATTGTCCGGCGGGTCAGGTTGCCTCGTCGCGTTCGAGGGCGGCAGTCTCGACTTGCTGGAGGTTCAACCCGAGGGGAAGCGTCGGATGACCGGCAAGGACTTTGTCAATGGGGCTCGATTGCGCCCGGGAACATCTCTGCAATAATCGAATCGGGGAGCAATGCAAGCTAAACAGCCAAAAATTCTGCAACAGATGCTGACACGGTCGGCGATCTTGATCGTGGTGGTCGTCGGATTGTTTTATGGATACGAGTGGCTCCTTAACCATGACGCGGACTTTGACAATGGAACCGCTGAGACCACAGGCTGGATCGCCGCGATCTCCAGAAAACCATCTGGAGCAGTCGCCTGCGTTATCCAGCCAGACGGCACGGTGATCGAATCTCCGGGAGCGCGAACGGACGCCACGGGGGTGGTTTCCACCGATCGAGAGTTGGCCTGGCGACCCGATGGGAATCGAATCTTCTTCAGTTCCGACCGTGAAGACAACGTTTATAACATCTTCCGTTGGAATCTCAGCAGCTCGAAAGTGATGCGTCGGACCCTCGGCAAACTGGCCAAGACCGATCCGTCATTCCCCTCCACGGATGAGTCCGGGGTGAGGCCCCTCATCATCTTCGGTGGAGTCGTGTGGGAATTAGATCCAGGCAAGGGCACCGCCCACCGGATTTACCCGCCCGCCGACAGCAAAGACGTCGATGTCCAACTTGACAACGCCGACACGGCCGAGAGCGGCGGGGCCGGTTCGACCCAGTCTCGAATCAAGGCCGCATGTCTCTTTGGCAAAGGCCAATGGCTGGCGATGGTGGTGGCGGGTGACGATGGTGATACCCTCAAAGTCGCCCAATTGGCCGACCCCGGACAGCAGGGTAAGCGCCTGACCCTCGCCCGAGGTCAGAGGATTCTCATTGACGCCGACGCTGCCGACGGAAAGCTCGTCTACGGAGTGGACGATTTCAGATGGCCAGACGAGAGCGACGTGCCCCCGGAGTTCATTCATAACGGAGTAGCCACTCGACCGTTCAGCCATTGTCTCGCCATTTTCGACCCTTCATCCCCCGCAGGGCTCTCCATGCAATCTCTTATCGGAGCGTCGATCAACGACCGTGGCGCGTTTCAGAATCTGGCCATTTCCCCGGATGGCGCAAACATCGCGGTAGTGGTGGGCCCCTACAGCAACGGGAACGTGATTGGTCAAGCGCTTCTCAAGATTCCAGTTAAGGCCCATGGCAGTGCCGAAGCGGTGCCCCTTGAGCCCAGGCCAGGAGACCCGGCGCCCACCGGTCCCATTTCCGATCCCGCCTGGAATCCTACGTCCGACGAAGTTGCCTTCGCCATGGGGACGGGAGCCAACAAGACCGACATCTTCACGATCAATGCAGATGGCACCGGCCTCAAGAACGTGACCAACGGCAAAGGTGATTTTCGATCTCCGAAATACAGCCCACAGACAAAGTAGCGCCACCCAAGCCTCGCGACACCCGATTTGACATTGCAAAGGGTGTGGCAATTCTCGCGGTGATCTTTCACCACAGTTCCAACCTGGCCCTCACGATCCTCGCTGAGCGTGGAACCCGCGCTCATTGGTGGGCGCTTCAGGCTTTCGTGCGAGTGGTGAGGTTTGCAGTGCCGGCCTTCATTCTCTACTCGGTGCTTCTCGTCACCATGAGTCTTATCCGCGAGGGCGCTCCAAACTGGCGCACCTACTTTGGCAAGCGACTCAAAGGGACCCTCTATCCCTATGTGATCTGGAGCTGCATTTACCTGCCTCTGACTCTCAAGCAAATTGGGGCGCTCGCCCCAGGCGGGGCCAAGCTTGTCACCGCCAAGTTCATTGAGTCGGTGATCTTCTATGGCAAGGCGTGGACGCATCTCTATTTCCTAAGCGCCCTCCTCCAGGTGCAAATCCTGCTTCCCCTGATGGCCTCGCTCGCACTTGGCGCACTTGCGGCGGCGAAGGTCGGCACAAAGAGACGGATGGCTGCCTCTGCGTGGTTCTGGGTGGTGGTCGGGCTTGCTCTGCAAGTGGCGGTGTACATCGTGAGCCATCAGATCGGCGCCTACTATTGGAGTCGCGGATCAGAGCCGCCCCTGCCTCCATTTAGCTCCATGTTTTACGCCTATCTCCTGCCCACCTTCGTCGGTCTGAGTCTCGCCCTGGTGTGGCCGGCCTGGTCGGCCAAGGCGAGTGGCCGCAAACGATGGATCTGGCTCACGCTGATCCCTTTGTTTGCGGTCTACCTTGCGGTGGATATGCGCATGGTCCTGGCTGATGTTTCGCCGGTTGTCAAGGCCCGAGGGTCGGGAAAGGGGGTTAGTCCAGCGCTCCCCGCGGCGGACCCAAGTCCGCTGGCATCTATCCCCCTCGATTCTTCCCTTGCCGAGGAGGGCTTGTTTATGGCCTTCAGCACCTTGGCGGGGGTGGTCCTCCTTGACCTGTGCGCCGGCTGGCATGGGCGGATCGCCGGCTGGTTCCAGACTCTCGGTCAAGAGTCGCTGGGGCTCTTTCTCGTTCATCCTCTGGTCCTTCTCGCGCTGCGGCACGGAGAGGCCAGCCGGCTGGTACGTTTGCTCCCGGTGCCAGAGATAAGCATTGTCGCCATCACGTTGGGAGTCACGTATCTCATCCTTCTAGCGCTAAGGGCGCTGAAACTGTCCACGATTCTCTTCGGCCGAGCCTGAGCGCCCATACTGGATTTTCCGATCATGCCCAACCTTCCCCTCGTGATGGGAGTCCTCAACGTCACCCCAGACAGCTTTTCCGATGGCGGCGCCTATGCCGATGCCGAGGCGGCCGTTCGCGCTGGGGTCGGTATGGCGGAAGAGGGTGCCGACTGGATCGACGTGGGCGGAGAATCGACGCGTCCCGGCGCCAGCGAGGTCCTAGAGGCCGAAGAGCTGCGCCGCGTGATCGGCGTCGTAAAGGGCCTCGTCAAGGAAGGACTCCGTGTTTCCATCGATACCCGCAAGGCCGGCGTAGCATCGGCGTGTCTGGATGCGGGGGCGGCGATGGTCAACGACGTGAGCGCGTTGGGCGCCGCCGGAATGGCAGAGATCTGTGCCGCGCAAGGTTGCGCGGTCTGCCTGATGCACATGCAGGGTGATCCCCAGACCATGCAGACGGCCCCTACCTATACCGACGTCGTAGCTGAAGTGTTTGATTATCTGATTTTGCGGGCCACTTGGGCTCAGGCGAAGGGGATCGACCGGCGTCGCATTTGGCTAGACCCGGGGATCGGCTTCGGGAAGACTCTTGAACACAACCTCGCCCTCCTTCGCAACATTGGCCGTCTCACCGCGTCCGACTACCCCGTGCTTCTCGGAGTGAGCCGCAAAGGCTTCGTCGGGCGCATCACCGGCTCAGAAGACCCAAAGGACCGCTTAGAGGGCGCCCTCGCCGTCCAGGTCTTGGCCCAGGCCGCCGGCGTCCGAATGATTCGCACCCACGACGTTCGTGCAACGCGGCGCGCAATGCAAGTTACCGCCGCCATTCTTGAGGCGTCGGGAGATACAGCAGTCGCCCACAGATGGGAGCGATCTCCTTAGAAGCCCTGGCCGGTGCCTGTGCCAATCGGCTGGCCCTGAGTACCAAAGCCGAACAGGGAGTTGAAGGGGAATGCCTTGAGGCGCAGGAAGATCATGATCTGCGGGCCTGGGCGGAAGCCGGTCTGGCTGTTCAGATACTGAACCACCAATTCGGAGTCGTGCAGGTCGTAAACAATGCCGTACTGTTGGGCATAGAACTGGCTCGTGTACCCGTTGTAGGCGATACGGGCCTCCGCTTCCACCTTGCCGTACTTTAACCCCGACAGGTATAGATTATCGTCGCCCCACACGTGGCGTTCAGCATCATAAAGCGCGCCAGCCGAGACATACAGGATGTTGAATTTGTATTCAAGATCGGCCCGCATACTGCTCCATTCCTGCGCATTGGTGTCGTAGGTAGTGAGTGTTCGGACGTCCAGTTTGGTGTTCGGTTGGTATTCGCTCCTGAGACCTAGGCTTTCCCACGGCGATTCCCCATAAGGGTTACCGATCTGTGTGAAATCATAACTCGTCTGGGCACCAAGCGAAAGAGAATGAAAGAATTTGTAACTCAGGTCCGTCGATGCGTAGTCTGTGGTCCCCGTTTGATCTACGGCTAGGGGGGTGTAGCCCTGGGGCCGCTGGAAGTTGTACTGCATGTTGAGGGCCGAATCGGGACCTAACTTATAGCTATACTGGCCTCCATAGGCAAGAATGAACTGGGCGGTATCGTCGGAGTAGAAGTTCTGCCGGAAATGGAGATTGTAGTCGAACGTTGACCGCCCTTTCGGCGCAAGGTCTTTGTTCATCGTCACGTCGAACATCTCGCGCGAGACATCGCCGCCATCGATCGGGTCGGCAAATTGGCCGATCGATGTCTCCAAAGCAAACGGCATCTCCGAGCCCATTCGCGGACCAAACAGCCGGCCCATGTCCGACTTCAGGTCGAGCACCGGTGTGCGGTCACTGCTGTTAAAGAAGCCAGACGTCTGCCCGATCGGGATGCTTCGCTGATAATCGAACTCGGCGGTGGCCTTCTTCATCTGATCGACAGTGCTCAGATTAACGTCTAGCGACTGACTGGTTGAATCGGTCACGCCGTCGCTCGAGGCTGTGTAGTCGGCCCAGTTCAGGCTTAGGTTGTTCTGGATCTCTTTGGAGATCGTTCTCACATCCGTCAAACCCACACTTTCCTGGGTCGAGGTGAAACCAGGGGCGGTCGTATCGCTAATCGAATAGTTGAGCGAAGAGTTGCCCTTGGCCTGCTGCCAGGTCAGCGCCTCGTGAGAGGTTAGGTAGGTGGTGTCGTCGGCCACCAAGTAGTCGTTTTGCTGGAAGGAGTTGCTCGATGTAAGGCTGAACTTGCCCCAGTTCTCGGTGTCCTGATCCGAGAGCAGGAACATGTGGGGGCCCCCTGGAATGGTATAGAGACTCAACGTATTCTTGAGCGATGGCTTTCCGTATTGCAGATCGGCGCCAAGGCCGGGTCCAAGCAGCGTGTAGTAGTCGATGTGGGTGGTAAGGGTGTTGGGGTTCTTAATGTCCACGCCCCACTTGGTCTTGACGAAATACCCCTCATCTGGCGCTTCGCCCACCTCCGGAAGATTGTTGGTGTTCTGATCGAGGGGCAGCACGAGGATCGGTAAGGTGAAGATGCGGCGGCGCAGCACGTAGAGCGTCACGTGTCGTAGGATCGCGCGGTGGTACGGTCGAATGTAGGCGGATCGAGCCACCAGCACATAGTGGGGTGGAACATATTCGCAGGTGGTCAGCCTTACAAACTGATGAAACTGCTCGGCCTCGGTCCCCGAGGATTCCTCGGATTGAATATAGAGGTCGCCCTTAAGGTAGCCCTGCGAGGCGCTCGGCTTCACATCCGTATCCAGTGCATCCACTGTGTAACGGCGATTCTTAAAATCGACGCGGACCCGATCACCGTGCACGGTGCCGTCATCGCCAATAAGGACCACGTGGCCCGTAAAGGTCACGATCTCGCTGCTTCGAAATCCGGACGCGAAGTCAGCGTAGACGTTGTATCCCTTATAGGCAAAATGCACCGGACCCTGACAGCTGAAGTAGTCGCCGTCTTGCACGACATTGACTGCCTTGATGATGATGTGGTTGGGGTCATCCGGAACCGCTGGACTCGGAAGCGGCTGGGCCGGAGGGCTCGCATCGGCAGGAAAACCCTGAAGGGCGGTGGCCGGAACGGGGGCGGCGGTTTGGTAATAACCCGCCGCCTTAAGGCCAAGATATGCGCCCGAAACCGCGACGCCGGTCTGGGCTTGAGCGATGCCGGCGGACAGAAAAGCGGCGAAGAGCACATGGCTCCGCCTCATTCAAGCCTCCGCAACCCCAACAAACCCAACCCGAGAAACAGGATGTTCGGCAGCCATGCGGCCATGACCGGCGCGACCCAGCCGAGCTTGCCGAGCACGTCGGTCGAGACCATGTAGGCGTTGTAGTAGAGAAACACGAGGAAGATGCTCAGGAGCACGCCGGCAACGGTTCCGGTGCGTGCAAATCGGACGGCCAAGATGGGCGACACGATACCAAAAAGAATACAGGCAAGCGGCACCGAGTAGCGGGCGTAAAAGGCCACTTCTTGATCGTTCGATTTCTGTCCGGCCTGCTTGAGGTCCTTGATCGTTGCCCAGAGACTCGCGGCGGTCTGCTGGTCGGTGGTCGGCAGGCTGATGATGTCATCAAGAATGATCTGTTCGTTGATGGTGAGGTTCGCCGGCCGGGCCGTAATGAGGTTGTCACCCCGAAGCCAAAACACGTAGGCGCTCGGGAACCGAAATATGCCGCGGTCATAATTGCCTACGTCGGCCCTGACAATCGTGTACTGTCCTTGGCGTGGGTGTTCGATCAGGAGCACCTGATTGAATACCGCGGTCGTCGAACTCGTTCGTTCGACCGATCCGACCGAGACATCGTATTGCCGTAGGCGAAACATCGAGTTCGAGGCAAAGTTCGGAATGACTCCCAAAGCTGTGGTCTTGCCAATGTTGGTGGCAAAGTCCTTCTCCGCGACCGGCATCAAGAAATCCGAATTGTAGTAGTTCAACACTCCGGCCACCAGTCCGATGGCTGCAAAGGGCACGATGGTCCGGATGATCGGCACCCCGGCCGACCGCATGACCGTCAGCTCCGATTCGCGGGTAAGGCGTGCCATCGCCATCGCGCTGCCCATCGCCACGCTCACCGGAAGCGTCATTTGGAGGAATGAAGGCGTCTTGTCGATGATCAGCCGGTAGCGCACCAGCCAGGACAGGTTCTCGATGGGAAGAAAGCGATACTCGGCAATCATCCAGTTGCCGACGAAGAGGAGGGTCACTACAACCAGACCCCAAAAAACCGCAGGAAGCGATTCCTTGATCAGGTAGTAGTCGAGCCGCTTCACTTCATGTATGCCTGCGCCGGGATGGCAGGACCGCCTTCAGAATCAACCCTACCACAGCAACCGCCAACGCAGTAAATGCCGCCCCCATCATCAGCCCGTCCAGCCGTGAGTAGATAAGGGGGCTCCCGACCAGCGCTAAGACGAGCGCCGCCCAAGCCGCAACGATCCGCCTCCCAAGGTCGGCCCCCAACCACTTGCCTTGAGCATGGTGGAGCAGCACCGGGGCGCCACAGCGCTTGCACACGAGTTCGCCAGCCGCATTCGTGCATCCGCAATCGAGGCAGGGCAGGGAACGGTGCACGGTCACGTTGCCTGTGGCCCGTTTCCAGTCATTCAGGAGTTTGAGCTCGTTATCGAATGGTCCTGGTGGGAGGCCCTTGAGCGTGTTCTCGGCAAGAACGATCGCCGATCCCGCCAGTCCCCGCTGATAGAGCAACCGGGCCACCTTGAGACGAAGGCCGACGTTGTCAGGACGCTGGCGCAGTCCGTCGTAGGCGTTGGCAAGAATGTCCATCTCGATCGAGTGCAATTGGGCCCGATTGAAAAGATTCTTCATCGTCGGAAACGCCAAGACGGTGAGATAGGTCATCGCGCAGAGAATCGGCGAAAGAATCGGGATGGGCGGATTCATCGTCATCGCGCCGATTACGAAGCCGGCGGCCGTCCCCAAAACTCCGGTAATGCCATCCAATTCGCCGGAGACCATCCATTGGATCATCGAGAGTATCCACACCGTCAGCGGTACCCACACGAGCGCGCTGCACAGGAGCGCGGTCGTGGTCGGTATCGTGGCAATGGGTGGCGTCATGGCCTTAATCGTCGGACGTGCGTGCCGATCCGTTTACATTATCAGCGGATTCGGATTCAAAGCCAGTGCCGTGGTGAGGAATAATCGTTTGATTCAAATAAGGTCGCCGCATGGACTCAGGCTTCACCGTCCAAACGCGCTTCCTGATTAGGCGGGGTCTTATGGTTCAGACCGAATTTGCTTTCGGTTCCGTTCCGGAGCCGCGCGATGTTTGCGCGGTGTTTGAAAATAACGAACACCATCAATCCCCAAAGGGCGATCTGAACCTCCCAATCGACGCGGAAAAGGAAGCCGAACAGTGCCGCCGACGCAATGGCAATGATCGAACTGAGGGACACGTAGCGGGTGATCCAGAGCAAAACTCCGAAGACCGCGATCGCTGAGAGAGCGACGAGGGGCACGCTGCCAAGGCCGGCGCCAAATGCGGTGGCAATACCCTTGCCTCCCTTGAATTTCAAGAAGGGACTGAACGTGTGCCCGAGGACAGCTGCCAACCCGGCAAACATCCCCCACCTCTGTGGCAGATCGACCCCGTTGCCGACCACGCTCGCATAGCTCCCGTGAACAAGAAGGAGGCCGGCTACGGCGGGAATGCACCCCTTTAAGGTGTCCAACAGAAACACGATCTTCCCCGCCCGGGGTCCCACGGTGCGCCAAACATTGGTGGCGCCTGGGTTGCCGCTGCCACTGGCCAAAATATCGAATCCGAAGCGCTTAGCGACCATGACGCCGACTGGGATTGCGCCGAGGAAGTAGCTGAAAACGATGATCAGAGCCTTTTCTACCAAGCCTTCAGGCCCTCCATCCCTTCGATAAAGATGTTGCGAACCGTCCTCGTGATGCGGTGATGCCGAAGGAGGAGATCGTTGGCATCCTTGGCGCCGACCGAAGGCGCCAACTGCTCAAGCTTGTCGGGGTTCTCGGGCAGAATGCCATGGCTGTTCCCCATCAAAACCAGGCGGTTTCGTAAGTCAAGTAAGTAGCGACGTGCCTGGATCAGTTCTTCCTTTTCGATGGCGTTGATGAGGCCGGCCCGCGCCAGGGCTCGAATGCGCTCCTCCATCTCATGATGTTCGCCGGCCCGGCTTGCCGTCGGATATCGGAGCTCCATCAGGTGGACAAACCACTCCAGATCGGTCAGGGACCCCTCTCCAAACTTCACATCGCGGCGGCGGTACTGGGGTTTCAAGCGCTCCGTCTCCTTTCGGCGCTTCCCTTCCAGTAGCTCGCGCAAGCGCTCGGGCGTGAGTGGAATGGCATAGGCCACCCGTTGGACAAGGGCAGGCGCCTCCTCAGATCCCAACACTCCGCGCGACATGCCAATGGCAAACCGCTCCAGCATCTCCATTCCCTCAAGCTCGTAGGCAAGAAATCCTTCATAGGTTCTTGCGAAGGGACCCCTGGCTCCGTCCGGTCGCAACTGAAAGTCGACCGAAATCGGCGCCCCAAGCCGTTTAAGCATTTCCAGGAGCGCAAGCATGTCGGCGGCTTGACTCTCAGCCTGCTGATGCAACGCCTCGCTGGGCACAAGCAAAAGCAGCTCGATGCCGCTTAAGGGCGCAAGTTCTCGGCGACCGTAGCTTCCCAGTGCGATCACGTCAAAGTCCACGTAGAGGCGGCGGGCACAGTGGACCAGTAGCACATCCACGAGGGCACTCAGCTTGTGACCTAGGTCAAAGTCGGGGGCGATCAGCCAAGTCAGGCAGGCGCCGTACCAGCCAACTGCGAAAGATTCCGCCAACTGATTCAGAGAACATGTCGTTGGGAGTTCGTGGAGGCGCTCTTCAGAGTCGGCGCTGGGGTCGGCCCCTCCCGTCAGTAGGATCTTCGTGAGGTTGGGCGAGGCATAGGCTTCCAGTAGGCTGGGCGCCTCAGTCAACAACGTGCGTAGCCTCACGAGGCTTCCTTCGTTCTGGAGAAAGCCCTGATAAAGGGCATCATGGCCCGGCAGCCCATCCAACCAGAGGGCGGCGGCGGGGCCGCAGCAGCCGAGAAGTTGGACAACACTTTCGCGATGGGCCGAGGACAATGCTTTGGTTCCGATGAGGGAGTGAGACAACGGCTGAATTCTACCAATTTGGAATCCGGATGCATCAAGGATTCCAAAAGCGTCAGTTCTGCGGCCGTCCTGGGCCATCCCTCTTCAAAAACGTATACTGTGTCGATGAAAAAGTCTGCCCTTGTCCTCCTCACCACCGTTCTCGTGCTTGGCGGTTGCAAGCAGGCGCCTTCATTTATTGGCACGTGGCAGGTTACCGGCTTATCGGTTCCGACCCTGTCCAACGCCCAGATGTCCGTCGTGCTCAATGCCGACAAGACCACAACCTCGTCCATCACAGGCTCTTTCTCTCCGCCGGCGGCCGTCGCGACCATGCTCCACATCTCGGGAGCTCAGAACGTCTCTTTTGACGGACAGGGAACCTGGGCTTCGTCCGACAAGACTCTTACACTGACCATGAACGGCATCAATGTCAAGGGCCTTCCCGCCCAAGTGAACGACATGATTCAGGCTCAACTCAAGGGCCGAGGCCCCCAAACAAAGGTGCTCCCCTACACGTGGAAGTCCGACGATCAATTCACCGTGACCGAAGGCAACGTGACGGAGACTTTTACAAGAACGAAGCCATGAGGTTGATCGCAGCCAATTCAGCTTGTGCCTTTCGCCAATTCTCGAGTTCCAGCCGAAACCCATGGTCCACAATGCGCGGGTAGTGTCACGTGTTGTTGCTCACGGGGCACCCTGCCGTTCTCAATGGCTGTTGCGGCGAGGCAACGGAACACTTTAACTTACTGGCGCGCCGTGGCATTTACTTCAGGGTAACGCCGGGCGGTGACGTAGGACAGGATATCCGTGTCGAGGATTGCCGCCTTCAAATACCACTCGCGTACCCGAAGCAGCCCGGGAATGACGCTCCTACCTTACGGCGCCATCATCGCCAGTGCGGAGGTGGCGTCTACGATGCTGCGGCCGTGCTTGATGAAGTACTCAAACTCCTCAGGAAAGGCCTTTAGGCCGCCGACAATCGGCCAAGCGGCGGCATCGCCGAGGCCGCAAAAGCTGCGACCGTCGATCTGTTGGCAGACGTCCTTCAGAACTTGGATGTCTTCCTCGCGGCCCCCACCTTGCCGAATCCGGTCGAGAATTTGGAACAACCAGCGCGTGCCTTCGCGACACGGCGTGCACTTGCCGCAGCTCTCGTTCATATAAAACTGGGCCGTTCTCCAAAAGAACGTGACCATACACGTGTGCTCGTTCAGGAACATGCATCCGCCGGAGCCCACCATGGAGCCGACGGCGGACATTTCCTCGTAGCCGATGATGGCCTCATCAACCTGGGCAGCGGTGATGATCGGAACCGAACTTCCGCCAGGCACACACGCCTTTAGCTTCCCGCCCTTAACGCCTCCGGCTATCTCCAACAATTCCTTGAGCGAAGTCCCGAATTCGATCTCGTAATTGCCGGGTTTGTTCACATGGCCGCTCACCGAGAAGATCTTCGTGCCCCGGCTGTTCTTGGTGGTTGCGCCAATGCTGGCGTACCAGGCGCCTCCGTTCTGCAGAATGAACGGCGCGCAAGCGTAGGTCTCCACGTTGTTCACGATGGTCGGCGAATCCCACACCCCGCTGTTGACGGGCAATGGGGCATGGGGAAACTTGAGGCGGGGCATGCCGCGCTCACCCATGAGCGAACTCATCAGGGCGCTTTCCTCGCCGCACTCATACGAGCCGGCCCCAAGGTGGATGTAGAGATCGTAATTCCAGCCGGTTCCTAGGATATTCTTACCCAGGTAGCCCGCTTTATAGGCCTCGTCGATCGCCTTGCGCACCGCGCGGGCGGCATCGACAAACTCTCCCCGGATGTAGACATAGCCGCAGTCCGCCTGAGTTGCGTAGCCGGCGATCGTCATGCCTTCCACCAGTAGGAATGGAGTTTGTTCGAGAAGCTGCTTGTCCTTGAACGTGCCTGGCTCGCCTTCATCGGCATTGCAGATGATGTAGTGCGACTTCACCTTCTGCTTGGGAATGCCGTTCCACTTGATCCAGGTAGGAAAGCCAGCGCCACCTCGACCCCGCAGGCCCGAGGCCTTCATTTCATCGATGACCGCTTGGCGGTCCTTGGCGAACGCCGCCTTCAGCCCCTTGTAGCCGCCCGTCTTCTCGTATCCTTTCAAGGTGGCATAGGCGGGATCCCCCGCATGTTCGAAGAGAAGTTTGCGCTCGGCCATGACGTGCGCTGAGTTTACTGCAGATCGAAGGCGAGTTCGCTAAAGCCCCTGAACGCGGGCCTTCATGTGGGCAGTCAGCAGATGGTTGAGAATGCTGTGAGCGTCCTCAATGACCCCATAGTCCTCGCTGCAAACCACGATCGATTTGTCGCAAAGAGGAAGCGCCTTGCCACCGGCAAACCCCAACAGGCCGAGCGTTTGCAATCCGAGTTCCTTGGCCGCTTTCAACGTCTCCAGAATGTTGGGCGAATTACCGCTGCACGTAATAACCACCAGCAGGTCGCCCTCATTGGCGAGGTTTCGAAGCTGCTCCGAGAACACCAGGTCGTAGGACACGTCGTTACCCCACGCCGTAATAGCGGGCACGTTGTCACTCAGGGCGATTGCCTTGATCCGGAAGGAAATCCGTTCGTGGGACTTACCCAGAGTCGTCTTCGCAAAGTCGCACGCCATGTGGCTTGCGGTCGCCGCCGAGCCCCCGTTGCCGGCGATGAAGACCTGTTTGCCAGCCAAGAACGCACTTTCAATCAACTCGGCTGCCCCGCAGATGTCGGCCTCCGGCAGCGCGGTCAGGGCCGAATTCAGATCGGCGAAGTATTGCTTGCTTGAAGCGATGATGCTGCTCATGACTTCTGGTTCTCCTCGATGTAGACGATCTTGCTGCCCTGCGGCTCCAACTCCACTCCAACCGAACGGAGCTCGGGCAATGCCTTGCAAATGGCGTCATGCCGATCGGGATCGGCATAAAACAACAGAAAGCCCCCGCCGCCGGCGCCAAGCAACTTGCCACCCTTCGCGCCGTGCTTGCGGGCGGTTTCGTACCAGTGGTCGATTTGACCACTGCTGATGCCCGAGGCAAGAGTCCGCTTCAGCATCCAGCCCTCATGCAGGACGGCGCCGAACGCGTCAAGGTCGTCTTTTTCCAAGGCCTCCCGCAGGCTATCCGCTTGACCCTTCATTTGGCGCAGGGTTTTGCGTTTGTCGGCCTCGCTCGCCGTGTTCTGGCTCTGCTCTTTGAGAATGCCGTCGGCCGAACGTGTAAGCCCGGTGTAGAGCATGATGAGCGATTCCTGGAGGGACTGGCGGGTGGCGCGCTTGCACACAATGGGGTCGACGAAAACGGTGCCATCCGGATTGAATTGGATGTACTGAAGCCCGCCAAAGGCGGCGATGTATTGATCTTGCTTCCCTATCGGTTTGCCACAGCGCTCAATCTCAATCTGGCAGGCCTCCGCCCCAAGACGGGCGGCTCCGACTCGCTTACCGAGGTAGGCATAAAGGGCGTTGAGCAGGCCAACCGCATAGGAACTGCTGGAACCGAGGCCGGTTCCCGACGAAGGAATATCCGAAATCGATGTGATCTCAATGCCGCCGGGTATGCCAGTCAGGGCAAGCCCCTCCCGAATCAGGTCGTGCTGGAGTTCCGCCGGAGTATCCACCATCTCGGTCACTGAGTAGGACGCTCGGATGCGGTGGTCGAACTTCTGGTTGACGTTGATGTAGATGTATTTATCGATCGCCGTACTCACCACCGCGCCCGGTTCGTGCATATAGTAGGCGGGCAGATCGGTGCCGCCGCCGGCAAAGCTGACGCGAAGCGGAGTCCGGGAGATAATCATTGAAGGTAGCCGTCGGGATGTGCTTTGCGCCAATCCCAGGCGGTCTGCACCATAGACATAAGATCGGGATATCGAGGCTCCCAATTTAGTTCTTTGCGTGCCCTTTCGCTTCCCGCAATCAATGTGGCCGGGTCTCCTGCCCTACGTTCACCAAAGGCAACCTCAAAGTCCACACCAGTCACTTCCTTTACCGCCTGGACCACCTGCAGGTTGGTGAGCCCCTCTCCGTTTCCCAGGTTGAAGTCTCGTTCCTTTAGATCATCGATGCGCTCTAATGCCTGGACGTGGGCCATCGCAATGTCATACACATGGATATAGTCCCGAACGCAAGACCCGTCGGGCGTCGGATAATCGGTTCCGAAAATCGTGAATTTAGGCCGGATGCCGCGCGCCACCTCGAAGAGGATGGGGATGATGTGGGTTTCGCGGCGGCGGTGTTCGCCGTGGGCCTTCGTGGCCCCGCAAGCGTTAAAATATCGGAAGGAGACGTAGCGAAGGTCGTACGCAATCCGGTACCAGCTCATGATTTTCTCGAACTGGAGCTTAGATTCCCCATAGGTGTTCACCGGAATCTTGGGCGTCTCCTCGGTAATCGGCATTTCCTTGGGTTGACCAAAGACGGATGCGGTGGATGAGAACACGATGCGTTTCACATCGTGGGCGATCATCGCATCCAGAAGGTGAATTCCGCCGATCACATTGGCCCGAAAGTAGAGCCCGGGGTCCGAGATAGAGTGCTCGACGGACGCCTCGGCTGCCAAATGAAGCACCGCTTCGAACTTGCGGGATGCGAATAGCTTCATGAGGCCTTCCCCATCCAACAGATCCAGACGGTGAAAATGGGCGCTAGGCTCGACCGCATCGCGGAAGCCTGTCTTCAGGTTATCCATCACGTCGACTTCGTGCCCGAGGCCGACGAGAATTTCGGTGACGACGCTACCGATGTAGCTGGCGCCCCCAGTGACGAGAACTTTCATGCATGACTCCTCAGAATGATGGAAACCGCTTCGTCGAGGTCGGAGGCGATTGGCCACCTCACCTCGGGACCCAACTCTTCGATCGTCCGACTGCCACGCCCGGTGCGCACCAAAATGCCCTTGACTCCCGCCGCCTCGGCGGCTTCCATATCGGTCAAAGCGTCGCCCACGAAGTAGCTGCTTCCAAGATCGAGATCGTGCTCCCGTGCCGCCCGTAAGACCATGCCTGGCTTGGGTTTACGGCAGTCGCAGTCATCCTCAGGCGCATGGGGGCATATGTACGCGCCTTCAAACTGAACGCCCTGCGATTCAAACACGTCGAGAATCTGCCGATTCAGGGTGAGCACGTCTTCGAGCGCCATAATCCCCCGGCCGACCAGGGATTGGTTGCTGATCACGACCATTTCGTAGGGGGAGTCGTGCAGCCGCTTGACGGCACGGAAGGCTTGGTCGTAGAATTCCACCTGCTCCCAGCGTCGAATGTAGTCCTCGACGTTCTCGACGAGCACGCCGTCGCGGTCCATGAACACCGCCGGCCTCATAGGTAGCGCTCCACCTGGGTGACCCGAAGAATATTGGATCGTTCGTGCTCCCAGGTAAAGGATCCGCAGGCGCGTCGCCAGGCGGCCTCTCCCATGGACCGACGGCTATCCGAGGATCGAGCGAGGTCCAGAATGCGGTTGGCCATGCCCTCCACATCCCCTTCGGCCACCAGGTAACCGTCGATGCCCTCCCGCACAGCTTCAGGAATGCCGGCGTGCCGCGTACTGACCACGGGCAGACCAACGCCCATCGCCTCTAAGATCGAGCTCGGCATCCCTTCCTCGTCTCCCGTGGCCGGGTCAACGATCGAGTGCTGGACATAAAGGTCCGAGCGCTTCATAAGGTCACTGACGAAATCGAGCGTCTTGCCGCCATACAAGATCACATTTTGACCCAACCCGTTCATTTCCACAAATTTTCGTGCCGATTCAAGAAGAGGCCCATCACCTACAAAGTGTAGCTGCAGCGAGGGGTGCTGTGCCTGGGCGGTTCGAAACGCCTCCAAAGTGAGCAACGGCGCCTTTTTCGGCACCATTCGGCCCACGGAAACCAAGCTGACGTCATCCCGAGGCCGCCGCTCAGGAAAGACGTCTGCCACCTCAACTCCGCCATACACGACGTGAACACGATTCGCGTCGAGGCCAAACTCGATCATCCGCTGTCGGATGGACTCGGCGCGCACGAACACGCCATCCGCCCCCCTCTGGACCCTGAGCCGCTCTCGCCAAACAGGGTCCTTGAGGAGGGCGCTGACATCATAGCCGTGGCCGAAGGAAAACCACTGCACGCCCGCCTGTTGTACATCCTCGATGTAAGGAAGGAGGCTGTGAAGGTACTCCGCGACCACTACCCGCACGCCGTGGTCCTTTAGGAAACGAGTGAGCTTGGCCGCCGGGCGAATGCCCGAGCGTTCTAGCCGGTGGCGAACCTTCCGCTCAACGTCTGACGTCGAGCGATAGAGGGCGAGACACGGTCCGTCAGGAGTCCAATATGCAGGATTGGAGATCGTTTCGCCGATGACGGCAGTGCGCCCAGGAAGAATTCCGTTCGCGTGCCTCCACACAAAGGTCTCCGAACGCACACCCACGGTGGGAACAGCGACCGCCAAGGGGAAAGTATGAGGCTCTAGCATGCCGAGATCGGGCGAGTGAGCCGATTATACCGATGGGATATGACCTCTTTCGATTTGCTTGTCATGTGTCCGGTTTCTACGGTGGGAGGCACCGAGCGTGTGGTCTTCCAGGTAGCGCGTGGGGCCGCCCACGCCGGCCTTACCGTCAAGACGCTTTTGACACACCCGATTGAGCAGCCAGAACTCATGACTTGGTACCGCACTGAGCACATTCCGCTGGCAACATCGCGGTTTCTCAAGCCGCGTTGCGCCCGCCACCTGCTGTCTTCCATGCTGGGACTGCGTCACGAAGTTTCCCTGCTGGCGCCGAGAGCAGTAAACCTCCACAACCCCGGGAACACGATTCTTGCCACCGATCTGATGGCCCTTAAGCTGGCGGGTGTGAAGCGCATCGTATGCTCGGTCCACCATCCGCTTGAGCCTGCGACCCTTCCACGGTCTTGGAAAGCAAGCACGCGGTTGGCGGCCTCCATGTGCGATCGTATTGTCGTCACGTCACCCGCCCTCAAGGCAAATATGGAGGAAATTGGGGTTCCTGAAAGGATTCTTCACACGATTCCCTTGGGCGTGGAGCCCCTTCAGCGCCGACTCGATCGGTCGGAGGCCCGAAAGGAACTGGACATCCCTCAAGACGCCTTTGTTGTGGGCGCCTTGGCCCGCATGGAGCCGTACAAGCGTTTGGACGTGCTCATTCGGGCTTGCTCAGCAGTTCCGGAGTTTGGCCGAAGGGGCATGCTGCTCTTGGCCGGGACCGGTCCCGAAGAGAGCCGCCTAAAGGCGCTTGCTGCCGAATGGCTTCCAGGTCGGCACCGCTTCTTGGGGCGCATCGCCGAACCGAGCGCTTTCTACGCCTCGTTAGACCTGTTTGGTCTCCTCTCGCAGTTGGAAGGCTTCGGTCTAGTCTATGGCGAGGCGGGACTCGCGGGTGTGCCCAGCGTCGGTTGCGACGCCGGTGGCGCGCGCTACGCAATTCGTAACGGCGAGTCGGGATTCTTGGTACCCGTCAACCATCCGGAGGGCTTCTCGGAAATCTTGGCCGGCCTGATGGAGAGTCCCCAAACTCTGGAACGGCTTGGGCTACATGCCAAGCGACTGGCCGAATCGGAGCTAAGCCTGAGCGAATTTGAAAATCGCTATTTGAGCCTGTTATTTCCTGGTCGTGCTGCCCCTCTGATCCGCGAAGCCTTGCCGCCTTGGGCAGCGTCCAATTAACAGGAGACCGGCCCGATATGAGCACGCCAGGAGGAATGAAGGGACCGGCGGAACCTCTGCCGCCACCTGAGGACGAGTGCGAGCGCTACGTCCACGAGCGCTTGCAGAACTATCGCCGGGACAGCATTCCCGTTTCCAGGTTCTATTTGGCCTCCCTGCTGGCAAAGGCCAAGCGTATGCGTCACAAATACGCTTCGGAAGTTGTTGACCGCTACTGCGATGAGCGGGCTCCTGCAATCCCCGACTACCTAGGTAAAGAGTTCATGGTTCCGTACATGAAGATGATATCGCTCCTACCGGGGGCGACGTCGATTCTCGTGGTGATCGTAACTGTTGTCCGCTTCCGAATCTCCGATCCGAGTTTCCGCAATGGGCTCTTGCTCGCAGCCGGTCTACTTGTCCTTGGCATCCTCACGTACTTGCGCAGTCTGTATCGTGAATTCGGCGCCGAAGACTAGGACTGAGTCTTCGATTCCAGGTAGTGGGCGATCTCGACCGGCGTCACGACGGCGGTGGTTGGTTTGGCGAGCCGGACGAATTCCTCAAAGGGAATTTCCGGCGCCTCGCCCGTGCGGACAAATTCATTGAACATGGCTTGAATCACCTGCACTTGAGTGGGTTGACTTGGGAACGCATCTATCCAAACGCCCGGTCGATTATCGGAGCTCTCATAGGCCACGGCGCCGATGAACGCCTCGCTCAGGCTCACCGAGCCTGGCGCCATGCTGGGATCTGGCCCCCAGCATCCCTGAAGCACTTCGAATCCCTCTGGCTCGAGAGCGGCGCGGACCTTTTCGGCAGATAGAGGAGTGTTGGCCGCCAAGACCCGGTCACTGACCGGATGGGCTAAAGTGAGGAGCGATCCGCCCTCGACTGCCTGGACGTAAATGCGCTTCTCATCCGAGAAACGGCGAGCTGCTGCCGGGAATTCGTCAAAGGGGACATACAAGGTCATTTCAAATTCGCTTTCGGTTCGCTAAAATCCTAGCACGTCCCCACCGGGTCCGAGGTTAAAAGTGTCAGAGACGATTCAAACCCTGCTCCAAGAAGAGAGAGCCTTTCCGCCCAGCCCCGAGTTTATCGCACAGGCCAATATGGCCGACGCGTCGATCTATGATGAGGCCACCAAAGATCCGGTTGCCTTCTGGGAACGGTGGGCCCACGAGTTGGACTGGTTTCAGCCTTGGACGAAGACCCTGGAATGGCGCCTACCCGATGCCAAGTGGTTTATCGGGGGCAAGCTCAATGCCTGTTACAACTGCGTGGATCGCCAAGCGGCCGGGCCCCGTGCCGACAAGGTGGCGATCATCGGCGAGGGTGAACCCGGAGATGTGCGCACCTGGACCTTTCGCGAGCTGAAGGACGAAGTGTCGCGAATCGCCAATGGCCTCAAGGAACTGGGAGTTCGAAAGGGCGACCGGGTGTGCATCTACATGCCGATGATTCCTGAGCTGGCGATGGCCATGCTGGCGTGCGCACGTATTGGGGCCGCTCACTCCGTGGTCTTCGGTGGGTTTAGCGCAGAATCTCTCTACGACCGCATCAACGACGCCAAGGCGAACATTGTCATTACCTCGGATGGTGGATGGCGGCGAGGTCACGTGGTTCCCCTCAAGGCCATGGTGGATGAGGCCCTGGATCTTGGCTGCCCCACCATCGAGAAGGTTCTGGTTCATACGCGCGTCGGCCCTGCTGGCGTCGCAGCGACGCCGGCCTACCACGAGGGCGCCTGGGATGAGGGTCGGGATGTGCGTTGGGACGATCTCATTCCCCGCCAATCGACTGACTGCCCGTGCGAGCCCATGGACAGCGAGGATTTGCTGTTCATCCTCTACACCTCCGGCTCAACCGGTAAGCCCAAAGGCATTGTCCACACCACCGGTGGCTACCTCACCGGAACGTACGCGACCTTTCAGTGGATATTCGACATCAAAGAGGACGATATCCACTTCTGCACTGCCGACTGCGGCTGGGTGACCGGCCACAGCTACATCGTCTATGGCCCCCTTGCCAACGGGGCCACCGTCCTCGTGTACGAAGGCGCTCCCGATACGCCGGACAAAGACCGCTTCTGGCAGATCATCGACCGCCACAAAGCGACCATTCTTTACACCGCCCCCACCGCCATCCGCGCGTTCATGAAGTGGGGCGACCAATACCCGGCGCGGTGCGACATGAGCTCCCTTCGCCTCCTCGGCTCGGTAGGCGAGCCGATCAACCCCGAGGCCTGGATGTGGTACCAGAAGCACATCGGTCGGGATCGTTGTCCGATCGTCGACACCTGGTGGCAAACCGAGACCGGCGCGATCATGATTTCGCCCTTACCTGGCATTACCGCGACCAAGCCCGGGTCTGCCACCAGGCCATTCCCCGGCATCCAGGCACGAATCTTCAACGACGAGGGCCGCGACCTTTCGACGCCGCATTACCAACTGATCGCACAGGGCAAGAAGCCGGCGCCTATCGGGGGTTACCTTGTTGTGACCCACCCATGGCCGTCGATGATGCGGGGCATCTTTGGCGACCATGATCGCTATGTGAAAACCTACTGGTCCCGCTTCAGCGAGGCCTACTTCACGGGCGATGGAGCGAAGGTCGACACCGATGGCTACTTCTGGCTGCTCGGTCGAGTGGACGACATCATGCTGGTCGCCGGTCATAACATCAGCACCATGGAGGTCGAGTCGGCCCTCGTGGACCATCCGGCGGTGGCCGAGGCGGCGGTGATTGGCAAGACTCATGACTTAAAGGGTCAAGCGATTGCCGCCTTTGTGATCATCCGCGGCGGTCACACTTATGACGACCACCTCATTGAAGAGCTTAAGGCGCACGTTGCGAAGAAGATCGGCGCCATCGCGCGTCCTGACGATATCATCATCGCCGCGGAGCTGCCGAAGACCCGCAGCGGCAAAATCATGCGCCGCCTCCTTCGAGACGTCGCCGAAGGCCGCGCTCTCGGCGACACCACCACCCTCGCCGACCCCTCGGTAGTGGCAACGCTAAAGGACAAGTACGAGGCGCTAGAGAGCTAGGCACTCCTCTCCCAGGACTGTTTCTGGGAGAGGTCTTCGGAGGCAGAGGTCCCGGATGGGTGAGGGAGATTATCCGCGAAGCACCTACTGCAGTTGATGAATCTCGTACAACGAAACCCTCAACACCTGCGGGAGCTCTTTGAAGTTGATCCCCCAGTCGGTTTCATCACCGTTCCATATCCGGTAAGGCTTGAACACGCCGTTCTCATAGGTGCCCTCCTCCACTTTCAGATACTGCCAGGGTAGGCCAGACTTCGGGTGGAAGAGGATCTTGCAGAAGTTGCCGGTGACCAGGAACTGGTCGGGCGCCAACTGGGCCACAAGAGCCCGACCCTGCGGCTTCTCGTTGCCCTTGGGCGCATCGAAACGGGCGGCGCCGTATTCAACGTTCGCGGTCCAGCCGTCGAAGTCAAGTTTGGTGCTCGCTTCGCCGGGAAGCTCGGCAGTCGCTCTCAGCTTGCCTTCAAAATTCAGCCGCGCGACCTCCCGCATGATCGGGCCAAGTTGGATGTAGTTGAGCGCGTAGGGGGCAAGGAAGGTCTCCAGGTGCTCGCTGCCATCGGAAAAGCTGTCGGCCGGCACCGGAAAGCCGGTGTAGTCCATGCCAAAGGGCGAGAAGCCAATGGTTCCCCGGTCGAGAGCCGAATAAAGGAAGCGGGAGACATCGCCCCCGGTTTCCGGCACGAAGAGGGGATTGTCGGGGCGGGCGTAGTGATCCAGCACAACTTGGTACTTCTGAGGATCGCTGATATAGATGTCGGGAGCGAGGATATCGATCGCGGGGGCGGCCGCCTTCCAAATGGAAAGTACGTTGTCGGTTGCGCCCCCCACCTCATAGTGCGGTGGCCACTCGGGATTGACCGGGTCTCGCAGCGAGGCGTTCACGTACATGGGAAGCGGATACACCGCCTTGCCAGCTGCCGCTACTTGGCCGATGTAATGGGCGACCGAATAGGCGTGGAAGAATTCGTCGGCGTCTCGTCCGAACGCTTGGGTCCATGTGTTGCCCGGCTGGCCCACGTGGAGCGCGGCCAACAGATCGGCGGGCACCGGTGCATCAAACAGTTTCTGGCCGATAGAGGCGTGGTCGCGGATGCCTCCCCACGTTCCCGGCTCATTTTCCACCTGGACGATGATGACGGTGTGCTGGGGATCTTCTTCTTTGAGGTGGCCCATCAGGTGAGCAAACGCATTGCAGTCGGCCTTCATCGCGGGGATCGAATGCGGGGAGGGAGAGTCGATCAGTTTGCCGTCCACGCCGACCATGCGTGGATAAAGGTCGGGGCGCAGCTTCATCCACTCTGGCTGATAATGGCCACTCCCGTTCTTCCAGGTGGCAAACCACAAGAGGTCCAGCCTAACGTTGTGCTCACGAGCTTGCTGCAAGAGCACGTCGACGAGCGAGAAGTCAAATTTGCCCTGCACTGGCTCGATTTGCTCCCAATACACGGGAATCTCAACGGTGTTCACGTGAAGCGCCTTCATGGCCGGCCAGACCTTGGGCAGCATCGCCGGCCAGGCGCTGGAGTTATGCACCTGCGCGCCTAGCATCAAATAGGGCGCGCCATCGACGAACAGGGCATAACGGCCGTTCTGCTTTTCAATGTGCGGCATGGCGGAACTGTCGGCAAGCGCGCTTGCGCCGAGCGACAACATCGCCGCCCCAAGTAGGGGGGCTCGCAACAACTCTGGTACGTGAGGGAAACTCATAGTGCATTAGTCTAGCCCTAATTCTTTGGCCACGTTTGGGTGGTAGCTGAGTTGGACACCGGCACCCCCTAATGGTCACAATAGGCGATGCCATTCGAACTGCAACCGACTCTTGAAGGTGACCTGGTTTGTCTCCGGCCACTTAAATCAGAGGATTTCAAAGCGTTGCACCACGCGGCGAGCGACCCTCTCATCTGGGAGCAGCACCCCCAGCCTGACCGCTACAAGGTAGAAGTCTTTCGGGATGGGTTCTTCCGCACCGCCCTAGAATCAGGCGGCGCATTCGTGATCCTTGACAATGAGACCGACGCCATCATCGGCTCGAGCCGCTTTCACGACTACAAGGAGGCCGCCAGTGAGATCGAAATCGGCTGGTCGTTTCTTGCCCGGGGGTACTGGGGCGGCGTTTACAACGGAGAGGTGAAGAGCCTCATGCTGCGTCATGCGTTTCAGTTTGTAGACAACGCCGTCTTCGTCATCGGCCCCGAGAACTTCCGCTCGCGGAAGGCGGTGGAAAAAGTCGGCGGCGTGCTCGTCGGCACCCGCCCCGACCCTGAAAGGGTCGTTTATAGGATTCAGAAGTCATCCGGGCGTTTCTAAGCTTCGTGGACTTGGTGGACTCCGTGGACCAACGTCAAGTCCACTAAAGCACTACGCCAAGTGCCCGAGCCCGATGCCAATGACGTAGGTCACAATGCCCTCGGCGGCGCCGACCAGGGTCATCTCGAGCCCACTGCTCCACCAGGACCTCACCGTGACGAGGCTCTTGGCGGCGCCGACGCCGAAGTGGGCGGCCATCGAGATGATGGCGGCGGCGATCACCGCGGGCAAGCCGCTCATGAAGAAGAAAGGGATGATGGGTATGATGGCGCCGACAGCGGTGGACACCGAGCCGGTGATTGCCGAGGTGATGGGGTTGGAGAGAGCGTCTTCGGTGAGGTTCAGCTTTTCCGCCGCCATCGTCCGAAGGAACTGGGAGGGATGAAGGGCCAATAGTTCCGCGATACGGTGGGCGTCTTCCTCCGGCACCCCCTTGAGCTGGTAGAAGATCGCCATCTCTTCGATCGCCACGTCGGGATGCTCCTCGAAGGCCTTCTGCTCCCTGATCAGCTCCGCTTCGTAAATCTCCCTTTCGCTCTTGGCGGCCAGGTAGGCGCCGGAGCCCATGGACAGGGCACTGGCAATCATGCCGGCTACTCCAGCAAGCAGCACGACACTGCTCTTGCCCAACGTCGCGCCCGAGACGCCGCTGACAATGCCAAAGATGGCTCCAAGGCCATCGTTAACGCCGTATATGGCATCTCCGATCCAGCTCCCAGTCTGCTGCCGCTGGCGGGAGATGAGAAAGTTGAGGGTCGAACGGTCGCCGCTCTCAGCGTAGAGCCGGCTCAAGACGTGGGCGTGCGAGAACTCGTCTAGGACTACTTGGCGAAGCACCCCCTTGGTCTCGTCATCGTCGATCTCGCGTAATTGCTTTAGATACGCAACGACGTCGCGACGCTCCTCCTCTTGGATGGCAAGAATGACTGCTTGCATACCCTCATGGCTTTCATCCAACCGAACCGCATGTCCGTGGCCGCCATGGGTGGCGGGAGGTTTTGCGCCCAGCGCCTCGAGGCGCTTGGCCCAGCCGTCGGCATGGCCCTGCTCGATAGCGCTCAGCCGCTTAAAGATGGCCTTCCTCTCGGGGATGGACTGCCTCTGGGCCAGCGCATCGTACATGTCAACCCCGTCCATTTCCAGAGCCCAATCGTCCTGGAGGGTTTTGATCAACTCCTCGGGAGTCATTTAAAAGGCTCCGCGCCGGTGCGGGCGGCTCGCGTGAAGTTTGGGTGCGGCATGCCAGACGCGATTATGTCGTTTTTGACCCGCGAGCCGCCCCGGATTCTCCGTTCGCTCGAAGGAATCTTGGGGCACGGTGACCAGCCCAATTTGCGACCAACGTGGCGTGAATTGAGACCATCTAGACTTACCGAGATACCTGGTGCCTGCCTGTTGAAATGTGATTGCGAAATTGGCAGCAGATGTCCTATACTTCACGAACGAAGGGGAACCCTAACGCAATGAGCGCTCTTGATGTTTTCGTCTTGGTGGCGGTTCTAGCCGCGCTTGTTGCCGCAGGTGCCGGGATCGGCATTCGAAATGCGACGGCGTCCATGCTGGCAAGGATCATCCTCGTCATCCTCTTTGCAGCGCTGCTGGTCATCTTGTTCCTGCCGCATTTGGTTAGTGCATGGCTTCAGAGTCAGTCAAAGAACGAACTCAGCACACTGATGGCCCACGTCCCGGTGAGCCCGATTAAGGCTTTTGTGCTGGGCACCGCCGCCTCGGCGGCGTTCTACATGGGAGTCGACATGCAACTCATCGACAGCGCCAGCCGCCCCCAGTTGACCAATTACCTTCGGCAGAATTTCCTTGCCAAAATCCTCTATTTTATGTTCGGTGGCTTTGTTGCGGCGGTGGTCCAACTTACCAGCCCCGAAGCGTTCTCACCCATCCAGGCGCTGGTTCTGGGAGCCACTTGGCCAGCGTTTATCGCCAGCCAAGTCCGGGGCGCCGACAAAGCACCACCCGAAGCTGTCACGCAAAAGGCGAACCAACTGACGGACGCGGCTCCGCTTCCGGAGAAGGTCACCCTGTGATGCCCTTCTGGCGTAGAATTGGCTAGGACAACGACATGGAACTCTACAGCGACGCAATGGTGGAATCGGCGGCGAGAAAAATCGTGGATGCGCAAGTGGACTCGATCACGACCCGGACCGTGCTCTGGCTCCCCAGCACCACCCCGGTCGTGGAAGCCATCAAGGCAACCGGTGCGAAAGTCCAGGTCGTCTATGTGGGAACTCCGACCAGCCTAGAGGGCATGGTTCCGCTGGGCACATTGCTCAACAACATCTCCAGCGGAGGCACCCTCGCCGATGTGCTGACTCCCAAGGACCAGATCTACGCCATCCGCAGTTCTAGCACCATCGCCCAGGCATCCAAAGCCCTTCAAGTTTCCTCCGACCCGCTCCTCACTATCGTCGATGACTCGGCGACAATCATCGGCTACGTCACCCGACAAGACGTTACCGCTGCCCTCAGCCCGAACGTTCCATAGGGTATGCAACGGGATTCCGAAGTTCGGCGGCCTTCCGAGTTGCCGCCACTGGTAACATCGCTGCAGGTGAAGGCATGAAGACGTGTCGGAGCATCGTTCTCGTCCTGACGGCGGTCGTGGCGGCCTATGCTCGACCTGATCCCCCGCCCGGCGGCGTCCCCGTCTTCAGCCCCGCGGCATTTCTGAACGGGCAAGTCTGGGGGTTGGATCAGACGAACGCCGACGCTTCCTTCGTCGATGTCTCCGGACGCCCCTTTTCGCGCGTCCTTCACGTCAACATCCGCAAGAATGCCACCGAGACGAACGCAACCCAAATGACGATCCCGATCGACCGCGCTGTCGACAAGGGGGACGTGATGCTCGCGAGTCTCTGGGTGCGTGGCGCCGCCGACGATCAAGGCCGCGCTCAAATTGAGTTTCTCTTCGAACAGAGCCGCGATCCCTGGACCAAATCGGTCGCCGAGACCATCCATTCCCCCAAAGGCCCTAGCGCCTGGAAGCATTTCACCATCGCCTTTCAAGCGGCGGAGGACAATGCGCCCGGGGAGGCCATGGCCTCGCTGCGCTTCGCCTTTCAACCGCAGACCGTCGAGGTTGGCGGGTTCGAGGTGTTGGATTACGGAACTTCGCGCACGTTGGATTCGCTCGTCACCTACACTGCCGAGCAGAACCCCATTGGGTCGGCGACCGTCAGTGTGGATTTCTCCCATCTGCGCCAAACCCTTGTCGGACTCGGTGGCGACTTCTGCCAGCCGCGCTACGGCGAGACCCAGCCGATGGATGCGGTCGGCGCCTACGTGCTTGCGCATCTCCACGTCGCCCACGCCCGCGTGGGACTCCCCCTCAACGACTGGAACCCCCAGCCGGGAGTGTTTCGAGACGATGCTCAGGCCCATGCGACCTTCCTGGCGCTGAAGGATTTCGCCGATCGCAAGATCCCGACCGTGCTGACGGTCTGGGAAGGGCCGACCTGGATGCTCGGCGGCAACCCCGAGCAATCAGGCCGGGTGCTCGATCCATCCCAATATGGCTCCTGCATCGATGCCATCGTCCGCTTCCTCGTGACCGCGCGCGACAAGTATGGGGTTTCGGTGGGCTGGTTCTCCTTCAATGAGCCGGACTATGGAGTGAACTTCAGGTTCACCGGCAAGACCCTCGGCGATTTCATTCGCGCCGCCGGTCCTCGATTTAAGGCGGCCGGCCTGGGCACCAAGTTCATCGTGGGTGATACAACCAGCGTCGCCCCATTCCACGATTTCGCCCTTCCTTTGCTTACCGACCCTTCCATCTCCGAGTACCTGGGGCCGCTCGGATTCCACAGTTGGGACGGTCTCACCGCGACCGAGGCGAGCTACCAAGCGATTGCTGACCTTGGGAAGACCTACGGCAAGCCGGTTTGGTGCCTGGAGGCTGGGTATGACCCCCAACTCTGGCAGGCGCCCAATCCCTGGGGAACCTGGGACAACGGCCTTGAGACGGCCTTGGTTTACGCCCGCACCCTCCGCCTTGCCCAGGCCTCGGTGATGGACTACTGGACCTACCAGAACAACTACCCCATCGTGGACGCCGCCGGCGTCACCCCGTACCCGGTCTTCCTCGTGATCAAGCAGATGGAGGCGGTCTGCGCCCCTGGCTCGGATGTGGTTTCGGCCCGCGCAAGCGACGAAGACCTCCAGGTTCTCGTCACCGCCGGCGCAACTCCCGGCCGCTTCGCCGCCCTCCTCGTCAACCCCCAAGGGGCCGGGACAGTAACCCTGCGCGGACTCCCCGCGAACGCTGTCGTGCGCATCATACAGAGCGACGCCACCGCCCAGAACCGGGACCTGGGCACAAAATCGGTCACCGCCGAGGGAACTCTCACCATCAGTCTCCCGACACGCTCGGTGGTCACGCTCGTGAGCCCGCCGTATTAGCCGACGCCTTTCGCTATGAGGCCTTGCGTGGAAATCTCGGGAACCACCCATCTAACTTGAAATAGCGCGTCGAATCCCTTGCCCCAGATGCGCCCGAAGCCAAATTGCCTCTCTGGCGAGGCCCGGACGGGCCGGGACAGGATAGGAACCTGGTTCGCGCGAGTGCAGGCGACTGGGGTTTAGTAGCCCACTCCTCCTGAAGCCGAAGCAGTGCACGCCAGTCAAGCATGGCGGTAAACTGGCTCCCGCCTAGTTCAGGGCGGGCGGTTAGCTCAGTGGTAGAGCACTACAATGACACTGTAGGGGTCACAGGTTCAAGTCCTGTACCGCCCACCATCTTTCAGGTGTCCGTTCCGAACAGATAGGTAACAACCTGTTCCGAAGACATAGGTTACACCTTGAAGGCCTCGAACGGGTTCGTCAGAGGTTGAAGCGATATCGCAACAAAGAGTTTGCCCAGATGTTGGCGGCGATGAACCAGGCCATATCAGAGCATCGCCACCATAAGCGGCCTGTCTCAAAGGATGAGAATGGTCGGCATGTGCGACACATCTTCGGCCACCCGGACGACAAGAGTCGAGAAATCTTGATAACGTTTCTAGCCTTCGACGTTCCAAACTAGGATTCCCAAAAACCACTTTTCTAGTCCGTGCCATCGGATTCCGGTTTTGAAATGCTTAGCTGCATAGCGGTTAGGCCTGCTCAACCTTAGTTGGCAACGGCCTGTGTGGCTCCGATTTAATTCTCCGCTGACTGGCCAATTCAGCGAAGTGTCCTTTCTTTGCGTCAGAGAGGCGATGTCCCACTTTTAGTGTGAACTTGGTTCTCGGTGGCCGCCTGTTGCATGGTTATACCGCCTTTTCAGCGACTTTTCTACCAAGGGCCGCCTGAAGTATCCAGAGCTGCTTGTGCCCTCGTACGGCCCTCATGTTCTTCTCGGCCTCAAGGAGGGCGGTGGCCGCCCATCGAAGGGCAGTTGCGTCAGCGGTTGCACTGGTAACCAAAGCTGTGTAATGGGTTCCGGCAACTACCGAAACAGAGGTTGCAGAGTTCGTCCCTCCTCCTCCGTCGTCGTCTTCTGCTACCACCTCAGAAGAGCCATCTGCATCAACTTGCTCAACCACCAAGAAGGTGTCGAAATCTGGAGATGTGGCCGTGATCTGTGCAGTACCGCTTTGCGTGGCGATGAGCCCAAGTTGCGCGTAGTGGGAACCATCGTCCAAGGTGGCCGAATTCGCGCTAATGCTCCCGAAGTACGGCGTCGTGCCTCCTCCACCTCCGACACCCGCAGCAGCCCCCCCACCTCCGCCACAGCCTCCGATCAGCATAGCTGCCGCAAAGAGGCCTACCCGTCTTAACCAACGATTCATTTCACCCTCGTTCCCCACTCCCCGAATTAGTGCAATCTTATCATATCACACGCCACACCAAGATAGTGTGCCATGTTCGGGTCACTCTGCTGCAATGGCGTCGCGGACCGTCGCTTCGGTCGGAACACGGGAATACGACGAATTACTGCGGCTGTTGCGTGAAACGCGGGAATCGGCAGGACTTTCCCAAGAAGCATTGTCGCACCTGCTTGGCAAATCCAGAACCTTCATTGGTAAGATCGAGGCTGGCAGCCGCAGGGTTGATGTCATCGAACTCTTCGCCATTGTGAAGCTCCTCGACGTCAAGCCGCTCACTTTCATGAAAGAGCTTCACGACCGCTTGGAACGGTTCTAACTGACCGCAGCCGAATCGACGCCCTAGGCGAATGATTCTTGGCTGCTCGTTTGGTGGTGCAACTTCGACGCTCGCCGACCGTCTGGCAACTCGCTCGAATCGGACTCCTCCCAGACTGGTGACACTCGGTCATGGACGCCTAATTCAGACCTGCGGGACTAGCTCCAGAGAGACTTGCCCTCCGGTCCATAATTGCCCAAAAGAGGCACGGCTATGACCCGGCGTCGCTCAGCCCGGTTCCCTCCGATTTCGTCGCTCGGCGCAGCCAGTCATCTTCGCTGTCATGTCGTCAATCTTTCGGCTCACCGCAAAATCAAGCAGGATGTGTCCTGAATTGGCCCTACTTGTCTATAATTAGAGCATTATCGAGACAACCGCGCGACAGAAGATTCTCACAATGGTGGCAGAGCACGGGGTCATACGGTCCGTCGAGGTGCAACGCGCCAACCTTCCGACACGCTACCTCACACGAATGGTGGCATCGGGTGAACTGGCGAGGCTTTCGAGGGGGCTTTACGGCCTTGCGACCGCCGAATGGTCGCTCCAACACAGCCTTGCCGAGGTCGCAAAGCGAAACCCCCGCGCCGTTATTTGCCTGATAAGCGCGCTCAACTATCACGAAATCGGTACGCAGCTCCCTCACGAGGTTTGGATCGCGATTCCTGCGGGCACTCGCGCAAATCGCCTGGATTCCGTGACTCTACGTACCTTCAAATTCTCGGGCAAGAGTTATGCGGAAGGAATCGAGACACACGACGTGGAAGGTGTTCCAGTCAAAATCTACTCGCCCGCAAAGACGGTGGCCGACATCTTCAAGATGAGAAATAAAGTTGGGTTCGACGTAGCGATCGAAGCACTACGAGAGGCATGGCGAGATCGAAAGATCACCATGGACGATCTGTGGCGATTCGCCAAGATCAACCGAGTTGACAAGGTTATGACACCGTATATCGTGACGGTCGTGGCATCTTGAGCGAATCCTCGCCGATTGCGACTTCGGTGTTGGCAAGGCTCAAAAATGCCGCCCGCGAGGCAGGCGATAATTACAACGTTATCCAGACCCGATACGTGGGCCTGCGTTTCCTGCATCGTCTTTCGCGCTCCCAGCATGCGGACAGATTCGTACTCAAAGGCGCAACCCTTTTTCTCGTTTGGAGAGGCGCGATGCATCGTCCCACAAAAGACATCGACCTACTTGGCGCGGTGG
>Ga0302319_10003468_pt1 | contig 32986 bp, 32 predicted proteins | sample Bog_T0_2_FD_203319 | JGI IMG/M metagenome (GOLD analysis project Ga0302319, IMG submission 203319) | Peat permafrost microbial communities from Stordalen Mire near Abisko, Sweden - Bog_T0_2 | ecosystem: Environmental > Terrestrial > Soil > Wetlands > Peat | place: Sweden: Abisko, Stordalen Mire... | reverse complement strand
AGTCGCTCGCCGATCCAGGCCGAGTTGGTATCGACGATCTGACCAAGCAGAAGCTCGGTCCCGACCGCTACGACCTCGGCGCGCATCGTCTCTCCCTGGATCTGCGCGCGCTCAAGCGGCGTGACGACCGACGCCGCCGGGCGCGGGCGACTGGGCGCTGGCGAGGAGTTTGCGTGAGTCGCGCAGGTACTCCAATCCGGTCCACAGCGTGACGGCCACAACGAGCCAGAGCACCCAGCCAAGGGCTCGCGCATGGTACAGGCCCACCGGCGGCAGGAAAGCGAGCCCAATCACAATGTCCTGAAGCAGCGTCTTCACCTTCGCCGTGGTCCTGGCCGGCACCGACACGCCGCGGCGGGCAGCGTAGCTCCTGAAGACGCTCATGGACACCTCGCGGAACGCGATCAGGATCACCGGCAGCCAGCCCACCTCCCCGATTGCCGCCAGCGCCGCCAGAACACCGAGCACGATGCACTTGTCGGCCAGTGGGTCCAAAAAAGCGCCCGAGCGCGTGGTGCCGTAACGCCTCGCGACAAAGCCGTCGAGGCCGTCCGATGACGAGCAGATGAACCAAAGAGCCACGAGCAGCCAAGTAGACGGCCCGGTGGCAACGACGAGCGCGACCATGAGCGGTGACGCCAGCAACCTCGCGAGCGTGAGCCCGTTCGCAGGCGTCATCAAAGCCGACGGTCCGAAGACCGTCTCAGACCGACTCATAGTGCCGACTCGCTGATGAGTTCGAATGCTGGCACGGCCTCGAGATCGGGGCCGACAGCGCCCACGAAGCGGACTGGGCCGAGCCACCCCTCCGGGATTGAATCTGGCACGCGAACGATCCCGTCGATCTCAGGAGCTTCTCTGTACGAGCGAGCGTGGCCGCGCCGGTCGACCAGCACGTCGCTCGTCGACCCGACCAGCTGGCCGCGTCGGCGAGCTGTGATCGCTTCTTGCAGCTCCGAGCATTCCTGGAGGCGTTCGAGCGCGAGCGAGCTCGGGACCTGCGAGTCGAGACCGGCCGCCAGCGTCCCGTCCTCGCGAGAGAACTTGAAGAACCCGGCCCAGTCGAGGTTCGCTTCCTCGATGAACCTCAACAATTCGTCGTGGTCCTCCTCGGTCTCGCCTGGATAGCCGAGTATGAACGACGAGCGGAACACCGCACCAGGTTCGAGACGGCGAATCCGTGCGATCCGCTCAAGAAACCTGGGGCCGTCTCCAAAGCGGCGCATAGTGCGCAGCAGGCGTCCCGAGGCGTGCTGCAAGGAGAGATCGAAATATGGGACGCCGGTCGCGACGATTGCTTCGACAAGCCGATCGTTGAGCGAGGACGGATAGAGATACAGCAAACGGACCCGTTCTACCCGCTGCGCCACAGCACCGATTAGATCCACGATGCCGGAACCACTGCTCTCGCGCTGCCTCGGCCCTCCGGTGCGGTCGTGCCCGTACGACGCGAGATCTTGCGCGATCAACACGACCTCGCGCACGTCCAACGCCTCGATCTCCGCGAGGATCGAAGTCGCTGGCCTGGAACGCTGTTTGCCACGAAACGATGGAATCGCACAGAACCCACACCGTCGATCGCAGCCTTCGGCAACTTTGACGTAGGCCCACGGCGCGAATGCTGGTGGCCGAGGCAGCTCCAGCAGATCGAAGCTCTGCGTCAACCCGTCTGTCGGGGAGGTAGTCGTTCCGGCTCGCACGACGCGCTGAGTGGTCTTCATCTCGACGGGCACGCCGAAGCCCGCGACAAGGTCAATCTCGCCGAGCGCGTCCGCAAGCTCTTCTCCCGAGCGCTCGGCCAGACACCCCGTGACGACGAGCCGAGACCCGAGCTTGCGTTGGGCGTGGAGCTCGAGGATCGCCTCGATCGACTCCTCGCGCGCGGCATCTATGAAGGCGCAGGTGTTAACGACAACAAGATCAGCATCGCGGGGATCTTCTACGCGCTCGTAGCCGCCCGCGGCTAAACGGCCGATCAGCTTCTGCGAGTCGACCTCATTCTTCGGACAGCCGAGCGTCGTGATCCAGAAGCGCTCGTCCACCTACGAAGCGTACCAACGCCGTGACGCCGCCCCACTCGGACCCTCAAAGTCGGTCAAGTAACTCCCGACGCTTCTGCTCGTATTCGGCATCGGTGATGACGCCGTGCTGGTGCAGATCGGCCAGTTCGCCGATCTGCTGGGCGACGGTTGGCGCGGGCGGAGTGCGGGGTACCGCCTCGACGACCCGGGGCGGTGCGACACGCGGCATTGGATCGGTGATGGGCGGCGTTGAGTAGGCGCGCGGTGTCGTGGCGGGCCGTTCATCCTCAGGAGCACCAAATTCCGCGGGGCCATGCGCCATGGGATACCCACCGGAGCTCTGGGCGACAACGCGGTTGATCAGAGACTGCACCTGGTCCGGCTTGCTGATGTCCGGAAATGGGTCCTGACCATTGCGTCCAGCCGACTCGACCGTGAGACTCCCCGCCCGGACGATCCTCTCGACGATGGATTGGTGATATGTCACGTCCTGCACACGTCCGATCGGGATCTCTCTCCCGGTCCTCCGCAGCACACCGGTCCGGTAGACGATCCGCTGAGAGGTGACGACGAAGGTCGTCGTACGCCAGCCGAGATAGCGCGCGCCCAGATAGACGAGTGCGGCGACGCCGACGCCCAGCAGAACCAAGCAGGCAACAATCGGTGCACCTGTCCATACAACGACGACGGCCACACAGGCAGCCAGAACGAGGACCGTGAAGACCGACGGCCAGAACAGATAGGACCAGTTCGGCCTCGAGTCGAGATAGAGCTCCTCCCCAGGGCCCAACAACCGAATCGGGAAACTCATCGCGCCCATCCGGGCGTCGGCCCGCTGCTCATCCGAGTTTGCTCGCAATGGAACCTGCGAGCCTCAGGGCCGACCCGTCCGAACCCGCCGACGAGTACACAGCGGCGGGTCGCTGGATCGCTTCGGTCAACATGTCGAATATCAAAGACGTAAAGGCCAGGCGTGGATCGACCCACAGGTAGTGCGAGAGCGAGCCAGGGATCGTGTTGATCTCGTTTATGAACACGTCCTCTCCGTCGGACAGGAAATCCAGCCGTGCGACGCCCCGCAAACCTACGAGTGAGGCGACTTCGGGTGCCAGTGCGCGAATGCGTTGCTCGAGCTCGGGCTCGATCTGAGCGGGCAACTCACGTGGCGCACTTGTCATACCCTCCGACCCGACGTACTTGTCCTCATAGCCAAGGATCTCTCCCCCACCGCGCGTCCGAAGCGGCCGCTCGACCGCTGACAACTGGAGTTCGGGCCAGCTCCTGAGCGCTACCTGCAAGTCGAACATCTCAGCTTGGTACGGTTCGAGAATCGCCCCCCGACGCAGGTGAGGGTTCGCCGTCAGACGGGCACGAGCGGTATCGAAGTCCGCGACGACCTCGATGCCTATTGACGATCCACCAAAGCGCGGCTTCAGAATGTAAGGGGGCGCAAATCCCGGTTCCTCGCTGTCGACTCCCAGTGGTACGCGCGGCAGCGCCGGCAAGCCCGCATATATCACGAGCGCGCCAAAGGCGAGCTTGTCCATGCCGAGCGCGGCTCCCATCGCCGTCGGACCGGTGTACGGAACTCCCGTGAGGTCGAGAGCAGCCTGGAGACTGCCGTCCTCTCCCGGTCCGCCATGACAGCAGATCAGTAGCGCGTCCAGGTCGAGGTGGTCTTCCCTCCCACGTAACCCGCTCGCAGGTCTGAAAAAACCGCCGCCAGGGCCGCTTATAAGACGTAGGCGCGCCGAATTGGGGGGAACTCCCTCGACGAAGCCCGCCGCCTCGACCGCGACCTGAACCTCGTACCAGTCACCCGACTTGGACCAGTACAGCGAACGTACGCTGCCCATTCCCGGAGCGTGGGCAAGCGCATGCACGGCCTGCAGGCCAGTGAGTATCGACACGTCGTGTTCGGGTGAGGGGCCACCGTAGACAACCCCCACGCGCACGGGCCGACCGCCTCGGTTCGCGCCAACCTCTCGCGCGTCACCCGGGCGAGCCTCGGCGACTGCACGCGGCAAATCGAACGCTCCCCGATCGTCGAAGTCCAAACGACGTGTTCCGCTCTGCCTCATCGTGTGGCCACTTTATGCCACACTCCGAGCGCGGACACCGCCCGAGGATCGCCGGACTTGTGACTCGCCTTCCAGGCGAGCGGCGGCACGCTCAGGGAAAGTGATCCGGGAGATCATTCTCGAACAGCACCGCGTCGCCCGGGCCGAGCTGTTCACGCGTCCAGGCGACAGCCTCCTCCCGCGTACTGACGAGCTTCACCGACAACGGCCGCCCCGCCTGACGACAACCTTCGACGAGCGCGGCCCTGTTGGTTCTTCCGACAATGACCAGGTCTGTCGAGATAGCTGCCGCCCTCTCGGCTAAAGCCGCGTTCTCCATCACCTGTTTCTTGCCGAGTTCAACCATCCCGGGTGTCACTAGAACTCGCCGACCTTCACGGCCCTCCCATACGAGCGCATCGAGTGCGATACGGGCACCAGCCGGGTTCGCGTTGAAGGTGTCGTCGAGCACGACGTAACCGGCCTTGGCCTGGTAGCGCTGCAACCGGTTCGGCACGCTGGGCAGAGAAGCAAGGCGCCTCAGCACCACCTCGGGCTCGATGCCGAGCTCGATCGCCACGGCGACCGCGCAGGCCGCGTTCGTCCGAATCGGCGACGGGGACCCCGGCGCAAGGACAACTACGCCTGCAGTCTTTCCGCCGAGTCGTAGCTCCAGGCCATCACCGCTTTCCAACACGGAAACGTCTGCGTTCTCATCGGTTCCCGAGACGCGCATTACCTTCTGGTTGGCGTCGAGACGTCGCGCGAGCCCGTCGAGCCGCTCGTCGTCGATGTTCAGCACGACCACTCGGGCCGTCGGGGTGATCTCGGCCTTTGCCGCGAGCGTCCTGTCGAGGGTGCCGAAGCGCTCCAGATGCGCCGGACCGATCGAGGTGATGACAGCAACCTCGGGCTTGAGCCAGCGACAGAGCGCCGCGATCTCACCTGGGCCGTAGGCGCCCATCTCGGCCACGAGTACCTCGGTCCCTGGCAAGAGGTGCTCATTCACCGTACGCGCGAGTCCGGCGCGGTTGTTGAAGCTGCGTGGGCTCGCCACGACGCTGCGATGACCTGCGACAAGGTGGGCGACGTAGTTCTTCGTGGTCGTCTTGCCGTAAGACCCGGTGATGCCGACTACGAGTGGCCGAGCGCGTGCGAGCACGGCCGACGCGCGCCCGACGTAGCGTTGTGCGAGCAGGTCCTCGACAGGCCGAAGGACCGCGAGCGCCACGTCGACGAGCAGGGGCACGGCGATCGCGCCCGACGCCGCCGCGACGACGGCGTCGACGGGACTCCCAAAGGCCGCGGCCAGCGATATGCCAAGGCCTTCGAGTCCGACAATGACCAACCCGACCTGAGACATCCGGCGTGTCCACGCCAGACGCGATGTGCGGCCCCGCAGCCTCAGGCCAGCGGGCCCCATTGCCACGACGGCCGCGCTCGCCAGAGCGGCAGCCGGGGCGACTGTCGCTATTCCGGTGCTAACCACGGCCACAACCGCCAGAGCGATGTTCAGCGGCGTGCTGGTCCACCAGCGCCACCCGAAGCGCGCCACAGCGCCGGGCAGATAGTGCTCACGCTGGGCGACTCGAAGCCACCGCAGGTCAGCCAGGATGACCGAGATTGCTGCTGCACCGAGCGTGGCGGCGTTGAGTGGCGTCACGAGATGACGGTGCCTACGGTCGGCGTTGAGAAGATCAAGTCTTCAACCGTTCCATCGCGGCGCGCAGTTCACCTGGCGCTGTAAGAGGGGTCAGATGACCAGCCCCACGGCAAACCACGAGATGGGCGTGCGGCAGCTCCCGTTGCAGCTGCTCGGCAGTCGCCAAGGGCGCTGCCATGTCGTCATCACCCCACACGAGTTCGACCGGGCACCGCACCTCAGCAATCGCCGCACCGTAATCCTCGGCAAGAGTACGCACGAGAATGTCCCGCATGACACCGGAGGCCGCGCGGTAGTCATCGGACCCGTAGCGCTGTCGCAGCGCCTCGAGCCTGTCCCGACCGATCAATCCGCGGGCTGCCAGCCCACGAGCCACCCTGAACCGCAGCAACGGCTTCGCACCGCCGCCAGGGGGTCGGTGTAGCGGCGCTCCGGTCAAGACAAGACCCGCGATCTGATCCGGATGACTCGCGGCAAGATGAACCGCGACGCGACCGCCGAAAGAATGTCCCAGCACGACTACCCGCGCCGACATCTCGTCGAGCACGGCGGCGACTGCCTCCGCGTAGTCGGAGGATCCCCAGACCTCTTCTGGTGCGGCAGCGCTCCCGAACCCGGGTAGGTCTAGGGCGATCGCATCGATCCCGGAGTGCCTGAGAACGGCTTCGAAGTCCCGATGGTCCCGCCGCCATCCGTGCAAGGCCAACACCCATGGAGTGCCCGCGCCATACGACTCCCCGAAGAGGTGTGAGTCGGCGAAAGACGTGAGCATTTCAAGAAGAAACTAACGCGTCGTCGTATGGTCGCACTTGACCACTACGCAGGTCTCGCGCACCTGGCCTGAACCCTGAGGCAACCGACCGCTACGGTCTAATCATGGAGTCGGGCGCGATACGGTCAGATGAGCTGGCCGGACGACTGCTGGCCGGATGCGACCCTCAGCAGCGAGAGGCGATCACCACTGAGGCGCGGCCTTTATGTGTGCTGGCCGCCGCCGGCTCCGGCAAAACGCGGGTGCTCACGCGTCGCATCGCCTGGCGGGTGAACGAAGGCACCGCCTCGGCACCGTACGTGCTAGCGCTCACGTTCACCCGCAAGGCCGCATCAGAACTGCGAGGCCGGCTCGCAAGCCTCGGGCTCGCCGAACCGGCGACTGCCGGAACCTTCCACGCCGTTGCACTCGGAGAGCTCAGGCGACTGGCTGCCGAGCGCGGCGGTCCGCCGCCCGTCGTCATCGCCTCCAAAGCCCGTCTTCTGGCCACCGCCGCGGGCCAGGACTACGGCCGCGACCGCGCCATGCTCGCTGAACTCGCCTCCGAGATCGAATGGGCGCAGGCGCAGTGCCTCACCGCTCGTGAATACTCGCGGGCTGCCAGCATCTCCGCGCGACCTAGCCAGTGTGACCCGACCCTCGTCACGGAGATCTGGAAGCGCTACGACCGGGAGAAGCAACGTCGAGGCGTCCTCGACTTCGATGATCTTCTCCTGCGCTGCGCGACCGAGCTCGAATGCGATGCTGAGTTCGCCGCTTCGGCACGGTGGCGCTTCCGACACCTCTTCGTGGACGAGTATCAGGACGTGAACCCAGCACAAGTACGCCTGCTCGACGCTTGGCTCGGCGACAATAACGACATCTGCGTTGTGGGCGATCCGGACCAGGCAATCTACTCGTGGAATGGGAGTGATCCGCGAGCCCTTGTCGACTTTCCCCAGCGACATCCAGGCTCCCGGGTTGTTCGCCTCGCCGTGAACTACCGCTCGACCGAGGTCGTAGTGGCAGTCGCGTCATCGGTTCTCAAAGGCGAATCGTCCCCCGTCCGCGCTTGGTCGGTCTCCGATGAGTCGGGCGCACCGAGCGCCGAGCCCCGGGACATGCCGGTGCCCGGGAGCTCCCGGGCGGGCGGGCGGGCCCAACCGATAATCGCCTACGAAACTGACCTCGACGAGGCGATAGGCGTCGCCACCGCACTGAGGCGGGCCAGGAGCCCTGGCGCACCCTGGTCGAGCCTCGCCGTTCTGGCTCGGACGAACGCCCAGCTCGTTCTCTTCGAGCGTGAGCTGGAGGCGGCGGGCGTGCCGTTCCGAAGCGGGGGCGGCCGGGCCTTTCTTGGGCGCCCAGCAGTCCGGCGCGCCTTGGATCGTTTGACCAGCCCCTCCGATTCACCTGGTCTTCACGGGTGGCTCGAAGAGCTCGCCACGTCGGGGACCGGGCAGGCTACGGACGTCTCGAACGACGAATGCGAACTCTTCGGCGAGCCTTCAAGCGGAAATGATCTCGCCGACACCGCGCTGCTCGATGTTGATCTCGCCGAATTGGGCGCTTTGGCGGCTGACTACCTGCGCTATGACTCGAGCGCCAGCACGGCCGGGTTCGTCTCCTGGCTCGAGGCGAGCCTGCGCGCCGATCCTCCCCGACAGGTCGGCGACGCCGTCGACGTCATGACCTTCCACCGAGCAAAGGGACTCGAGTGGCGGGTCGTGTTCGTGACCGGGCTCGAGGACGGACTTGTGCCGATCGCCCACGCCCGCAGTCCGCAGGCCGCCTCCGAGGAGCGCAGGCTCCTCTATGTCGCGTGCACTCGCGCCATGGACGACCTTCGTTGCTCGTGGGCACGGGAGCGATCTTTCGGGGGACGCCGTTCGGTTCGTAAGCCTTCGCCCTATCTTGCAGCCATCGAGGCCACCCATCGCGACCTTGTGCGTCTGGCCGAGTTGACACCTGAACGGTCCCGCGCCTCGAAACGAGCTGTCCAGGCCCTTCTCGCGGGCCGTCAACGGGCTCGTGGGGCACCATGACGGGAGGTAAGGACCGGGAGAGCGCCTTGCGATCACGCCGATCGTGCCCTGAGCTAGGTCACACCAGTAGCATGGCGAGCGCACTAGCATGCCTCGTGAACAAGGGTCCCGCCGCCACGGGAGCCGAGAACGTAGCTGCAAAGAATGGCACGTAATGGGCGATTCCGTGAGAAGGCTAGACGTCGAGCGATTGCTTGGAAGTTGGCACGGGAGGAGGGTGGCTGATGCCTAGAGACGGCGACAGCGGAGCGTCGGACGTGGAGGCACGCAACCACTACCTGAGCATCATTGACGATGCCTGGGAGGTCTATCGCGAGGCAGTCGAAGGCGCTTGGGCGGACTACGAGGAAGCACTCAAGCCAGTGCGCGACATTTACGAGGTAGCGCAGACTGCCGCCGAAGAGGCCCACGGCAATGCGATCGACGAAGCTTGGGCCGACTATAAGCAAGCTGTAGCGAGCGCCCCTGCGACAATGCGCCGCGACATCGTTGCCCAGGCACGCGCCACTTACAACGAGTTGGCTGCGCAGATTCGCAAGACATACAACGAGAGCATGGCAATCGCCCGGGACGGCTACCTGAGGTCCGTGGACGAGACGCGGGCGTCCTACCGAGCAGCGGTGGACGGTGAACTTGACGCTCATCGTGAGGCTGTCCGGGTGGCCTGGAGCAGTTACCTACAGGCGGTCGACTCCAGCCTGCTTGCCGAAGATTGAGCTCCCACAACCGACGGATGGTCGTCGCCACTGGTAGATTCTGTCTACCTACTCGGTCAAATGATCGGTGCAAAGGTGGAGTGGGCTTTCGCCTCCGGCGACAGCCCTAAGGCGACTGGACGCAGCCATGCATATCTCAGCCAGAATCGAGTACGCGTTGCGGGCACTGTGCACCCTGGCCGCACGGTCGGGCGAACCACTCACCGCTGAGGAGCTGGCTGACGCCCAAGGCCTTCCCGTTCGCTTCCTGCGGGCGATCCTCAACGATCTTCGCCGGGTAGGGATCGTCACTAGCCAGCGCGGCAACGAAGGGGGCTACAAGCTCGCGCGGCCCGCGACAGAGATCACCATTGGCGAGGTGTTCCGCCGGCTCGAGGGTCCCCTCGCAGAAGTTCGCGGCATGCGTCCCGAGTCGGCTAGTTACGAAGCCGACGCGGTACATCTGCAAAAGGTCTGGGTCGCGGTGAGAGCCTGTCTGCGAGGTGTTCTCGACGAGGTCACCCTCGAACAGGTCGTGTCCGGCAAGCTCCCGAACCAAGTTGTTCGCCTCGTGTCAACTCCTGGCGCGTGGGAACCCCACTGATCCTCCGCTCATCCCGTCTGCCGTTCCCTCGCCATGAGGCCGTCGACTGGCTCGGTCCTTCAGCTCGTCCTTCGAGACCCTGTCACGATCCAACGGCCGTCCACCGCGTAGGGCTCGATCGGGAACCCGAGGGCCAAAAGCAACGGTCCGAGTGCTTCGTTGAGAATGTCCACGGACTCCACACCACCCACTCGCACCGTCTCGTCGGGAAGGACCAAATCGCCCAAGAGCCAGCCAACGACGACGCCTCCGTGCCCGTGCCGGTCCATAGGCACGATAGACAGGTAGCACCCAGAGCCAGGCGAGCCGGCGCCGTCCGGGTCGCGCGACCCGAGACCAAGCTCCTCTATGGCCTCCAGAAGGTCGTTCCGAACCTCGTCAAGCTCGAACCGTCCCGCGCCACCGAATTCCGCTGCGGCCAAACCGTCAGCCCCGGATTCCCCCTCATCTAGCCATGAGGTTCCCGCGCCGTTTGTCTCGGACGTAGATGGCTCTGGCTCAAAGGCTCCGAAGTTCCCGTCCTCTATCTCTTCGCTCATCTGTCCCTGACCATTCGGTGCCCCTCGGCTCGGTCATGTTGTACGCAACGGGGCCGTGCCAGCATCTCGAGCCCGTCCAGCGCCGACTCCTAAACCTATGCTACGTGGCCGTACTTCGTCGGCAGTGGATCAGACCGATTCCGCCGCGCAGTTTCGCGTCCTCGTGAGCCGGTGCGCTGGCGCGCACGCTGGCACTGGAGCAAGCATCTCGTGCCGGGAGGCTCGAGAAGCGCCCAGCGGTAGTCGTCGACAATTATCGCGGAGGCGTCCTCGCAGGTCACGTTGTTCGTACCGGAGCCTCGATAACCAGGTGGGGCCGAGAATTTGCAGAAAGACGCGGCTCATACCAGCTGACAAGGAACAGCAGACGCCGTCCGGGCCGAGCGTCGCCGCCAAGCTCGTAACGGCGGGTGCCGTGCAGAAGGCCTTCGTTGAGCAAATCACCCCTACCTGCTCGTTCTGGGCAGCGTCGCCGGTGGCCAACGCAGTGGCGCTCGGGATCATGAAGGCCCAAGAGGGATTTCCACAGGACGCGTCAAGATCAGCTGGCTGTCGTTGTCGTCATCGTTCCCTGACTTCGAACCTGTCGAGCTGTCGCTCCAGCCGTCGCTAGCCTGGCTCGCCTGCATTAGCGGCTGTTGACGGCCTGACTTCCTGAGCATGTAGGCGCGGCTCCCGACCCTGAACGCCCCGAGCGAACTGCGGGAGAACCGCCCCGACAACGACCGACCTCGTCAGCAGCTGGGGAATCTGCCCTCGCACCGCGCATCCTCCTTACCAACCGCCGAACCGGTCCGGGCACTTGGTCGCCTTGCCGAGTGAGCCTTGCAACGGTCCCTGCGTGCAACCATGGGTGATGTCGCCTTCCTGCGCAGGATTTCTGCCGTCTGGACGTTAGATATCTCGTGATGAGGCTTGAAAGCGACAGCTCTGAAAGATCGTACTTAGAAGAAATCAGTACAGAACTAACTGCGCAAGGAGCCGAGCGGGACATCACCGCCGGAGCTTGATCCTCTATTGCTGCCAAGCCCGTATTCCTTAAGCCCTCCCGGTCCCACAGCGATGCCTCCGGCCATCTCTACTGCACTGCTGTGGCCCGTATTGCAGGGCATCGCTCTTGAAGCCAGTTACGGAGGTCAACTGCCTGGCTCAACTAGCTCAAGAACCGCCAATCGACGTCGATATTACTTCTCGACGGCGGACCAGCACTACGACTTGAGTGACGACTGAGAGCACTACTCCTGAGGGACATGGACCGACAACCCCTTTGTTACGAGTCGCCTTATCAGCCGACAGAGCCGCCTCTATCGGCCCGACGCGGCACCTCCCTCCGCGGCGACAGTGGCCGACGTGACTCCGGGCCTTCCCGCCTGATCTTCCATCTACAGTTCGAGCACAGCGGGTGGAAGGCAATCGTCGTTCTCGTCCTAGTGGCCGGTCTGACTATTTCCTTCGCGAGCACTTGGGCGTGGTACGCCTACACGAGCTCCCTGAGTCATCAGGCGGTGGCGTCCTCGCTTGCAGAGGTGAAATCGATCCTGGGAACGACGCTCGAGCGTGACAGCGACCTCCTAGCCACCGTGAACGCGGTGGTTGCAACCCATCCCCAGATCACGAACGCCGAGCTGGCAGCCATATTGTCAAAACTCGACCTCTCCCAGCGCTACCCGGGAAGCTTCGCCTTCACCTATGTCGAGAACGTCGGTCGTCCCAAACTGCAGGAGTTCGAAGCGATAGCTGCGCGCGATCCTCCCTTGGGGGTGACAGTCGCAGACCCGGCAGTGGTGAGGGCCTCGCTCAACGGCCGATCCGGTTACTGCCTGACGCGCCTGGTCGCGGTCGAGATTCTCGGGGAGGGGATCCTCAAGAACGTCCTGTTGGCCTGGATCTCGCCCTATATCTCGGCGCACTTCAACTTCTGCGCCTCGTCCTTCGTGAGCCTCTTCGACACCTCAGCCAAGACGGGCGCGTCCGTAGCGTCGTCTCTCGTCAGCCTGATACGACCCGCTCCGGGTCTGCCGGACATACCCGAAACGCTTCACTCACTTCTTCTGCGACTCCCGATCTTCTTGGAGCTCAGCCCCGTCTACTCAGGCACACGTGTGCCCACCACCACACGAACCCGGGCAAGGGCCCTCGCCGGTTGGACGATGGCCGTCTTCGATGCCGACCAAATTCTCAGTCCCGCGCTCGTCGGAGACAAGACTGCCTCCTTGGTACTTGCTTACGTGCCGCCCGGAGGCAAACAGGCAGTACTGGCCCGCGCTGGGCGACCCCAACCGGGAGCGGCCACGAAGACTCTGACCTTCCCCGCCGACCCTGGCTGGGTCGTCCACGCGGCAGTAACCGGCAGGGACAACGGACCCTCCCCTGCCATCCAAGCGCTGGCGGTGTTCCTGGGAGCCCTTGCACTGACGATGCTTCTCGTCGTCTTGTTGAGTCTCCTCATTCGCTCCCGCCGCTCAGCGCTGGAGCTGGTCGAGGAGCGCACTGCCGAGCTGCGCCACCAAGCCCTTCACGACTCGCTCACCGGCTTGCCCAATCGTTTCTTGGTCAACCAGAGGGCGCACGATCTAGTCAACCGGGCCCGCAGCGGTGGACTGCCCGTCGCCGTGTTCTTCATTGACCTCGACGATTTCAAGAAGGTCAACGACACCTTGGGCCACGACGCCGGGGACGGGCTCCTTCAGGCCGTTGCTGCCCGGCTCTCCGAATCGGTGCGCAGCTCCGACACGGTGGGTCGCCTGGGTGGCGACGAGTTCGTCGTCTTGTCCGAGAACTCCTTCTCCGGCGGTGGGCTCGGTGTCGTTGCCGAGCGGCTTCTCGCCGTCCTGCGTGAGCCCTTCAGACTGGGCGACGCGACTCGGACCACGCTGTCGACCTCGGCCAGCATCGGCATCGCCACCGGCATGGGTTCCAGCCCGGAGGAACTCTTACGCAACGCGGACATTGCAATGTACAGGGCCAAGTCGATGGGCAAGAACTGCCATGTGCTCTTCGAACCTGAAATGCACGAAGTTGTCAAGAAGCAGCTCACGATGGAGACGGACCTGGCAAGGGCTCTTGCCAACAGGGAGTTCTACCTCGTCTACCAGCCGATCGTTGATCTCGAGACTGGGATGCCGCGAGACGTCGAGGCCCTCCTGCGCTGGCGCCACCCGCAACGTGGGGTGGTTGGCCCCGTCGAGTTCATTTCTGTCCTGGAGTCCTCCGACCTGATCATCGATGTTGGTCGCTTTGTCCTGATGGAGGCCTGTCGTGCCGTCAAGGCCTGGCACGACCGGGGAAGCTCGGTTGGCGTATCTGTCAATGTCGGTGCGCGCCAGCTGCACCACGACGTGCTTGTCGATCACGTCCGCGAAGCCTTGGAGGCCGCAGCTCTGGACCCGAAGTTCCTAACAGTCGAAGTCACCGAGTCGATGTTGATGATCGATCCCAAGGTGACTGCCCAGCGCCTCGAAGCCCTGTCGAACATCGGCGTTCGCATCGCAATCGACGACTTCGGCACCGGCTACGCCTCGCTCTCCTACCTGCGAGAGTTCCCGGCTGACATCTTGAAGATCGATCGGTCCTTCGTTGCTCAACTGGCGACCTCGACGGGAACCACTTTCCTCGACGCCCTCATTCAACTCGGCAAGTCCCTCGGCCTCGTGACCATCGCGGAGGGAATCGAGCAGGTGTCGCAGCTTAGTCACTTGAAGGCCAAAGGCTGCGACTGGGGTCAAGGCTTCTTGTTCTCCGAGCCGCTGCCGGCGGAGGAGGTCGAGCAGCTGATCAGGTCTTTGCGCTACGACATGGCAGGTTCGCTTTCCTCGAGCGTAACCGCCCCCTAGCCTGCCGCCAGGGGGTGCCTCGTTGCCGCTTCGCTAGTCAGGCGCGAGCCGGAGCGCTGTCCAGGTCCGGCACAAGTCGCTTGGGAGCGCTACTCACTTCCACCAATGTCACGCCGTGTGGCTCGACCGCCAGCGGGTATTCCAGCGTGCCGTCCCGGGACGCTACGCACTCGACCTCCACTTCCGGCTCCATGCGACCTTTCAGCACCTCGAGGTCGCAAGGCCTGATATGCGATGGAGCCCCCATTGCGACCCACGCGTCGTAGACGCTGCCGTGCTCACGATCGAGTCGACTGGTCTGCACACGGACGGACCCGGTCAGCCCCGACACTCGCAGCCGGAAGTGTTCAGCTCGCCCAGGCTCGAAGAGCTCGTAGATCTCACCCTTGTCGCGTTCGTCGGGAAGCCTTTCCCGCCTGAGCTGCGCTGGCGAGGAGTCGCCACGGTAGTGGCGGTAGTTCCACACGAGGATGGCCAGAGTTCTGTCTTCGCGTCTTGTCGCAGCGTAACTCTCGCCGCTGGACAGCTCCTCCGAACCTAGGCGCGAGAGGAACCAGTAACCGTGATAGGCGGCCTTCTTCAGTGACTGCGCGTTCAGAAGGCCAAATCCGCCATGGAACGGCCCGTCGCCGAGCCGGCTCTCCTCGAAGATATCGCTGACCGCCCAAAAAGCTAGCGAGTCGGCGTGCCCGCGGGCGAGCCAGTTGTTGCGCACGATGAACGGTGCCATAAATGCCGTGTCGTGCGCTGGGTCCCGAGGACTCGGACTGCTGCTCCACTCGGTGTAGTGCCGCTCTAGTCGGGAATAGTCCGTCTCAGCGAGTAGATCGTCGACTCCCCGAAGGTCGACGCCGAGGCGATCCGGGCCGTCCCAGGTCATGTCGCCTTGGCCAGTGAGGTCGACGGTGTGAATGGTGGGATAAGGGTGAGTCGAGAAAAAGTCGATCGGAATGTCACGTCGACGACACTCGCGCAGGAACTTGTGGCCCCACGGCGACTGCCCTGCTGCCGCTCCGGCCCCCGAGGAGGCAGGTCCGCCAACCCGCAATCCGGCGTCGATGTTCTTGATCACGTGCGCCGTGCGCTCGTAGAGCTCTAGGTAGGTGGGAAAGTCAGCGTCCTTCCAGAAGACCTCGAGGTTCGGCTCGTTCCACACCTCGAAGTACCAGCGACGCACCTCCTCTACGCCGTACCTCTCGATGACGTGATCGACGAACCGCGCCACGAGTAGCTCCCAACGGGCCCAGTCCTTGGGAGGAGTTATGTTCCCCCGCCACCAAAACACGGTCTCGGTCCCGCTTGCAAGGTCGTAGGGCATGAAACCCAGCTCGACAAACGGCCTGATCCCGATAGAAAGCCAGTGGTCGTAGACCATGTCTACGTACTGCCAGTTGAAAACGGGCACTCCACCGCTTTCGCGATAGACCATCATGTCCTCGTGGAAGACGCCGTGCATGCGTATGTACGAGAACGGCATGTCGCCCTGCAGCATCTCAAGATGGCGTTGGAACTGGGCATGAAGGGCCTCGGCCGTACGGCCTCCGCCCACGCACACGCGCCAATGCGGAAACAGGGAGGAGCCGTCGCTCGTGCTGTCCACAACGATGTCGTGAATCACGTTTGTCCCTGCAGGCTGCCGGAAGTCCCGGGCGCAGCGCAGGACTCTCTGACGACGAGTGAAGTCGCCAGCTCGACGCGCAACGCGTCCAACGGGCTGCCGTCGATCTGGCGCAGCAACATGGAGACGGCGAAGCGTCCCATGTCCGCGAGTGGCTGACGGACCGTTGTGAGCGGCGGGATGACCAGCGGTGCCACCAGCACGTCGTCGAAGCCCACAACGCTGATGGCGTCCGGGACACGCACGCCGCGAGCCCGCAGGGCGCTATAGCAACCGAAGGCCATCGTGTCGTTGCCTGCGAAGATCGCTGTCGGCGGGTCGGGCAGGTCGAGCAGTGCCATTGTCTGCTCGTAACCGGACTCGTGGAGGAACGTGCCCGGACGAACCAGGTCGGGGTCGACATCAATACCCTCAGCCTTCAGAGCCTCCCGATACCCGCTGGCCCGCTCCTGGGCGCAACCGAGCGTGGGGCTTCCGCCGATGAAGGCGATCCGACGGTGACCGAGCGCGAGGAGGTATTCGGTGGCACTGCGCGCACCCGCCCAGTTCGTCGCTCCCACTGACGGCACCTGAGGGCCGAGCTCGCCTTCGTGGTCGACCACGACGAAGGGAGTCCGACGTCGACGCAAGGACTGGACACGATCCGACTGACCCTGAGCCAGCACCAAGATGGCCCCGTCGGTCCACCCGTCGGAGATTTTGGCCAACCACTGCCGCTCGTGCTGGTCTTCGCCGTGAGTCGCTGAGACAACGAGGCGGAGACCAGTCGGCTCCAATGCTTCCTCGACGCCTCTGATGATCTCGAGGATGTACGGCGAGTCGAGCGACAGCACGACAAGATCGATCAGGCCGTGACGACCCTTGCGCATCGCACGAGCGGCTCGGCTTCGAACAAAGCCCGACTCGGCTACGAGTTGCTCGATCTTCTGACGTGTGGCGGGCGCCACATCCGGCCGTTTGTTCAGGACTCGAGACACTGTCATCGCCGACACTCCGGCTGCCTCCGCGATCTCTCGGATCGTGAGTCTCTGCTCGGTCGGATGATGGGATGCCATGTTCGCTCAGCGTTCTACGTTACCGTTACGACAACTGTCAATGGACTACTTGACGCGCACGATATCGACCTTTCTGCCGCGGGTCAAGCTTAACCGGCGCCTCGGCTTCCGTTCGGCTGTCGACAACCAGACCTGTCTGCAACGTCCTTGACAAGGGAAAATACTCGTAATCAAGTCGAGACAATGCGCTTGCGCCACGCCGATCCCGGTGCTATCGTTTACCGTTAGCGTTAACGGAATAGGGCTGTATAACGCCCCTAAACGCAACGGTGCGTGGTCGGACAGAAAGGGGAAGATCCAAGCGGGCACCCAGGGGGCAGGACCGTCGGCCTCGCCGACAGGACGACCGTCTTGAGAACGGCCGGGAATAGTCACGTTGGCGTGTGGTGACACCCTGTTGTTTGTGCATCGAGTGGCCCCTTCGGGGACGGTTACCGAAGCCGCCATCACATATTCGCGACCGCCCTGTCCGGGCAAGGCTCTCCGCTAGACGGGGCGGTCGACTTAGTGAGAAGGGAACGAAACTTGATCCGCGAATCTCTCAGCCGCATAGGGAGCAGGCGCTTCGGCTCCGTGCTCGCCGCGTTCGCCGTAGCGGCTTTCATAGTCGCCGTACCCGCAATTGGAGCCTCGAGCGCCTCGGTGCACTCGACGGCGCCAACAGCCTCCATCAACGTCTGGATGGTGGACAACGGCGCGAACGTCAACAACCTGTGGACCCAACAGGCAACCAGTTTCGATGCCGCACACCCGGGTGACCACGTGAACGTGAGCATCACCCCGTCCAGCAGCAATACCTACCAAGTCAAGCTGCTGTCTGCGCTCGGGACGAACAACCCGCCGGCCCTCTTCTTCTCCTGGGGTGGAGGAACACTCCAGCAGTTCATCCAGGCAGGAAAGGCACAACCGTTCGCGGACGCAGGCATGACAGACGCCGGCAGCCCCTCCTGGACGAAGGACTTCCTCTCCTCCAGTCTCGGCCCGGTCACCTTCAACAAGAAGGTCTACGGAATCCCGATCCTCGGGACCCAGCCGGTGCTCTTCTTCTACAACAAGACCGTGTTGGCCAAGTACCACCTCGCCTTCCCGCAGACGGTGCCGGAGATGCTGAGTGACGTCAAGATCCTCGCCGCGCACAACACCGCCCTCATCGGCCTCGGCAACGTGGACAACTGGGAAGGCCTGATGTACCTCGAGTACTTCGCCGACCGCGAAGGTGGCCCGTCGGTCTTCTTGAACATCCAGGCCAACAAGAAGAACGCCTGGTCCAACCCTGCGATCGTCAGCGCGCTGAAGGACATCCAGACGCTCGTCAAGGACAACGCGTTCCAGACTGGATACGACTCGATCAGCTGGGGAACTGGCTTCGTCGACGCCCTTGTGTACCAAGGCGTTGCGGCAATGGAGTTGATGGGCGACTGGGACCTGGGAATCATGCTCTCGGACAACGCCACCTTCGTCCACTCCGGTCAGCTCGGAATCGGTGCATTCCCGACAGTTCCGGGCGGCAAGGGTAACGCGAACGACCTCGAAGGCAACACGACGAACTACGTCGCCATGGCCACCAAGATCACGTCTGCGCAGACTTACGTCGCCGAGCAGTTCGCCGCCTCGGTGTTCAGCAGCAAGGCGTATGCGGCTGCTGAGGTGAAGGACGGACTCGTGCCAATGGTTGCCGGTTCGGCGAGCCTCCTCAATGCATCCCCGCTCAAGAAGTACCTAGTGCCGGTTTACAACATGGTCGCGAAGGCTCCCTACTTCCAGTACTCCTGGGACCAGGCCCTCGGCCCAGTCAAGGCCACACCGATGGTCACCAACCTCGGCAAGGTTTTCGACCTCACCGAAACGCCAGCTCAGTTCGTCAAGATCATGAACGGCTACCAGACCGGCTCATAGCAGCGAACACAGGATCCTCTCGGATCCAATGCCCTGACGATCGGACTACCCCTCGTCCGGTCACTGCTGGGAGAGGTCCCATCGCCTGAAGGTGGCGGGACCTCTCCCTAAAAGTGAGAGGTATGAATGGCGACCGTGAGCACTGTCCTCAGCAACGAGCGAGCGGTGGCACCGGTCCGTAGACCGAGATCCGCCAGGCGCCGCATGCTCCTGCTCGCCGACGTCGCGGGACTTTCGCCAACCCTGTTGCTTTACGGGCTGTTCATCGTGATCCCAGTGTTGTTCGCGATCTTCCTGTCCTTCACAACCTGGGACGTCGTCGGGCCGTTGCGATGGGTCGGGGTCGCCAACTGGTCGCGCTTTTTCTCAGACCCCGGGGCGCACCATGCCCTCCTCGTCACCTTGGAGCTTGTAGGGCTCAGCTGGTTGGTGGAGACACCGTTGGCGATGGCTCTCGGCCTTTTCATAGCCGGAACGCAACGCTACCGATCCGTGTACGCGGCGATCTACCTGCTCCCGTTGCTACTTTCGACCGCCGGCATCGCCCTCATGTGGCAGGGAGTACTCAGTCCCGAGTTCGGTGGCCTCGCCTGGTTCTCCTTCCACCTGAAACTGAGCTTCTTGAACCAGAACTGGTTGGGGAGCCCCGGCATCACCCTCTACGTCCTCGTTGTGATCATTGCCTGGCAGTTCGTGCCCTTCCACGCCCTCATCTACCAGGCTGGCAGGCGCGCGATCCCCCGTGAGATGTACGAAGCCGCGCGGGTGGACGGAGCGAGTTTGGCGCAGACCTTTCGTTACGTGACGCTCCCCCAGCTCCGCTACACCATCGTCACCTCGTCCATGCTCATCGTCGTCGGATCGCTCACCTACTTCGACATCATCTTCATCCTCACCGAGGGCGGCCCCGGCGACACGACACGCGTGCTCTCGTTGTACATGTACGACACAGGCTTCCTACAGACCGAATTCGGCTACGCCAGTGTGTTGGCGGTCGTACTGGCGGTGCTTGGCATCGCCGTTGCGCTCCTGCTCATCCGCCTCACGGGCTTCGGCAAGATGGACAGCGGTAGGGAGGGGATCTGGTGAGTGCCGCCACTGCGAGCCCAGCGGTCTTCGAAGCTGTCGCCTCCAGGCCCATTGCCGCTCGCGTAGTGCGAGACGGAGGCGGCCGGACGCGGCGCAGGCGAGCAACCGGAGTTGGAGGGGGCCGCGCGGCGCGTTTCGCAGCCTTCGTGCTTGGCACAGTCTGGCTCGTGATCGTCCTCCTACCCATCTACTACATGGTCTTGGCGAGTTTCCGCACCCAGGGACAGTACCTGAGCGGCAATCCCTGGCTCCCCACCGGTGGCCTCAGCTTGTCCTCCTACGGCACGGTCTTCTCCGCGACCGGGCTCGGCATTGATTTCCGCAACAGTGCCATTCTCACTCTTGCCACGATCATCATCGTGGTGCTGTGCTCCCTCGGCGCGGCTTACCGAATCGTCCGGCGCGCTTCGCACTTTGCAGCCGTCTCCTTCCGCCTCATCCTGTTCGGTCTCGCCGTGCCCATCCAGGCGATCATCATCCCGATCTTCATCATCGTTGTGAAGATGCACCTTTACGACACGCTGATCGCCGTAATCCTGGCGGCCAGCGCGTCCCTCATAGCAGTGGCTGTGCTACTCATGGTCAACTACGTCCGGGCCATTCCTCGCGAGCTGTTCGACGCCATGACCGTTGACGGTGCCGGCGAGTGGACCGTCTTCGCGCGCCTGGTCTGGCCGATGGCGCGGCCCGTGCTCGCCGTAGTGAGCATCTTCGCCGGGCTAGGCGCCTGGAACAACTTCCTGCTCCCCCTCATCCTCACCCAGAGCAACGCCAACTCCGTGCTACCTGTAGGCCTTTACAAGGTGGCCTCGACATCGCAGTACGGCATCGACGTGCCTGTGGTCATGGCGGCGGTCCTGCTCTCGGTGCTGCCTCTCGTGCTCCTCTACTTCGGGTTACGTCGCCAGTTCGTGCAAGGGCTCGGTGGTTTTGCAATACGTTGACGGTCGACCCGGGATAGCGGGTCGGGAAGGAACTGGTTTTCCGATGGACGAGGACATCTTCTTGCGCACCAATGGGCCACAGATCGGGACGCGATCAGGTCGCACCGTCAAGCTGCGCGGCGTCGGGATCGGTGGCTGGATGAACATGGAGAACTTCATCACCGGCTACCCCTCGACCGAGTCGCTCCAGCGCCTGGCGCTGCGTAAAGCCCTCGGGGACGACGGCTATCGACGCTTCTTCGATCGCTTCCTCGACGTGTTCTTCGGAGAAGACGATGCCGCATTCCTCGCCTCACTTGGCCTCAACTGCGTGCGGCTGCCGCTCAACTATCGCCATTTCGAAGACGACATGGCGCCGTTCGAGATGAAGCAGGAGGGGTTCGAACTGCTCGACCGTGCGGTCGAGCGTGCAGCCCGCCACGGCCTGTACAGCGTCATCGACCTCCATGCTCTGCCCGGTGCCCAGAACCAGCACTGGCACAGCGACAACCCGACCCACTGGGCCGCGTTCTGGACGCACAAGCACTTTCAAGACCGGGTGGTGAACCTCTGGGAGGTCCTGGCGCGCCGCTACCGCCATCACCCGTGGGTCGCAGGATACAACCTTGTGAACGAACCGGGCGACGCCCGCGGCGATGCAATCTGGCCCTTCTACCAGCGGTTGTACGAAGCCGTACGAGCTATCGATCCCGAACACATACTCTTCCTCGACGGCAATCGCTATTCGACTGAGTTCGGCATCTTCCAGCAGGTGTGGCCTAACACCGTCTACGCGTGCCACGACTATGCGGTCCCAGGGTTTCCCGATGGCGGGGACTACCCGGGGCTCAGTCGTGGCGAGTACTTCGACCGCGGCGCTCTTAAGCGGCAATTCCTTGAGCGGACACAGTTCATGCGTGAAACCAATACTCCAGTCTGGGTCGGAGAGTTCGGCCCGGTGTACACCGGTGACGTGGCGCGCGATGGGATGCGGTACCGCATGCTTGCTGACCAGCTGGACATTTATGGCGATTACCAGGCGAGCTGGTCCCTTTGGACCTACAAGGACATCGGTTTGCAGGGTCTCGTCTGCGCTGATCCCGCCTCGCCATATGTGCGGCGGATACGCCCCGTGCTCGACGCGAAAGCCCGTCTCGGGGTTGACGCCTGGGGATCCACAGACGCCGGTGTCCGCCACATCATGTCACCCATAGAGGAGACCTTCCGCGAGGAATTCCCTGACTTTCAGCCCTTCCCTTGGGGCCAGGACTCCTGGATCGCTCTTGTCGTGCGCCACGTCCTGCTCGCCGAGCCCCTGGTCGGAGAGTTCGGGCGCTGTTTCGAGGGCGTGGCGGGCGATGAGATCGAGGCGCTTGCCGACTCATTCTGCTTCGCAGCCTGCTCACACCGCGAGCCGCTACTCGAGCTGCTGCGTGCGGCGAGCGCTGCTAGCTGACCGGTTCCCGCGCTCTCATGAGACAGGGGGTCGACGCCATCCAGATAGAGGCGCCCGCACGAGGGTTCGTCACCGCGACGCGTGCTACCAACTGGGAAGAGTCACTCATCAGCGGAAACGGCTGCATCGGGGCCCTGGTCCTCGGCGACCCGGCCGACGAAGTGGTTACCTTCAGCCATGAGCGGCTGTTCCTGCCGATGACGCCTGCCCTGCAGCCCATCCCGATGGCTCGCCACCTGGCACAGATGAGGGCTCTGCTGTTCGCCGGCCATTACCAGGAACCAGCCGACCTTGCCGTAAGACTCGCGGATGAGAATGGTTACGGAGGCTTCCGGTGGACGGACCCGTTCGTCCCTGCCTTCGACCTGAGAATCAGGGAGACTGTTCACGGAGAGCCGCGGAACTACCTACGGGGAGTTGCGTTCCAATCGGGTGAAGTACGCGTCAGCTGGCACGACGACCTTGGGGCATGGTGTCGTCGTTTGTTCGTCTCGCGCACCGACGAGGTGGCGGTGCTGCAGCTAGTTCCCGCCGGGCCTGCACAGCTCGACTGCTCGGTGAGACTCTCCCCCACACCGGGTCCGCTGGATACCGGCGGGTCTGTCAAGTCTTCCCTTTCGCGAGTCGCGGAGGCCGATCGGCAGCATGTCGGTCCCGTCCTTGGCTACCGAGCGATCTTCAGACATCCAAACGGTCGCGGCGCTATCGGATACCAGGCGGCCGCGAGAGTGGTTGTTGACGGTGGTCAGGTCGTCGCAGAGCAGGAGCAAATCCGAGTTAGCAGCGCCGATCGAGTGACAGTCCTCGTCGGATTGGAGGTGCTCACGGACACTGTGCGCCCGGGCTTCGCCGACCTTGTCTCGCGCCTGAACGACCTGGATGCGGACTATGACGAGTTGCTCCTCGCCCACACGACCGTGCACGGAGGACTCTTCTCCAGAGTCCGCCTCGATCTCGGCGGACAAGACTCGGCCTCCTCTACGAGCGAAGAGCTCTTTGAAAGATCGCGCGCCGGTGTAGCTGATCCGGCGCTGCTCGAGAAGGTCTTCGACGCGGGCCGTTACGCCATTATCTCGAGCTCCGGCACTCTACCGCCAAATCTGCAAGGCGTTTGGGCCGGTTCCTACACTCCCGCCTGGTCTGGCGACTACACACACAACGGCAACGCCCAGATAGCACTAGCTGGCCTGTTGAGTACGAGTACACCAGAGTTGTTTCTCGCCTATTTCTCCTACCTAGAGTCAATGCTGGCTGATTTTCGCGAGAACAGCCGCGCCCTCTTTGCCTGCCGCGGTGTCTATGTTCCGTCCCGGTTCAGCACTCATGGATTGCAGAACCATTTCAACGAGATATGGTGCCACGAGTTCTGGACAGCGGGCGCAGGATGGGCAGCTCGACTGTTCTATGATTATTGGCAGTACACCGGAGATGATGATTTCTTGTTGCGGCGCGCCCTACCGTTTATGCGAGAAGTAGCCGACTTCTACGAAGACTTTCTCATCGAAGATGAGGCCGGGCGATTGGTGTTCGTGCCCTCTGTGTCGCCGGAGAACCATCCTGGCAATTCGACTTCACAAGCGACGCTCAACGCCACAATGGACATTGCCGTTGCGAAGGATCTCTTTCGTAACCTGATCGTTGCAAGCACTGCGTTCGGCATCAACATGGACAAGGTCGAGTCTTGGAGAGCCCTGCTCGGTCGGCTGCCCAAGTATGCGGTGGGCGAAGACGGTGCCCTCGCGGAGTGGACCTGGCCTGCGCTGGGCAACAACCAAGCACATCGCCACGCATCGCACCTCTACCCCCTCCTGTACGAGGTCGACCCCGAGCTGCGGGGCGACGAGCATCTGCTGCAGGCTTCTCGGCGGGCCGTGGAGTTAAGGATGCGTTGGCGGCGGCAAACAGGCAACGGAGAGATGGCATTTGGCGTGGTGTGGCTCGGCCTGGTTGCAGCACACCTTGGCATGGCTGATGCAGCTCTGGAGGCGGTGACGCAGCTCGCGACACGCTATTGGCGTCCATCTCTGGTGTCGACTCACGACTCGTTGCTGGCCGCGGGCGGCCAAGGTGCGATATTCAATGTCGACGCCTGCGGAGGTCTTCCCGCGCTCATCGCCGAGATGCTCGTACAGTCTTCGATTCGGACGATAAGCGTTTTGCCGGCTTGCCCCGACGAATGGAAGTCGGGATGCATCGAGGGCGTCACTTGCAGAGGACAGGTCGTCGTCGACCAGTTGAGGTGGGAACCGGGTAGGGTGACCACCGTCTTGCGATCGCCGAGGGAGGTGTCACTCGAGCTCGTGTTCCCAGGGCGGCCGAGAGTGCTGCACATAGATGGCCGGCCCGCCGACAGCGCGACTCCGACAGGCGACCGGGTGCTCCTGACTTTGAGGCCAGGGATTATAGAGACGGTTGAAGCCGTCTTTGATTCCTAGACACGTCATGACGACCACTTCTGAGCTTGTGTGGGGATCTCGGCCGGTTCAGCTCTCGATTCCACTCCACACCTGCCGAATTCGAACCGAGTAGACGGGTGAGTCGAAGGAACAGTTGACCGAACCTTCTGGAAGTGGCAACGGTTAGCCAGTAGATTTTCAGATCGCCATAGACGGTCGCGGCGCGGGGGGAGGAGTGCCGGGGGCTGTGAAGGGCCGCTGAGAGCCCGGACCCGAAACCTCGGTGCCGAGGACGGCAGGCTCCTCTGGATACCGAGATGAGTGGGTTCTCGGCCAGATGGTCACCCTCGCAGGCAAGTTGAGGTCGTGCACCCACCCAATTTCATCGGGCTCGCGACGCGAGCTTGCGAAAGGTTAAGAGTTCCCTTCAGGTTGGGACAATATTCGCCCTCACCCATGTGGATCTCGGCCAATTACCAATAGAGTGGCCTTCGACCGGTGCCCGGGCCGGGGGGCGAGGAACTCAGGTCCGGGCGCGGGTCGGGACTGGTGTCCGCTGTGCGGTGTGACCGCCCCGCAGAGGGTCCGACACGACGTCGCCTCGGGACTCGGACCGGGCACACTGACACTGCTATGCGAATTTTGTGTCCCTGTGTTGAGGCGCAGTTCAGGCGAGCTGTCGCGCTGAGGCCGCCGCGCTCAACTCGGGCGAGCGCCGCCACGATCGGGCGTCCTAGCCGCACTGGCTTGGGTGAACTGCGGAAACGGCCAGTGGCAGGTCGATGTACTCGATGTCGCGCATCGTCGCGATCTCCGTTACATACGGGTACCCCTGCGCGATCCACTGCCACAGCATCTCGCTCGAGAGCTGATCGAATCCCGCTCGTCGTCCTCGATGGCGGGGTCGAGGAAGCCGATGGTCTCCGGAGCCATCTGCTCACTCCTCGATGAGCGTGACTGCGCTGCCGGCGTGCACGAGCACCAGGTCTCCCGGCTGCGGCGTACCTATCAGCGTCGTGTCGATCCCTTCGACACCGGTGGCCATCCGGACGCGCGCTTGGTACCCAGGGCCTGTCTCGACAACCTCGGCCAGGCGCCCCTCGTCGGAACAGGTGATACACACCTCGTAGTCGCAGGCAGCACTGCTGGCGGCGGCCACGGAACCGAGTAGCCGGGGATGCTCGATCCAGTTGTGCGTGAGCTCCCAAAGCAGATGGGAGACGAGTGCGAAACCGCCCCCGTAGGCCGAAGGCGCCAGTCCTTCGTCGAGCCACAGGACGTGGTCGGCTGCACCTGGATCAGGACGGCTCCCTTGGCCGATCCAGACAGAGCGCAAGCCCCAGACGGGAACCCGGCGCATGGCGGCGCGCACCGCGGCATCCTGCGCAGACGCAACCGCGACCAGTATGTCGCCGGGCGATGCCACGACTCGCAGAGTGCTGACGAGCTCACCACCATCGACCGCCGCCGCCGGCAACACCGCCTTGCCGACCATGAAGGGACGCGCGAACTCGACGGCCAGGTGTTGCGCGTGCGATGAGCACTCAGGAGAAGCGCACCACATCGTTGCTCCGGCAGCGAAGTGGCGGGCCAGGTCAAAGGAGGCCTTGACGAGGTCACCGGCCATAGCTCCGAGTGTATTGTTCTCCGCGTACGACGGCTCGGCTGGAAAGCGGTGATCATCGGCTGGGCTCATTGCGGATTCCCTCCGGCGAGGGTACCAGCGTCGGTCGTAGCAGCCCTACTCGAAGGTGGTCCACTGCTGCTGGTGACCACAACCGCGCAGGAATCTTGTTCGGACACCAATCGCAACTTGGGAGCCACGGGACAGACGAACAGGTGGTCACGACTATCTGGTCGCGGGAGCACGCGAACCTCTATCTCCTTGTCTCCAGGCTTTCTGAGCGAGGCTGTCTATCGGCGCGGACGACGACATGGAGCAAGCTGAGCGTCTCTCAGATGTCTCGAGGGGAAACCAACGAGGTTCAGTGACGTTATCGCCGGCGAAAAAGGGGTACCCGTCGAGGTGACGATCCTGGTCCCGGACCCCGGTAAGACAGAGGCGCTCGTGAGGGTCCAGGCCCGCGGTGTCTGCCACACCGATCTGCACTACCACGAGGGTGGTGTCAGTGACGAGCTCCCGTTCATTCTGGGCCATGAGGCCGCAGGCATTGTCGAAGCCATCGGCAGGAACAGGGAAGTGCTGGGCGCTAACCCAGAGTGGGGCGCTTCACCCACGCGCGCCGAACTTGATCCACGATCCCTCGGACCTGGTACCAGGCCCGCAAGTTCGCGAACCGCCAGGCATACCCACCGCGTCTGGTCACGTCACCTCGTCCGAAGGCCAGCCCATCAAGAACGGATCACTTGGTTGGGTGTTCACCGCGCTGGCGTTAGTTTCGACGAGTGGGCCTGCCCCGGGGAGGAAAGCGCCTAGACCACCAGTCGTGGCCCTCCAAGGCGCCGCTACTCCGTTCGCCAAACACAGGAGATCCGGCCGTGACGCTTGAACGCAACCAGCCACTCCGCAGCGGTCCGACCCAATCCGAGAATGGCACCAGGCGGTGGTTCCCAGGCGTGCTCTTGGCGGTCGCACTGGTCGTCAGTAGCTGGCTCGCCATTACGCGCCTGACCATGTCGAGTCCTGTCGCGTCCCCGCCTGTGTCGATGTGCCCAGGGACGAACGTCGCCGCCTTCGGCCCGAACGTCTGCGTGTTCAGCGACACCGTGAGCCAGGCAACGATCCAGACCGAACTCAACAACATCTCCACTCAGCAAGTCCCTATCACAAGTCAGTTCGACCGTGACCGTTACGCCATCCTTTTCGAGCCTGGATCCTACGGATCGGCCGACGACCCCCTGGTCTTCCAGGTCGGTTACTACACGGAGGTCGCGGGTCTTGGCTATATGCCCCAGGACACGGTCATAAACGGGGCCATTGACGTGTTCAGTAACTCCTGCAAAGCCGGAACCTCCGAGTGCAATTCGGACAACAACTTCTGGCGATCGCTGTCAAACCTGACGCTCAACGTGGACCTACCGAGTTCCCCACCGGCCTACGCGCCGTCGGTCGTCGATGCTCACGGCCCCCGCTGCACCAACACCGAGGAGAGCTGGTCGGCGTCCCAGGCTGACCCCATCAGGCGGGTCATCGTCAACGGAAGCCTCGTTTTCCAGGACTATTGCGCATCAGACGACTATGCCAGCGGCGGTTTCATCGCTGACAGCCAAGTCAGCCGGGGCCTCGACTTCTACGGAAACCAGCAGTACCTGGTCCGTAACAGCGACATCGGCGGCGCAGTCGGGTGCCCCCAAGGCCTTTGGAACATGGTCTATTCCGGCGTAGAGGGTGCCCCATCGCCCGTCCTATCTGGCCGGTGCGAACAGAACACAGTCCTCTCGAGAAGCCCCGTGACCGAGGAGGAGCCATTTCTCTATTCCGACCGGAACGATGGGTACAAGATCTTCGTTCCGGCCTTGCGGCACGATTCTTCCGGTCCCTCCTGGGCCATGGGCAAGGAAGCCGGCACGTCCCTCCCCATCTCGACATTCTTCGTGGCCAATCCCCGCACGCCCACTTCAACCATCAACGCAGCCCTCGCGCTGGGTCGCAACCTCATCCTCACGCCAGGCATCTACATGCTTGCCCGGCCCATCATGGTAAACCGCAGCAACACCGTTGTGCTGGGGCAGGGTTTCGCCACCCTGGTCCCAGAACATGGCAACGCGGCCATGGTCATCGCGTCCAACAATGGCGTGAAGTTATCTGGGCTCATCATCGATGCAGGTCCGCTCAACTCGGCGATCCTGCTCCGGGTCGGGACCGCCAAGGCGAGCCTCCGCACCGCGAGCGACCCAGACCTGATCCAGGATGTCTTCTTCCGGATCGGCGGGGCGCAGACTACGCCCGTCGGGGCTACGGTCAGTCTGCTTGACAACGCCGACAACTCGATCATCGATGACATATGGGCATGGCGCGCCGATCACGGCAACCTAGTTGGGTGGACCGACAATACCGCCAGCACGGGCGTCGCGGTCTCCGGTAGCAACGTCACTGCCTATGGGCTCTCCGTCGAGCACTACCAAAGAAACGAGGTGGTGTGGAGCGGACAAGGCGGCACCGACATCTTTTTCCAGAATGAGCTGCCCTACGATCCGCCAAACCAGTCCGCTTGGATGGCGGCTCCCAACCAAGACGGCTACCCTGCTTTTCTTGTCGTCTCCAAAGTCAGGACATTCCAGGGTTACGGCATGGGCAGCTATGTCGTCTTCATCGACACTAAGGCAACCTTGTATGACAGCCGGGCTTTCGAGGTCCCCGACACGCGCGGCGTGCAGTTTCACGATGTCTTCGCCGTGTGGATCGGTGGATCTGGAGGGGACGATTCGATCATCAACGGCGTTGGCGGTCCAGCGACCTCGACGAATCCAGGACAATCAAGACCAGTAGACGTCGCGAGCTATCCATGAGACGACCTCTAACTCTGGAGAAGGTCACTGAACTGAGGGACTCCCTACCTAACTCCACCGACGACCTTACGACTGGCCGGTTAGGCGACCCCGACGAGACTCGCCGGCAGTACGAGAAGGCCCTGGCCATTCGATGCGGCCAGCACTTAGCCGACCTGGTCGACACCAACGGCGTCTTCAGACTCCGACCGTCTGCTTAGAAGGGCGATCCGAGTCATCGCATTCCGTGGCCTCGAGTGGCAAATCGTCGCATATCGGCTGCTCACAGGGGGTGGTCCGGAAGAGGGCCGATACTGTCTCCGACAGCGTGCGACCGTGTGAGACGGAAAAGTTGGGTTTTTTGTTGGGTCGCGCGGAGCCTGGGTGAGCAACCATGGCGAGGAGGTGCGCCGATTCCGTCCGGGCGCCGCCGTGGCTCCCCGGATCACTGACCGGGCCACCGGCGGCGCGCGACCTCCTACGTGCTACCAGGGGCTGCCAAGAACCCCCTTTTGATGGCAGTCGGGTTGTGAATTTCGCTTACCGACGGGTCTCCAAAATGTCAGGAGAAGAGACCAATGCGAAATGCCCCTGTGGTCGGGTCCAACACTACGTAGTTATGCGCCACATATACGGTGCAGGCAGGACCCGTTTGCGGTCCCGATGGGTTGTTGCACACGTTCATTGGAACCGGCGACGGCGGAGACACCTCCACGACCCACGCCACGGTGCCGATAGTGGCAGATGGAAGTGGCGCAATACCGGCAGCGGGCACATCCCCGGGTGCCGTCACCGTGGCGAGTACAGCGCCTGTTGCTCTCAACCCTGGTGCGTTGTCGTATTTGAGGGCGTCCTGCTCTGCCTGGGCCTCACTCATCATGCCTGTTACGGCAGTTGCCGGGTCTAGGTACAGGAGTGTGGGGTGAGTCCCGTCCACCAATTCATCTCCCAGGAGGGCAACGCCACCGGTTGGAATCGTGCCACGCAGGGACATGGTGCTGCTTGCAGCACGCTCGAACTTCTGGAATTCCGGTGCAACAGCATTCCTTCCGGCTGCTGTTACGCCCTTGGGACGCTCGATCTTCTGGAAAGTCGGTGCAACGGGCTTAGTTCGGGCTGCTGGTACGCCCTCGGGACTCCCAAACCAACCGCCATAAGTCACCCAGATGATGACCGCGGTAGCGAGCAAAATGGCGAAACCGAAAGCGCCGAAAGCACCATGTCCCAATGAACCACTTCTGGGACTCGCCTGATTCATCTCTTGCCTCCTTCGTCACTTACCGAAACGAGTGCCTTTTCGGTGTGGCCCTGCAGGGCACTCCGTCTCGCTGTCCTGGCTACCTCGCTGATCGCAGCCATGTGCACGATTGTTTCGATTCCTAGGCTGGCAATCAGAACTCGCCACTTCATCTTCCAGTCCGCCTCCTCGTGCGACTCGGAAAGGGCTCCTTAAGAGACGCTGCAAATGACTAGGACGCCCCTAGTGACCCAGCCGTCGCGCACGTACGCGGATCGCTCCGAGCGGCACTGCATCTCGCGGCCCGAGGAAAGAACCCTTGGACTGTGACCGGTGAGCCGGTAGGTGCCCGCCGGCAGTGAGAGCCTGAACGAGCCGTTCGGTGCTGTGCCTACGGTGCGATGTCGACCGCTGGCGGATGTAGCGGTCACTTGGCCGGGGATGCTGACTCTTGTGCCCGGGGTCGGTCCCCCCACTTCGACAAGCCGGCCGACAACCACACCACCTGGTCCGGGCGCTGCGGCCTGAACTGAGGGGGGGAAAGACTGCAATGCCTGTGTTTGCGTGGGCGAAGATTTAGATGCTGCGGGCGTGGAAAAAACACCTGCACCTGCCAACGAACCGATGAGCGCCCCCGCGGTGACGATCGTCCCGAAGGCGATCGCCGGGCGTCGTGCGACGAGTCGGTTACGGCGTCCGCGGACGTCTGCTGAAGTCAGCATCCACGGCTGATGGGCCGCCCAGTTTGTGGCGTCAGCCATTCTGCGCCGAGCCACGTCGGTGTCTGTTCCTTCATCGTGCACGACTACCTCCCTTGTGCTCGCCCGAACCCGAGCTGCTTCGCTCCAGCTCCTGGGAGAGCCTTGAGCGCGCTCTGCTGAGCCAGGACTTGACGGTGCCCTCAGGCACCCCGAGCTCGTTTGCCACCTCGGCGACGCTGAAACCGAGGGCGTCATGCATCACGACCGCCCGGCGTTGATCGGGCGAAAGGAGACGCAGGGCTGCGACAAGCTCAAGATGTTCCTCAGGTGGGCACTCGGCGTCACGCTCTTGGTCGCCGAGAGGTTGTTCGCGGCCCCAGTGCCGACGCTCGTTAAGAGCCATGTTGAAAAGCACTCGTCTCGCCCAAGCCGCAGGCTGCTCGTAGCGGCCGATCTTGTTCCAGTGACGCCAGGCGCGTTCAAACGTCCGCTGCGCGAGGTCCTGAGCCGTATGGATCTCGCCGACGAGCAAGAAAGCCTGAGCAACGAGGCGATCTCGTTCCGCGCGGAAGAAGGCATCGAAGTCATCGCCGTCACCCTCCTTGCTGCTCACAGGCTTCTCGTTTCGCCCTTACACCTAGAGACACCCACCAGACCCGAGAAGGGTTGCACCCAGCTTCTCGGGAGGGCCAGAGCTGAGCGTAGATCTCAAGGCGTGCCGGCCCCAGCAGGGCGACAAACAACTCGTGACGAGTACCAGAAAGTGGCTTCTCTGACCCGGCTGCTGCGGCGGTCGCACGCGTCACCGCGCTAGCGCCCGACCCCTTCAAATAGGCGCGCTTCCACCCGGCGAGGTACCGAGCACAGGCTCGTAGCTCTGCCCACGGCCCGTTGAACCTGTCCGAGTCCGCGACGAACCTGCTCAGCGAGCGCTAATGCGAGAGTCACTGCTAATGCGTGCCCTGCCGTTCCGCCGCCAGCCCGAACGAGCAGCTGATGGCACGTAGGGCCAGCTCAGCGGCTGTTTGTGCTGAGATTTGACGTCGCCACTGATCGCCGCTGTCGACCGTTCGTCGCATCGTGAGGTTGAATCTGGGTTGAATTGGATCTGCGGCTTCGCGGCGGCGGTACTGCACAGTCATTCCTGAAGGAGCGCTTGTTGTCAAGTAACGCTCCTCGAAGAGGAGCACGATTTTGGAGTAACAGTGCTCCTCTCGACCTGATCGCGGCCGCGCGCCATCGCCAAGGCTGGGTCAAGGCCGGCAGAGCCGCCGAAGGCAAGCCTTGACGTTGCCGACGCGCGAGGGCGCATGCTGGCGTTGGTCGGAGGAGGATTCAGGCGATCGTCACTAACCTCTTGTTCGGGGAAGGGACACCAGATGTCGTCTCCAAGTCCGAAGCGTGCTTCGGGAGGGCAAGGCGCTGACGCGGTTGCCTGTCATTCCTGCGCCGTGTGTCGGCATGGAGTGTTGCGGCACCACCAAGACGGGGTCAATCAGTTACGCGGCCACGCCGTTTGAGCGGGGGCCATGACAAGCGGCGACCACGCGCCTTGGGGTGTCGTTCCCGCGTCACGCCGCCTCCGAGATGGCCTTGGAACGGATGGTGCCGTCCCGAAGGCCGTAGTAGACGAGGGTGACGATCTTTCGTGCCACGGCGACCCGGGCGATCTTGCGAGCACCGGCGCTGTCGCCGTGGTGAGCGGTGATACGGGCAAAGTCGGCTCGCAGCTTGGTCCCGTTCGCCTGGCGCTGGGCTGCCTCGACCGCCGCCCAGCGCACGAGACGCGATCCCTGTTTGGTGATCGGGCCCCGGTGCACCGTCAGGTCCGACTCGCGGTGCTTCGGAGTGAGCCCCGCCCAGCTCGCCAGCTGGGCCGGGGACCTGAACCTCGTGACGTCGCCGATCTCGGCCACGAACACCGCGGCGAACAACGGGCCGACGCCGGGGATCTG